>VAPL010656942.1_pt1 | contig 11135 bp, 9 predicted proteins | sample 3395061 | NCBI WGS metagenome assembly VAPL01 (sample SAMN08290444, study PRJNA428436) | hydrothermal vent metagenome | isolation source: Deep-sea hydrothermal vent chimney 2 | place: Pacific Ocean: Juan De Fuca Ridge | depth 2182 m m
CCGTGTGCGAAGCGAGCAATTCTGAAAAGCCCGGTGCGGTAATTCCGCACGCCGGGATTTGTGAGGGGGCAGTTGGGCAACTGGCTGTCCTACCTCGATTAATTAGCTATCGCTTGATATACTGGCGAGGTATTTTCTCTGCGCAATGCACATCTACAGGAATACTAAGGATTTATTAATGCGCTCGTTATCATTCAATTCCACAACTCTGAAAAATGATTTTTTTGGCGGCTTAACCGCTGCCGTTGTTGCATTACCACTCGCTTTGGCATTCGGCGTTCAATCCGGCATGGGAGCGATCGCCGGGCTCTATGGTGCCATAGCAATTGGTATTATCGCTGCCTGGTTTGGCGGTACAGCAACTCAAATTAGTGGCCCAACCGGGCCAATGACAGTTGTCTCCGCTGTGATTATCGCAACGGCAATTGAATTACACGGTAATCTCGATGCCGCCTTGGGTTCAATTCTGGCAATTTTTCTGCTTTCCGGAATATTCCAGATATTACTTGGTGTTTTTAAAATTGGTCACTACGTGCGCTACATGCCGTACCCAGTGGTGTCGGGTTTTATGAGCGGTATTGGCGTGATTATTATTGTCTTACAATTTTTTCCGTTTCTGGGTTATGCATCGCCAAAAAGCATTTTGGAGATTTTTGCTGGATTACCTCAAGTATTGAGCAAAACCAATGTAGATTCTGTTTCACTGTCACTGGCAACCATTGCCATCATTTACTTGTTTCCACGTATCACCAAGGCGATACCCAGTGCATTAGTTGCACTAATTACACTGACGATTACTTCGACGTTATTGACGCTCAATGTTTCTATTATCGGCGACATCCCAAAAGGCTTGCCTGAGCTAAAGCTTGGACAAATTCTTGCCACTGACTGGTTCAACTTTTCGGTCATCGTTATTCCAGCACTGACACTGGCTGCATTGGGTACAATCGACTCTCTGTTAACCTCGATTGTTGCTGACAATATGACCAAAACCAAACACGATAGTAACAAAGAATTAATCGGCCAGGGGCTGGGCAATATAGGGACTGCACTGATTGGTGGAATTCCTGGTGCAGGCGCTACTATGCGTACAGTAATCAATATCAGATCCGGCGGAACCACCAGGTTATCCGGTGTTATTCACGGTTTGTCTTTGATGCTGGTGTTATTAGGCGCAGGAACATACGCAAAACTGATCCCACTACCTGTGCTGGCAGGAATTCTGATTACAGTCGGTATTGGAATTATCGATTACAAAGGCCTAAAACATTTGTTGCATGTGCCACGCACTGATGCTGTGATTATGGTTGTGGTGTTGCTAATGACTGTGTTTGTCGATTTATTACAAGCTGTCGCTGTCGGTATGGTGCTCGCTTCAGTGTTGTTTATGAAAAAAATGAGTGATATTGCTGAAGGAAAAGCAAGTATTGGTTCGATTGAAGATTTTCACCGCGAAGAAGCCTGGGAAGATGAGCTTTCATTGTCTAATGACATGTTGAAAAATGTCTATATCAAACATTTCGATGGGCCAATTTTCTTTGGTTTTGCATCCAAGTTTCAGGAAATGACCAGAGCACTGCCCGATGTTAAAATCGTTATCATGCGTATGCCGCTGGTTCCTTATATAGACCAGACAGGAATTTATGCAATTGAAGATGCTGTCATGGAATTACAGGAAAAAGGCGTTACTGTACTAATGACTGGAATACAGGAGCAACCGAAAGACATGTTGATGAACATCGATCTGATTCCCGACTTGGTTGCAGAATCACACCTGTTCCCTGATTTTCCAACCTGCATTAAAGCGCTACAAGAAGGCAAATTTAGTTCGTAGAAAGTGTATCTACTTTGGTATTCCATAACGCTATCAATGTAGCTCTGGTGGATTGATAGACTGAAGTTTTTTCGTTCCATGTCGATCCAAGGTTGCTGCCATTAAGTTAAGAGATAATTTTAGTGTTTACAGTAGGTTGGGTTAGGTGTGCCAGGCCTCAATTGTTTGAATCATCAACAAACTCTGCGCACACTGTAACCCAACGAATGCATTTGTGCTAACAAACGCTGTTATTGGGTTACGCTATCGCCAACCCAACCTGCTGATAATTATATTGTTTTTTGCTTAATGGTAGCGATGCTCCTGAGTCCTTATACGGATTTTCACGAAGACCATGGAAAATTAATCACACACACTCGTTTTAGCCTTTTGAAATCACACGCAATATCTCCAGCGACATTTTACGTTTTTCCTGGTCCATAGCTGAATACAACATCATCAATTCTCGAATTTCATCTGGAAATGACGCACACACCGGATCGTTTTCAATATGTTGTTCATCAGCCCAACCAGCCTGAACGTTCAAATATTGTTCTAGCTTACTTGCAATCGCGTTATCGACAGGTAAAAAAGGGTTTTCGCTATATTCAAGCAATTGCTGTTTATTAAACCCTATTGTACTGGCAAGCCGGGCAAGTTCAGCTGGGTCTGACTGGCAATGATCAATCGTATGGATTAAATTTTGATAGCGTATTGCCTGGAGATCACGCTTGCTGGGGCGAATCGGGCCATAGCCGAACATTAACCAACACGGCGAGACGTCAGTCGCCTTGGCAATCAGATCAATATCATCCGGCCCTGGTGACGATATTCCAGCTTCATAATTACCCAGACGAGAAGTTTTCCATTGCGGAATTTTTTTTAACAACTGGGCTTGCGTGTATAGTCCCGCCATTTGGCGAGCCTGCTTGATTCTGGCGGCGATGGTTGAAACACTCATGATTGATTTTTTGTGAACTTTTGTATGGATACATTAAAAAATAGTAACTACTCAGCGAAATCAATAATTGCTCAGATTGCCCTCTATTTTGTTCAAGAGCAAGGTGAAAGCGCGGAGTTTATAGGTATAAATGAGCACTTTCCAGACAGCGATTGGGCAAAATAGAGGGTAAACTGAGTTACATAAAATATGAAAACTTTGACTATACTATCAAGTATCTTGATTATTTGTTGACACAATGACTCATCGCTGTATAATTTTATACTCTAATAAACAGGCTCGAGGCCAAACATGTTTTCTCAACAAATCTATCATTACATTCCAGTCACGGTGCAGTCATCAATTTGCTGTATTGTAGTACTGAATGTGAAAATCAATACAGTGACCAAGATGACTTGAGCCTCCTGAGAATCATACGGAGGGCAAGCGCTGTCTTCCGAAATAAAACCCCGGTTGGCAGATGTTGATCGGGGTTTTTTATTGCCCTACTCATCGGTTAAAGCAACTAAGGAACGTGCATGAAATAACTTGAACATTCTGACTTGTTCCCGCCTTCGCGGGAATGACGTTTCTTTTTGCTCCTGACCAAACGATCTCAATCGTCGCGTAGAACAACTATGCTCCTCTTGAGCATCGTTTGGTCAGGAGCAAAAAATCCTACGTCATAATTGTTCAACTTATTCCATGCACGTTTCTAACCTGATATTACTTTCTCAAAAAACTAATGAAAAAAATCACTCAATCAAAATCAACAGAATGGATGTCAAGCCAGGATATTCCAGGTAGCTCAGATACTCAACTATTGTGTCGATTATGGATATTCCGCATGTTGTTTGAATGCGGAGGAATCAAGATATTCCTGAATAATTCGGCAATGCACGATGAACCAAAAATGTACATCGGGCTGAATGATAATGACTGTCGAAAAATGAAAACAGAGCAACTCAATACATTGCTCAAACAGCGTTACGCTCAAATATCAGCGCTTAAAATCAAACGCACATCGCATCTGTTTAGCAATATAAAAGCTATTCGAAAAGAATTTGGATTGTCCAAAGTCGATGTTGAATTATTAACGTTTGCCTGTTTAGTTACAACTCATGAACAATTTGGACGTTGTTTTGATGTTTTCAGAACCATCAATAATAGCCAGTTGTATTCAATTTTGGCGCAGACACTGGGGATTCCCAAGAAAAAGATTATCGAAGCATTACATAAAGACAGCTTGTTGCACCGTTCTGGACTGGTTAAATTAAAAAACTCAAATAATGACCTCGAATACAAGTTTGAAATGCTGGATGGCTTATGTCACTCCCTGGAAATTAAACAAGCAGATGTCATGGAGTTGTTTTCAGCATATATCATTCCAGCAGCTAAAGCGAAACTGAAAAAAAGTGATTACACGCATATCAGCAAGGACTATAAACGCCTGAAGAAATACCTCAAACAAGCCGTCAAAAACAACCAGAAAGGGGCTAATATTCTGCTCTATGGAGCACCTGGCACAGGTAAAACCGAGTTGGCACATACCATCGCGGAAGCCGCAGGATTACGTTTGTTTACTCTTAGCGTAGAAAGTCCTGATGGTAATACGTTATCCGGTAAACAGCGTATTTCTGCCTGCCAACTTGCACAACGACTACTGCGCAATGATAAACAGTGTTGTCTGTTGTTTGATGAAATAGAAGATTTATTTCCAAATGACTTGTTTGCTCTACTCAGTAGTGAAAAAAAATCTGGACGCGATAAGGCCTGGGTGAATCAATTACTGGAATTTAATAACGTGCCAACATTCTGGATTACCAACTCCATCAGAAGTCTGGATAATGCATTTGTCAGACGTTTTGATTATGTTCTGGAGATGAAGGTACCACCACGCAAAGCCCGGCTGCGTATTCTGAAAAAAGCACTGAATCAAACCAAGGTCAGCGCTGCGTGGATTGAACGAATTTCAGGAATTGAGCATTTACCACCTGCAGTGATTGAAAGAGCGGTTCGTGTCAGCACCATGATTGATCATTCCAAACAGCATCAATTAGAGGAAGACCTCGAGCAGGTCATTTATAATTCCTTGAAGGCAATGGGTATCTCAACTCGTACTGGGCACATAATTGAATCGGATATCTACGATCCTTCGCTATTGCAAACATCGGGCAATCTTGAACATATCAGCACTGGGCTAAACCACAGCAAACAAGGCCGTTTGTGTTTTTACGGCCCACCTGGTACCGGTAAAAGCGCTTATGCCCGTTATCTTGCTGACACTATGAACATGCCTTTACTTGCCAAACAAGCCTCTGACATTATCGATTGTTATATCGGTGAAACGGAGAAGAATATTGCGCGCATGTTTGAACAGGCTGCCGATGAAAAAAGCTTGTTGCTACTTGATGAAGCAGACAGTTTTCTACGTGAGCGAAGTCTAAGCAGAAATAGCTGGGAAGTGACTCAGGTTAATGAGTTACTGGTGCAAATGGAACGCTTTCAAGGAATATTCGTTTGTTCAACCAATTTAATGGACAAACTGGATGCAGCCGTTTTGCGGCGCTTCGATTTCAAACTGAAATTTGAATTCCTCAAAGCCGAACAAGCATGGAAACTGTTTCAACGTCATATGCGTGCTTCTGACTTAAACTTAGATCACTTACGTCATCAATTTAGTCAAATGAACACATTGACTCCAGGCGACTTCGCAACGGTAGAGCGACAACTCGGAATTCTTGGAAAAACCAGTCAGCCGCAGGAGTTTATCACCGCACTACAACAAGAAGTGAAATTCAAGCAAACACTTAGTCGTCCGATTGGATTCACAACTAAAATGTGATGCGTTAAATCTATACAGTGAAAGCAATAAACCGGAAAAAGCGCGCAGCAGTTTAAGGGTAAGCTGTGAATTAGGCTTCAGAAACAGTTACATAGCGCACTATGTAACTGTTTCTGCGCTTTGAAAAACTAATAGTGATGTGACAAAGAAAGAGCCAATGTCGGTTGTCAAAGTTATAGTGTGTAAGTTCCTTATTTATCAGTAACCTTTGCCATCGTATCGTGCTCTTTTTTTATTAGATAATCCATTATCTTAATCATATTATCGTAGTTTTTTGCAGTTGTACCCGTAATACGATACTTGCCATTAACAACAATTGCAGGAACTCCAGTTACCCCATAACGTGCAGCGATAGATTCAGACTGCCTTGTTTTAGCGTCAACCAAAAACGAATTAAAAGTATCGCTAAAATCCTTTTTGCTAACTCCGTGAGCGACGAAAAAGTCAGCCAGCAAATCTTCCTTGTCCAATCTTTTTTTATCAACCTGGATGGCGCTGAAAAAGTCTTCATGCATTTTATCAACAACACCTAAAGCCTCAGCGGTGAAATATGCACGCGCATGTTTAGCCCAGGTTGCATTAAAAGCAGCTGGTTGAGGAATATAGTCCACATAATCTGGGCGCGTCTTTAACCACTTCTTCAACGTTGGCTCAAATCGATAACAATGTGGGCAACCGTACCAAAAGAATTCGATGACTTCAACTTTTGTGGGGTCATCTGTTGGCTGTGAAGGGTCTATGGTTTCATAGCCTTCACCTTTTTCTATATTGATTCCGGGAATGTCCAGAGCTAGAGTGCTCAGAGAAAAAAACAAGAGAAAGACCAAAGCCAGCAGTTTTTGAATGCTCATACAAGACTCCTTGTTTATTGAGACTAAAGTTATAAATTCAAAGAAAATTACACATGTGGCCTAATAACAGCCAAAGGAATATCAGCGATAGTTTAACCAGCGAGGATGAATAAGACCTGACATGTTGTTCAACAGAAGCCAGTACAATTGTAACTACTCAACTTACCCAATTGTGCTGAGTAGTTACGTTAAATCCAGGTTTACTTCAAATCCGCAAGATATGCAGAAACAGCATTGATTTCTTGTGTTGACATACGCTTGGCAGTCATACGCATCATTCCTGTTGCATCATTCAGACGTTCCCCGTCACGATACTGTTTAAGCGTGCTGACGAGATAGGTGGCATGCTGATTTCTCAAAGCAGGAAATCCAGCCAATGAATTCCCTCTGGCATCGGCGGCATGGCATGCACTGCAAGCAGAGACTTGTGATTCAAGATTGCCGGAAATGTAGAGTTGTTTTCCCAGATTGATCAGGTTTTCCTGGCTTAGCTGGACATCAGCTTCACTCTCTTCGTCCTCATCATCGTCTTCATCATCTTCAGGATCAGCTACAGGCGCTGTGATTTGCTCAATGGTCTGCGCCGCATAATAGTCAGCGATGTCAGCGATATCTTGTTCGCTTAAACCAGCAGCCAATCCCTGCATTGTTGGATTTTTACGCTTATTTTGTTGAAAATCGTCAAGCTGCTTGATCAAATATTTTTTGTTTTGCCCTGCCAGTTTGGGGAAAATCGGCGCTTGGCTATTGCCTTTTTCGCCATGGCAGGCAACACACGACGCAACCGCTTGTTCGCCTTTCTTAGCAAAGCTGGTTAATGGACTGATTAGCAGAATCAGCACCGTTAAAAAACAAGCAATCAGTTTTCGCATAGTTAACAACCTCTGTATTTTTAATCAATAGACACTTACAATTCTAAGGAACGGGCATGGAATAACTTCGACAACCGGCACAGGGTTGTTGTTTGTCATCAAGGCGCCGTAACTTAGCTCTAGTGAGCTATATATCTGTTACGGCAACACCGAAGATGGACAACAAGATAAATCAGTTGTCTTAAGTTAATTCATGCACGTCCCTAAGCCAATTGAATAGCCTTAACGAGCATACCACATGCGAGTACCCTACCAGAATATGAAATTTATGTTAAGTGTTGTGCGCATGAATGATGCACCAGCTGATGAAGGTTGGGAAGTCGCTTTTGCTGGACGCTCCAATGCTGGCAAGTCCAGCGGACTGAATGCTTTAGCATCACAAAACAATCTGGCGCGCACCAGCAAAACACCCGGACGTACTCGAGAATTAAATTATTTCGAACTTGATATACAACGTCGAATTGTCGATCTGCCAGGATACGGTTATGCGAAAGTATCACGACAGATGCAAAACCAGTGGCGTAGTTTGCTCGACGATTTTTTACAAACCAGACAATCTTTACAAGGCATACTGATATTCATGGATATCCGACATCCTCTGTCGGATCATGACTTACAACTAATCAACTGGTGCGAATATCGCCAACTCCCACTTCATATTCTACTCACCAAAGCTGATAAACTGGGCTACGGAGCAGCCAAATCAACGCTTTTGAAAGTCCAACGAGAACTACAACCCGCAACAATGCCTGCCACAGCACAAACTTTTTCAGCTTTGAAAAAAACCGGTCTGGATCAAGCCTATGAAGTGTTGGACAACTGGTTTCAATTATACAACAGCTCGAAAAATGAACATCATTAACAAAACTTCTTGACTGAATCACTCAAGACCGCTTTAATAGCTGGGCTAATTAGTTAGCACTGAAGGCCAGGTAGCTCAGTCGGTAGAGCAGGGGACTGAAAATCCCCGTGTCCGTGGTTCGATTCCACGCCTGGCCACCATCATATTGAAAGGATTACAGACTATCCATCCACTTATTCCAAGTGAATCACATCATTTGAGGACTCGCAGAAAATAAATACAGAGTGTATGGAGTGATTATCAGATTTACTATTCGGATAACTTAACGGTAACATTGCTAAATGTTTCCAACTGACCATCACCATAAACCACCATTTTGGCTAGTTTTCTGTCTTCCACTCCGCTGACTATTTTCCAGGTTTGTCTGAAGGTCTCTTCATTGCAGCCGTTGGCGTACTCACTTTTCATACCGATTATTGGTGATTCACAGACTTTGTAGCTGAGTATTTTCGGATTGGTGAGACTATAGTTGTACGAACGAATGAAGTTTTCTGCTTCATCTAGCCAGTCTTTTTTTAACATCCCTTCGGCACGCGGCCAGTCTGCCCAAAATATTTCGTTGTAGTTTTCTTTATCTTCTTTAGTTTCCAACTTAAATCGGCTTTTTTTGTCGACTGTAGCGATATGAGTATTTGCACCATGAATGAAAGTGAGTTTCCAGACTTTCATCTCATCGGTATAAGTTGCATGAATTTCTTGTAGTTTGACTTCACTAGCATTGGGGATTCTGTTTTCAGATAAAACAAAGTCCATTGCTTCATCCAGAGTATTGAGTTCCTTGACATCTCCTGCAAACAATGGGATACAGTAGATCAGTGCTGCCAAGATCAATCCAAAGTGAACGATTGAATTCAGCCCTAAGTGATGTGTTGCATTGTTTGCTTGTATTTTTGACATGATACGCTTTGTAGTAGCAGTGATTGGGTTAAGACACAAAAAAACAGTTGGCTATTAGGAAACGGAATTAAATTATTTCCGAAACTGGCGCAAGCTGTTTTTTGACAACTAGTTGTTCCACAGTGCAAGGCAAGAAAGTAGGCGTATAGCATGCGACACTACTGCTTTTCTAACAATGAAAAGAGAATAAAAGGACAAGTCAGCCCCAAGAGTTATTTAATGTGGGTTCTTAGAGGCGAAGATTCAATAATATACACAAAGTTTGACGCAGAATCCTTGTTTGTCTTCAAGGCGTAGTAACTGACACATAGCAAACTATGCAAACGTTACTACAATGAAGAAGACGAACAAAAAGACAAGTCAAAATTCATATATTATTGAATCCTCGCTCCTTAGGCAAGGATAGTTAAGTTTTACAAAATATCAATGGGTATAGCTTGCAAGAACACCTGTGGTTTTGCTGATGTTGGGTGACCGGCAATCAGTAACCCATCCCCGCATTGAACAGAACTTTCTTCGTCTTTAGCGCAACGTAGGTCGCATAACAAGTATGCAACCAAAGCTGTAACCATAAGACGGAGCGAAAGACACGTAAGCTGTGCAAGTTATTTCATGCACGTTCCTTAACATTGCGCACTCTGCTTTTAGACAGAATTAACTATTGCTTCATCGAAAATAGTTGGGTTGTTAGCCTATTCTCAGAATGGTGGCGCACAATAGATCAGTGCTGCAAAGACCAATCCAACGAGTAATATAGAATTCAGTCCTGTGTTATATCTTTCAATGATTGCTTGAGTTGTTGACATGATACACCTCGCATTAAGGTGGTTTTACGAAATAATATACCAATTTTGCTTGTTATTTTGTGCCTGTTCAAACAATCTCAATCGTATCGTAGTCAGTACCTGAGCATCATTAATTTAACCTTATTTACTGGTCTTTTTTCTCATCTTCTACGCCTTGAAGATGAAAAAAAATCCTGTGCAAAATTGTTAAATTAATGATGCTCAGGTACTTAACATGCGCTTTTTGAGATTATTCTGTCAGAAAAACAAACAGTGCAATTTTGGTGAATTTATCCCGTCAAATCACCTAACAGTGATTAAAGGAAACTTAGGAACGTGCATGGAATAACTTGAACAAAATGGTGCATGATTTTTGTTGCTGACAAAACGATCTCAAGAGGCGAATAGTTCGTCTACACAACAATTGAGATGGTTTCGTCAGAAGCAAAAAGACCAACCAGAACGTTCAAGTTATTTCATGCACGTTCCTTAATAAAGCACTTGGCTCTATTTGCAAGGATAGTTGAGTTTTACAGAATATCAACCTGTGTGCCAATATCAACTCGCTCAAACAAATCAATAACATCTTTGTTTTTCATGCGGATACAGCCATGCGACTGAGGGTCTGTAGTAACACTATAATCTGGGCTACCATGAATGTAGATATAACGCCGCATTGTGTCTACATTACCGAGTCGGTTGATACCAGGTTCTAGTCCGCTCAGCCAAAGAATGCGGCTTAGAATCCAGTCACGTTCTGGGTGAGCTCGATCCAGGGCTGGACTATAAATTTCCCCGTTAGGTCTACGACCGACAAATACGCGTCCTTTTGTTTGTCCTGCGCCGATTTTTGCGCGAATCTGATGTTTTCCGCGTGGAGTGCAACCACTATTTTGTTGTTCTCCAATTCCGTTTTTTGCGGTATTAATAGAGTATTTAGCGATAATTTGTCCATTATTGAGCAGCAGTAATTGCTGCTTTTCGGTCAAAATCATGATATTTGGTTGAGAGTGTTCCATGCTTAATTCTTTTCAAACAGGGCAATGGATTCAACATGAGTGGTGTGCGGAAACATATCCATCACTCCTGCAGAAATCAGTTTGTAATTATAATCTTTAGCCAGTATTCCTGCATCGCGCGCTAGTGTTGATGGATTACAGGAGACATAAACAATACGCTCTGGGTTCCAGTGTGGTATCCAGGGCAAAACTTCTAACGCACCGGCTCTTGATGGATCGAGTAGTAGTTTACTGTATTTTTTATGCGCCCA
>VAPL010097973.1_pt1 | contig 11127 bp, 10 predicted proteins | sample 3395061 | NCBI WGS metagenome assembly VAPL01 (sample SAMN08290444, study PRJNA428436) | hydrothermal vent metagenome | isolation source: Deep-sea hydrothermal vent chimney 2 | place: Pacific Ocean: Juan De Fuca Ridge | depth 2182 m m
ACTCACTGCCCCGGTAGCTTACGATGATTATGTGGTAGTTGGTGATTATGAGGGTTATCTACATTGGTTATCAGGAAGTGATGGCAGGCAGCTAGGTCGGGTAAAGGTTTCAGGCTCTGCAATAGATGCCAGACCTGTCATCATTGATAATACCGTGTACATATATACAAATGACGGCACTCTCGCCGCAATAAAAGCTAAATTATTATAAATGTTACCTGTTATAGCCCTAGTCGGGCGTCCAAATGTAGGAAAGTCCACACTGTTCAATTATTTGACTCGTAGTCGTGAAGCGCTGGTAGCGGACTATCCAGGCCTTACCAGAGACCGGAAATACGGTCGAGTCAAAAGAGGTGAAAGAGATTGTCTGGTGGTTGATACCGGCGGTATTTCAGATGAATCCGATGGTATTGATAGTATTGCTAAAAAACAGGTACAGCTGGCATTAGAAGAAGCCGACATTGTTTTCTTTATGGTGGATGCCAGAGAAGGCATGAACAGTTCAGATGAAGCCATAGCCGAATCATTAAGAAAGCTGGATAAACCGGTTGTTTTAGTAACCAATAAGATAGATGGATTGAATGCAGCAGTTGCCACTGTTGATTTTTATTCTCTGGCATTAGGGGAACCTGTTCAGATTGCGGCAACTCATGGAAGAGGAGTAAAGGAATTACTAGCACAGATAGATACACTGATACCTCCCACAGAAGAGGAGATTGCTGAGGAAGAAAAGGGGATTAGTATTGCTGTTGTCGGCAGACCCAATGTTGGTAAATCAACCTTGGTCAATCGCCTGTTAGGGGAAGAGCGTGTAGTCGTTTTTGATGAGGCAGGAACCACTCGAGACAGTATTTATATTCCTTTTGAAAGAAATAATCAGAAATTCACCTTGATAGATACGGCAGGAATGCGTAGAAGAGCCAAGGTATCATTAGTAGTAGAAAAGTTTAGCATTATTAAAGCTTTACAAGCAGTTGAAAAATCAAATGTAGTGATTTATTTGGTTGATGCCAGTGAAGGAATTACTGATCAGGATGCCCATCTTTTAGGGATGATATTAGAAGCAGGGCGAGCATTAATTATTGGCCTGAATAAATGGGATGGTATTAGTGTTGATCAAAAACAACTGATAAAAAGGCAATTAGACGTTAAACTGCCCTTTTTAGATTTTGCGGAGAAACATCCCATCTCGGCTTTACATGGCAGTGGGGTAGGTAAACTATTTGATGTTGTTCATGATTTATATGAAGCTGCAATGGTTGATATGTCCACACCGGTATTAACAAGAATTCTGAAAGAAGCCATTGCAACACATCAGCCTCCGCTAGTCAGAGGGCGTAGAATAAAGTTGAAATATGCCCACCAGGGTGGACGAAATCCACCAACAGTAGTAATACACGGTGTACAAACAGACTCATTGCCGGGAGCATACAAGAGTTTTTTGATGAATTATTTTAGAAAACAGCTGGAATTACAGGGGACCCCTGTCAGGTTGGTATTAAAATCATCAGAAAACCCCTTCAAAGGGCAAAAAAACAAATTAACAGAGCGACAGCTGAAAAAGCGCCAACGTTTGGTAAAGCATCATAAAAAAAAGTAGCAGCTACTATGGCTGTTTAGTTTAATGGATAGATTCTTTGTAGAGCGGACTTCAGTCCGCTATGCACAACAATAGTAATTAGCTATATCGGTTGTGCAGACTGAAGTCTGCAACATTATCCATCAATACCCTACTGTCAGTATGCTCCTAGTAGACTCTCTATTCTCGGACAGTCTCCTAGGTTTAAATAAATTGAATTGATATCAACAGAGAGGAATAAGTGATGGCTACAATAACATTTCAAGGTAAACCACTAAATACGTCTGCAGATCTTCCAGCAGTAGGTACAACAGCCCCCGACTTTTCATTAGTCAGCGGGCAATTGAAAGATCTGTCATTAGCTAATTTTTCCGGAAAAAGAAAAATTCTTAGCATAGTACCCAGTTTAGATACACCCACATGTGCTGCCTCAACTCGCATATTTAATCAAAAAGCGGATAGCCTGGAAAATACAGTGGTATTAGTTGTGTCTGCAGATTTACCGTTTGCACAAGGACGCTTTTGTGAAGCAGAAGGGCTGAAAGATGTCATCCCTCTATCAACTTTCCGATCCAATTTCTCTGAGGAATACGGAGTTAAGATTGTCGATACAATCCTTGCCGGACTTACAGCGCGGGCAATTGTTATTATTGATGAACAGGACCAAGTGATTTATACAGAATTGGTTTCGGAAGTAGCAGATGAGCCAGATTATGAAAGTGCTTTAGCTGTGCTTAAGTAGTTAAAATTACTTAGAATTCGCAATTCGGGACTTGCCCCCTTTGGCTCTCATTGCAAGAGTTCCTTAGGGGAGGGGGAAGAAATTAGATGAAAACAATAGAACAAATTGAACTAGCCATTAAAAACAATGAATTTTATTTGGAGTATATGCCTACAATTGATCTAATGACTAATCAATGTGTTGGTGCCGAAGCTTTGGTTCGATGGTTACGCCATGATAAAATTATTCCTCCCAATGATTTTATCCCCGATCTTAAAGGTACACCTCAATCTGGTTTAATCACATATTGGGTTATTGAAAAAGTTTTCGAGGACTTGGGAATGTGGTTGGATAGAACGGCCAATGTTCATATTGGCATTAATGTTCCACCCGAATTGTTAGGTCGAGGTGGCTTATGGTATGCAGCTATTAAGTCTGGGTTAATAAAATTTTCTGATAAGGTGATGCTTGAAATTACCGAACAAGGGTTTCCTGATCAAATGGGGTTAGATGTATTGCGTTCCTTTGAAATGAAAGAGCAAGTTAAAGTTAAAGTAGCAATTGATGATTTTGGAATGGGAGATGCTAATCTTTTTCAACTTTCACAAATTGAAGCCGATTTTATTAAATTAGATAAATATTTTGTTGGTCAAATTTCCTCAGAAAAAGAGATACCTAAAATCGTTAAAGGTATTATCAGTTTTGCTAAAGAAATGGATTTTAAAATAATCGCAGAAGGTATAGAAACTCAAACTCAGCTTAATGTTTTAAAAGGTTTGGGTGTGGAGTTAGCTCAAGGGTGGCTTTTCTCAAAGTCTTTAACCCCTGATGTTTTTATTGAATATCATAGAGATAAAGGATAATACAAATCCATCACCATAAGGCTCTATGTTTACAGCTATTTTTTCTGATTTAAACAAGAATAACGAGGTAAGTTGGGATTGTAGGTTGTGGGTGAGGAATGAACCCCAGCATCTTTGCGTTACGACAACATGTTGGGGTTCGTACCTCAACCCAACCTACCGAGCTAAAAACAGGTTAAACAAGCAGCAGTAAATGTTAGAATTCCTTGATGAGTCGAGATATCCATATAGTTAATTGCCACGATTGTGGATTATTACAGCAGATTAGCCACATGCCTGAAGATGGGGCGGTTAAATGCTGTCGGTGTGATGCGACCTTACGCAAACGTCAGCGTGTTAAACCTGCTAAAAGCATTGAGCATACGCTTGCAATGGTCATTACCGCGATCGTTTTATTTATTATTTCTAATGCATTCCCTATTATCCAGGTACGAGTTGAAGGCCATGAAATGGCCGCAACATTATTTGCCTGTGTACAATTCCTGTTAACACATGACAATACGATTTTAGCTGGCCTGGTCTTTCTCACTACTATCGGTGGCCCGCTGATACAATTATCGGGCTTGTTTTATATCTTACTGCCCCTTAACTTCAACCGAATTCCTCCGTATGCCCCGCAGATTTACCGAATAGTACGCATTATTACCTCATGGAGCATGTTAGAAGTACTGATGCTAGGCATTCTGGTTTCAGTAGTCAAGTTATCTGGTCTGGCAACCGTTATTCCAAGTATTGCCTTATGGACTTTTGGCTTATTGATTCTTTTTATTGCTGCGATTTTGAATGACTTGGATACGGAAATGCTTTGGGATCTGATCAGTCCCAGGACTCGATCCCAGGATACGCAGCATTTTAAAGCAGGTACCCAGTTAACCAATTGTCATAACTGTCATTTATTATGCACTGTAACGACACAGCATGGACAGTTTGAATCCATCTGCCCCCGTTGCAGCGCTACAGTGCATTTAAGAAAGCCTCAGAGCTTGACCCGCAGCACGGCTCTGCTGATTGCTGCTTACGTTATGTACATTCCTGCTAACCTGCTGCCCGTTATGATTGTGACCAGCATGGGCAATACAGAGGGCGATACCATCCTCAGTGGAGTCATTTATCTGGCAGCTCACGGTGACCTGCCTTTGGCGATCATTGTTTTTGTCGCCAGTGTATTTGTTCCCAGTATTAAATTGCTCATCCTGACCTTGCTGTTATTGACAGTACACTTTAAATCACAATGGCGTCCAAAGGAAAGAACCCGCTTGTATCGTTTAACTGAATTAATTGGTCGATGGTCGATGGTCGATATTTTTGTGGTCACATTAATGGCGGCTTTAATCCAGATTCAGGGCTTGATGGTTATTGAAGCCGGTCTCGGAGCGCTCGCTTTTGGCACTGTGGTCGTTTTAACAATATTAGCCGCAATGGCATTTGATCCCCGGTTAATCTGGGATAATATGGAGAAAAGTAAATGAGTGAATCGGTACAGGGCGAGTTTATGGGTGATTTACCGGAAAGTAACATTCAGCCACGTTCTAAATTTTCCATCGTCTGGCTAGTCCCTCTGGTGGCCATTTTAATTGGCGCCTGGATAGGCTATAAAACCTGGTCAGAAATGGGTCCAACGATTACCATTACTTTCAAAACGGCGGATGGTCTAGAGGCTGGAAAAACTAAAATAAAATACAAAAACGTCGAGATCGGCGAAATTGTAAGCATCCAGGTTAACCATGAGACTGAAAATGTCAAAGTGACTGCAGAAATGACGAGTGACATAAAGCCTTTTCTTACCGACCAAACCGAATTCTGGGTAGTTAGAGCACGTATTAATGCCAGTGGTGTATCAGCTTTGGATACCTTATTATCAGGCGCGTATATTGGCATCGAGCCCAGTTCGGAAGGTAAGAAAGAACGTAATTTTAAAGGTTTAGAGGTCCCACCTGCCATCACTGGAGATACACCCGGCAAGCATTTTGTATTGCATACCAAGAATCTAGGGTCGATAGAAAGAGATGCACCGGTGTTTTATCGGAAATTCAATGTTGGCCTGGTCGAAGAGGTTAAACTCAACGAGGATGGTGAATCAATATCGATACAAATATTTATTAATGCGCCTTATGATCAATGGGTCAATAAAACGACCAAGTTCTGGAATGCCAGTGGGATTGATTTTTCCATGAGCGCTGATGGCATTAAAATGGATACCCAATCTTTGGTTTCTATTTTAATTGGCGGAATTGCATTTGAATCAAGTGACTTGAGCACAGATGCTACTCCAGCGGAAAATAACAGCAGTTTTAAATTATACGCAAACCAGGCAGAATCGTTAAAAAAAGATTACAAAACAGGCTCTAAATTTGTGCTTAACTTTTCTGAGTCTGTACGAGGGCTGACAGTAGGTGCTCCTGTTGATTTTAGAGGCATACAGGTGGGCGAAGTCACTGACATTCATTTGTCGTTTGATACTGAACAGAACAAAGTTAGTGTTCCAGTCACGTTCACCATAGACTATGGCAGAGTCTATCTTAAGGGAACTAGTGAAGCATACATTGAGGCCACACAAAAAAGTCGAGGCGACTATCTAGCAAAGCAGGGGCTTAGAGCACAATTGCAGACGGGAAATCTGTTGACAGGGCAATTGTATGTTTCACTGGATTTTTTCCCGGATGCACCGCCTTTTGTTATGGACTGGAATCAACAGATACCCGAATTTCCATCTGTCCCAGGTACATTAGGCGATCTAAAAGCTAAGCTAAGCGGTATTCTGAAAAAAGCGGATGCGATGTTAACCCAGATTACTGAACTTAGCTATAAACTGAACCATGACCTGGAACCTAAATTGTCAGGCACCTTGAAACAAACTGAAAGCACACTGCTTACTATCCAGAATACCTTTAAAGAGGATTCACCCCTGCAGCAGGATTTGCAAATAACATTACGTGAATTTGCTAAAGCAGCGCGCTCTATCAAATCGCTGACTGATTATCTGGAAAGACATCCAGAATCATTAATTCGCGGCAAAAAAGGAGACTAATCGTGATTAAACAACCTATTTTATCTTCATCTCTTATTGTAATAGCTTTGGTTATTGCTGGATGCGGAAGTTCTCCAAGTGCTAAATTTTATATATTGAACAAAGTCGACAGGACCGTCTCCACCTCGATAGCAGCTATGCAAGATCACAGTATCGCTGTTAAGGTTGGGCCTGTTTCTATTCCTGACACCCTGGATCATTCACAGATTGTTACCCGGTCAGGACAAAACATGCTGATTCTGGATGAATTTAACCGTTGGGGTGGTGATTTTCAGAGCAATATTCAACAGATTATTGGGGAAAATATTTCAATATTGCTGCCCACCGACCAGGTTATTTTAAGTTCGGAAGTATCACTGGTGCCTACCGATTTTCAGGTGATTATCAATGTGCGAGAGTTTGATGGTCAACTGGGTGGCATTGTGACTTTGAATGCTGACTGGACCGTATCGGGTAAAGGCAAGGAAAAATCATTCATGGCTAAAAAATCGGTACTTCAAGAAAATGCTGACGAATCTGATTATCAAGCCTACGTTGCTGCACAAAGCCGGTTGCTGGTAAAACTCAGTCAGGAAATTACTGATGAGATCAGGAGACAGTTGAATAACTCAAGCACTATGCAGTGAAAGTACATGGTTTTGAACTAGCGATCTGAGACAATAAAGTGTAATTTTAGAGATGGAATGATATAGGATGTGCTGAGGAACGAAGCACATCTTTTGCGATTGATGCGCTTCCTGTCGTCAGCACATCCTATGTTTATTACTGCTCTTAAGCCTTCCTTTGCTGGGGAGGGTTTTTAAATGGCTGTATTTTTAGGGATGAAGCCGTTAACTTCCCCGTCAGCAGATGAGAATATCAAATGCGTAAAATAAAAATATTCCTGTTTTCTTTAGTCGGATTGATCAGTGCATTTATAACAATCCTGGCTTTCATCCTAATCAGCTACACTCATCAGGATTATCAGCATTTATTAATCAAATCAGTTGATACCCTCTCTGATTACACACTTTCCATAACAGGTCCGATTGAACTGGATCTTTCATCTTCCCCCGTGTTATCCGCTTCCGGAATAAAGCTTTATTCCAAAACTGACGATAGTTATGTCCATATAGATAACTTTCGCGTTCAGGTTTCTTTATCCCCTTTATTAAATAATACCCTACTGATCAATGATCTGCTACTGGAGAATATGCGGGTTGAAATGCAAACAAGCGAGGACTCCAAAAGCTTTGATCATCTATTCAGTTATTTGCCTGTGCCTATAGTTGAACATGCCGTATTAAAGAACATACACCTGACATTTGATAATCAAAGCTATAGCCTGGATAGTCTGGAAATCGCAGAAAATGACAAGCAGGATCAACTGGAAATACAGGCTGAAGGCAAGATCAGTACACGCCCCTTTAATATCAATGGCTTTATATCTCTGCTAAGTGATACCAACGATTTTTACAAATTCAGTCCAGATTCTATTGCAAAACTCATATCAGGTAACAAAACCAAAGCGAGATTTAAAGGCGACAGTGCTATTGGTCAAACCAGGATTAGCGCTGAGCTGGTTTTGTCTTTTATTAACGGGAAACCTGAAATTACAGGGGAGATAACCAGCCCAGGTTTATTTCTCAAAGATTTCGGCATTATTTCTGCAGAGGGTGCAAGGAAAATATCGTCACAAAAACAGGATGTTAAACCAGTTAAAATGCCACTATTCAGTCATCAGCCAATATCATTACAGGCCTTGCACAAAGTAGACCTGAACTTGCAGCTCAAAATACATAAACTTAGCGATGCAAAGTACAAACTTAATAAAATTGATATTGCTGTGCAATTAAAAAACGGCAAGTTTAGTATTAACCCGTTGAGCTTTAATTTTTTTGGGGAGCATGTTTTGATAACAGCTGAAATTGATGCCAGAGTGAAGCCTGGCTGGGAGTTGAATATAGATGCCACCAATATTCAAGTCACTGAGATTCTTGGGAAAAAACATTCATCCCAGCCAGTTACTGGCAAGCTAAGTCTTGTCGCCGAATTAAAAGGATCTGGAATAAGCATGTATGAAATTGCTTCCAGCTTAAATGGCGAAGTTAGTTTTGTGCTGGAGAATGGGAAGATTAATAGGCGCGAACTGGAGTTGATTTTTCTAAACCCCCTAGGCTGGTTATTTACTCACGGCATTGCCGATAATAAAACCCTGATATCATGCGGATTGGCGCATTACTATATAAAGCAGGGCATTATTAGGTCAAAAGTTTTATTAATTGATGGGCCAAAACTGTTCATTCGAGGCATAGAAGAAATCAATTTAGCCAGGGAAACAATTAATTCACTCTATAATCTGGATAAAAAGAATTTTTTTGAAAGTACTCTGCTTCCTGTCTTTTTACATAACAGCGTACCCATAAGAGTAACTGGCAACCTGGCCGCCCCCCTTGTTGAACAGGCACCGATATCTTCAGTGAGATCCAATGCAGAACGTTATATTTTTGCGCCAATCACAGCAATTCCGAACGAACTAATTGGAACCGCATTTGGTTTTTTTGGTCGAAAAAAAGAGACTGAAAGTCCCTGTAAAGCTTATCTGGGCCAATAGCCCAACAGACTTGACTTGTATAAAAACTAGCTCAAGGGGGTAGCCAGACCCCTTTTACTGTGCCAGCATCTTTGCGTTACGACAACATGTTGGGTTTCGTACCTCAACCCAATCTATCGAGGTTAATTGATGAACGAAAAAAATTAAAAAACCAGTTCTTTTAAGATTAAAATTAGCGGGGGAAAGAGCTTGAATGCAATGATCTGATCTTAATTATTCGTAATAAAATAGGGTTAGAGAAAATTTTTAAGATATGATTAATTTTTTTTCATCTTTTGAGTGGTAAGGCGTTGGCAGTGACTAATAAAAATAAATGGGTGCTTTACCATGCTGACTGCATGGACGGCTATGCGGCTGCTTGGGCAGCATGGAAAACTTTGGGTGACTCAGCGTGTTATAAAGCGGTTCGGCACCATCAGCCTATGCCTAAATTACCTGATAATATTGAACTCTATATTTTAGATTTTTGTTATCCTCTTGAGATCTTAGTTTCAATAGCACAGCGAGTTAGAAAAGTTGTGGTCCTGGATCATCATATCAGCGCTCAAAAAGATTATGAGGCATACTTGATACACAATGCTATTCCCGAGAACCTTGACGTCAATTTTGTGCAAAAGCACAGTGGCTGCATGATTACATGGAACTACTTCCAGGGAGATTTAGAGCCACCTGTATTGTTACAGCACATAGAAGATCATGATTTATGGCGACATCAACTGGCTAAAACAGAGGCTATTTGTAAAGCGCTATTTTTATACTTGCCTGTTGATTTTTCGGCATTTGAAAAAATTAAAGTATCTGCATTGCAACGTGAAGGGGCTGTGCTATTAAAACAACAGCAATTAAATGTACGCCGTTTACTAAAAGCACGACACCCGGTTAAGCTCAATGGTATTGAGGGTCTGGCTGTTAATGCACCGGCAATGTTTTCTAGTGATTTAGGGCATGCACTAGCAAAATTATCGGGGACCTATGGGTTAACCTATAGCTGGCATGGTAATCGCCAACGCTATGATTGTGCGTTACGCTCAATCGATGCGTTTGATGTGTCTGAATTAGCGCAAGTATTTGGCGGAGGTGGGCATCAAAATGCATCTGGGTTTGTAGTTGATCAGATGACTTTATTGAGTTTTTTGTAGTCTTGTTTTTGCATACTAAAATCTGATAGTACAGTGATAAATATTGAATGCTAAACACTATTTTAGATTCTATTACATTATCCATTATAAGTTTCTATCTTATAATGAGTCTGTTGACATTTATCATTTATGCAATGGATAAATCAGCGGCCATAAAAGGGAATTGGCGCATTAAAGAAAGTACTTTGCATTTATTGTCACTCGCAGGTGGTTGGCCTGGTGCCTTGATGGCTCAACAAACACTAAAGCACAAATCGATAAAACAGCCTTTTCGCTTTGTTTTTTGGTTAACGGTTCTATTGAATGTAGCTTTATTAACAGGCTGGTTTATGCTTTTCTTCGATGTGGATGATCTGCAAATGTGGGTTTCTCAGATGATCTGAGTGCTTTCGCTGTTTACAAGGCCGCTCTATTAATTCATGACTGACATCAATAAAACTGAGTATGAATATTGTCTTATTAGAACCCAAAAATCGAGCTAACTTAGCTACCACAATTCGCAGTGGGCAGAACTTTGGTGTGAATACTGTTTTTGTTATTGGTGGCTTTGTGAAAGACCAATACCAAGGAAATATTCATAAATTTAGCCATCAAATGAATACGCAGGATGGTGTTGCAAATGTGACGCTAATTTACTTTAACTGCTTGTCAGAGTTTCTGCAGCACTTGCCGGCACAAACGACATTAGTCATTGTTGAATCGATAGACCAATCATCAGACTTAAGGGACTTTGTACATCCAAACAATGCGACCTATATGCTGGGAAGAGAAGCAAAAGGCATTAGTAAATCTGATGTTGACGAAATACAACAGTATTTCAAGCGCTTGAACCAGGATATACCGGAACAGTATATTGGCAAACATGATAAGACTGCTCATTTGGCATTCGTAAAAATTGCAACGCCACAGTCACTTAATTTAGGTGTTTGTGCTTCTATTGTTATGTATGACAGGCATAGTAAAACGTAGCTTGAACATTACAATTTAATTGGTTTTAGTAGGTTTGATTACCACAGTCTCTTGAGATAATAACGTTTATTTTTATGTTAATGATTATATAATCAATCATTAAGTGCTATTATTCAATTAAAGATAACAAATGGTATCATTATTATGTTTGATTCAATGAGTAATCAATCCATTGCTGCGGAAATCGGTCATCGACTAGCGCAGCTAAGACTGGAAAAAAATTTAACGCAGCAGC
>VAPL010076093.1_pt1 | contig 11123 bp, 12 predicted proteins | sample 3395061 | NCBI WGS metagenome assembly VAPL01 (sample SAMN08290444, study PRJNA428436) | hydrothermal vent metagenome | isolation source: Deep-sea hydrothermal vent chimney 2 | place: Pacific Ocean: Juan De Fuca Ridge | depth 2182 m m
AGTAAAAAATTTACCGAAAAGCTTTCGGGCTGATATGAATCGAAAACATGTTATGCCGCGTAGTGGTATTACCCTGGATCATTTAATGTATTCAGATGGTTTGTCTTCTATTTCTGTTTTTATTGAAAAACATAGTAATAAAAATGATCAGCTTATTGGTAGTTCGCAAATGGGCGCAATCAATGCTTGTGGGCGTTTATTGGAAAGTGGTGTACATGTTACGGTTGTTGGTGAAGTAACTCAGGCCGCTGTTGAGCTTGTTTGTAATTCAGTGTATTTGAAAGACTAATTATGATTGAGCAAACCGCAACAGTTTTGCGTGTTGAAGATAACAATGTATTGGTTGAGGTGCGTCGACAATCTGCATGTGGTTCATGTTCGGCGAAAGCGGGTTGCGGCAAATCATTACTTGATAATGTTTTTAAAATTGAGCCTTTACGAGTATCTATATTAAATACACTTGGAGCCAGGGAAAATGACGATGTCATTATAGGTTTAAATGAAGCGATTTTTATACAAGCTTCTTTTTATTTATATATTTTCCCTTTGTTAAGTATGCTTTTTTTTTCTATTATTGCGAACGCATGGCTTGCTGATAGTAATAGCGCAACAGAGTTATTTGTTATTCTGGCTGGTATTGCAGGTTTGTATTTTGGTGGTTTTTTATCTCGTGTCACATTAAAACGTAAACAAGTTAGTCAAAATAAATTTTTTGAACCGATTTTAATTAAGGTAGTCCCAAAAAGTATACCGGTTAATCTTATTAATAATATTTAGGAGCTTTGCTTTGTATAAACTAGTTACAATGAAAATCAGTGTTATTTTATCTTTATTTATATTTTTATCGACAAGCTATGCTATTGAGCTCCCTGATTTTACCGAGTTGGCAAAAAATAATAGCCCAGCTGTCGTTAATATTAGTACCAAACAAAAAATAAAACCCCGTAAAAACTTACCGCATGGTTTAAATATTCCGAACCTGCCTGAAGGTTCACCATGGAATGATTTGTTTAAAAAGTTTTTCGATGAAAGAGGCGCGGCTCCAGAAGGTCGAAGTGCTCAGTCATTGGGTTCAGGTTTTATTATCGATACCCATGGCTACATTGTTACTAACCATCATGTTATTAAAGGTGCTGATGAAATTATTGTACGTTTATCAGACCGACGCGAGTTAGTCGCTAAGTTAATTGGCAGTGACGAGCGTTCTGATATCGCTTTGTTAAAAATTGATGCCGATTCACTACCTGTTGTTAAAATTGGTAATTCAGAAAATTTAAAAGTAGGTGAATGGGCTATGGCAATTGGCTCGCCTTTTGGTTTTGATCATTCAGTTTCAGTCGGTGTGGTGAGTGCTATTGGCCGCAATAATTTACCGAACAGTAATTACGTACCGTTTATTCAAACAGATGTTGCTATTAATCCGGGTAATTCTGGTGGGCCACTGTTTAATTTAAAGGGCGAAGTTATTGGCATAAACTCGCAAATATATACTCGTACAGGCGGCTTTATGGGGCTGTCATTTTCTATCCCCATTAATGTTGCGATGAATGTTGTAAAACAAATTAAAAGAGATGGTCATGTTACGCGTGGTTGGCTGGGTGTTTTAATTCAGGAAGTTAATCGTGAGCTGGCTGAATCGTTTGGTATGGATACACCACGTGGTGCGGCCGTGTTGCAGGTTATTGATGATAGCCCGGCCGATAAGGCAGGATTTAAAGTGGGTGATGTTATTGTTAAATTTGCTGATAAGGAAATTTACCGTTCTTCCGATTTACCTTTAGCTGTTGGCACAACCGATATAGGTAAAACGATTAAGGTGAAAATAATTCGTGAAGGTAGTGATAAATCTTTACGTGTTAAAATTGCTGAATTACCCGACCAAGATGAGTTAGCCGATTCAGGAAGAACAATCAAGAAAGATAAAACCAACAAACTTGGAATAACCGTTATCGATATAACACGCGCGCAGCGTGAACAATTTGGCATGGATAAACGTGGTGTACTGGTTAAACGTGTTGCAGAAGGACCGGCGCGTGACGCGGGTTTAAGAGTGGGTGATATTTTACTTAAACTTAATTATAAAGATATTAACTCGGTTAAGACCTTCAATGCAGTTCTTAAAAAACTACCGGGTAATAAATCAGTACCGGTATTAATTCAGCGTAAAAAATCGCCGATCTTTTTAGCTATTAAAATTCCCAGGTAATTAGCAGGTTAAATTCATCACTTGTGAATTCTACTGAACTTATTATTTACTCCCGAGCCGGGTGTCACTTGTGTGACGCCCTGTTAGAGGAACTCGCTGTTTTTTGCGCGGAGAATCCTTTCTCTTACCAAAGCATTGATATTACAGCGGATGAGCGGCTCGAAAAGCTCTATGGCACCAAGGTGCCTGTGGTCACATTTAATAATAATATACTCTGTGAGTATTTCCTTGATACAGATGCTATTGAAGCTTATTTCGGTAGAGGTGGAAATTAGGTACAATAGCGGGCTTAAATAGTTCGTTGAATACCCTAAAAGGGCGTTTGGCTCAACGAAATTGCATTATTAAAAGCGCGGATACGCGCTTTTTTATTATATATCAAGGTGTTATAGCTTGTCTGACTTGTCTCATATACGAAATTTTTCAATTATTGCTCATATCGATCACGGAAAATCGACCATTGCCGACCGTTTTATTCAGGTCTGTGGTGGCTTAAGTGAACGGGACATGCAAGCACAGGTTCTTGATTCAATGGATCTTGAAAAAGAGCGCGGCATTACTATTAAAGCGCAAAGCGTTACCCTGGATTATCATGCAAATGATGGTAAAACCTACAAGTTAAACTTTATCGATACGCCCGGTCATGTTGATTTTAGCTACGAAGTTTCCCGTTCACTCGCGGCTTGTGAAGGGGCTTTGCTAGTGGTGGATGCATCACAAGGTGTCGAAGCCCAGAGTGTTGCTAACTGTTACACAGCGATTGAGCAGGGGCTGGAAGTTCTACCTGTGCTGAATAAAATTGATTTGCCCGCAGCTGAGCCAGACAGGGTGAGTCAGGAAATTGAAGATATTATTGGTATTGAAGCCATTGATGCGCTGCATGTAAGCGCAAAGTCCGGCATTGGTATTGATGCCTTGCTCGAAATGTTGGTCGATAAAATTCCAGCACCAAAGGGCGATGTTGATGCACCGCTACAGGCGCTTATTATCGATTCCTGGTTCGACAGCTATGTTGGCGTAATTTCACTTGTTCGGATAATGCAGGGTTCTTTAAAAGCCAAGCAGAAAATAAAAATGATGGCTGCCGGGCGCAGTTATCAGGTTGATCAGGTAGGTGTTTTTACCCCTAAGCGCACCCAACAGGATATATTAAGTGCGGGTGAAGTGGGTTACATTATTGCTGGTATCAAAGAAATCGATGGTGCGCCTGTTGGCGATACCATTACCACGCTTGATAAACCGGCCACCGATGCACTGGCGGGCTTTAAAGCGGTTCAACCACAGGTTTTTGCTGGTCTTTTCCCGGTTGAAGGCGACGATTATGAAGCCTTGCGTGAGGCGTTAGCCAAATTACGCTTAAATGACGCGGCACTTTTTTATGAGCCGGAAACTTCTCAGGCACTGGGTTTCGGCTTTCGTTGCGGCTTTTTGGGTATGCTGCATATGGAAATTATTCAGGAGCGACTGGAACGCGAGTACGATTTAAATCTGATTACCACTGCGCCAACCGTCGTCTTTGAAGTTAAAACTAATAAAGGTGAGACGGTCACTATCGACAATCCAGCCGATTTGCCAGAACAGATGCATATAGCTGAAATTTGCGAGCCAATTGTTACGGCCACCATATTAGTCCCCCAGGATTATGTTGGTAATGTGATAACCTTATGCATTGAAAAGCGCGGTGTGCAAAAAGACATGCAATATTTAGGCAATCAGGTGAGTATCATCTTTGAATTGCCTTTAAATGAAATTGTGCTCGACTTTTTTGACCGATTAAAGTCCGTAAGTCGGGGCTATGCTTCCCTCGATTATGAATTTACTCGTTTTCAGACCGCAAATTTGGTTAAATTGGATGTTTTAATTAACTCTGAAAAAGTAGATGCTTTATCAGTTATTGTGCACAAGGATAACTCTGTTGGTTATGGTCGAAAATTAACAGAAAAAATGAAGGAAATTATTCCGCGCCAAATGTTTGATGTGGCGATACAGGCTGCTATTGGCGTAAAAGTATTAGCTCGCACAAATGTGAAAGCATTGCGAAAAAATGTCACCGCAAAGTGTTATGGTGGTGATATTTCACGAAAACGTAAATTATTAGAAAAACAAAAAGAAGGTAAAAAACGCATGAAGTCAGTCGGTCGAGTCGAATTGCCACAAGATGCGTTTTTAGCCGTACTACATGTAGGTAAGGATAAATGACAATAGATTTTTCACTTGTATTAGCACTTGGTGCGCTTATTACCGGTATTATCTGGTTACTGGATTTTTTATTTTTTGCTAGAAGTCGTAATGATGATATTGAATTAATAGAAGAGGGTGGGCGTGAACGCGATGTAGCCACTAAAGAAGACAGCGAACCTTTTTTAGTTGAATACTCAAAATTTTTATTCCCGGTATTTTTCATAGTTCTAATTTTAAGAGGTTTTGTTGTTGAACCGTTTAAAATTCCATCGGGTTCAATGATTCCCACACTTGAAATTGGCGACTTTATATTAGTCAGCAAGTTTAGCTATGGTTTACGTGTACCGGTAATCAATAAAAAAATTCTTGATTTAGGTAACCCTGAACGTGGCGATGTGGTTGTATTTAGGTTCCCGGACAATCCTCAGATTGATTACATAAAACGTGTCGTAGGTTTACCAGGCGACACCGTTGCTTATCACGATAAACAGCTATACTTAAACGGCGACTTAATTGAAAATACCGAGCTATCGCGTTCTACCTTTGGCTTTACAGAATATACGCGCTATCAGGAAAATCTCGCAGGTTACCAGCATGAAATGCAACTGAGTTCTAACCCGCCACATTTCGATTTAGTTACGACGGTTCCGCAAGGCCATTATTTTGTAATGGGTGATAACCGAGATAACAGTAACGATAGTCGCGTTTGGGGGTTTGTACCCGATGCAAATTTAAAAGGTAGAGCCTTTGCTATCTGGATGAATTTCCAGGGCTGGAGTCGCATGCCAAAGTGGTCTCGCATTAGTATGATCAAGTAGTATTATGGAGAAAGCCATGCAGTCAATATCAAAGCAACGTGGGTTAACCGCCATAAGTTGGTTTTTTATCCTCGCTATTATTGTTATGCTCGCCGTATTTATTATTCGTTTAATCCCAATTTATCTGGATGGCTACGCAATTGGTCAATCACTAACATATATGGAAACGCAAAAAGAATTAAAAACAAAATCGATTAGAATGATCAAGTCATCATTAATGTCAAAGTTAAAAATTAACTCGGTTTACGGTGTTACCAACGAAGATATTTATGTGACTAAAAAACGCAATACGGTAATCATCGAAGTTGACTATGAAGTACGAAAAAAAGTAATCGGTAACCTGGATTTTGTTGTTTCGTTTAATAAAGAAGTAACCATTCAATAATATTTTATGCAAAATAGTGATAAATTTTCTAAAATTATTCGATATACCTTTACTGATAATGCCTATTTAGAATCTGCATTAACCCATAGAAGTGCTGCAACAAATAATAATGAGCGCCTGGAGTTTTTAGGCGATTCTGTTTTAAGTCTGGTCATTTCAACAAAACTCTATTCACAATTTCCTGCCAGTGATGAAGGTATACTCAGTCGACTACGTGCTAGCCTGGTGAAGGGCGATACGCTGTCTGAATTAGCAAAAGAAATTAATTTGGGTGACTATCTACAACTGGGTAGCGGTGAATTAAAAAGTGGCGGTTACCGCCGTGCATCAATACTGGCGGATGCTTTCGAAGCGGTTATTGGTGCTATTTACCTGGATGGTGGTATTAAAGCGGCCGAAGATTTTATCTTAGGTCAATTCGCAACACGCTTGCAACAAATCAATCCAGACGCTATTAATAAAGATCCTAAAACGCAATTGCAGGAATACTTACAGGCGCGCAGTTTACCTTTACCTGTTTATACGGTGGTTTCAATTGAAGGTAAATCACATGATCAAATCTTCACCATTGATGGTCAGGTTGATGTTATCAACCATATTATTCAAGCAAAAGGTAGAAGTCGGCGTTATGCCGAACAACAAGTTGCACAAATTATTCTGGATAAGTTAAAACATGACAATTAAAAAAGATTTTCGCTGTGGTTATGTTGCCATTATTGGGCGTCCAAATGTAGGTAAGTCAACCTTACTCAATTATATTTTGGGGCAAAAGCTATGTATTACATCACGTAAACCACAAACAACACGTCATCAAATACTCGGTATAAAAACAAGTGAATCTGCTCAAGCCATCTATGTCGACACTCCCGGTGTGCATAAAGACAGCACTAACGCAATGAACCGTTATATGAATCGTGCAGCGCACAGTATTATTGATGACGTTAATGTTGTTTTGTTTCTGGTCGAAGCGGGCGTCTGGACAGAAAAAGATGAATGGGTTTTAGATAAAATTAAAAACTCAGCGAAGCCTATTATACTAGTCATAAATAAAGTCGATCAGTTAAAAGATAAAAGTGCACTTTTACCTTACATGCAAAAAATAACTCAATTGTATACCTTTAAAGCTATTCTCCCTGTGTCGGCTTTAAAAGGAAAATATATTCAGGAGTTGGAAGGCGAAGTGGAGGCTTTACTGGATATTGCTGAACCATTTTACCCGGAAGATCAATTTACTGATCGCAGTATGAAATTTATTGCATCGGAGATTATACGAGAAAAATTAATGCGTCAACTTGGACAGGAGTTGCCTTACGATTTAACCGTGATGATAGAAAAATTCGAAGAGCTTGATGGTCAAATTGATATTAATGCAGTTATTCTTGTAGAACGTAAAAATCAAAAACGTATTATCATTGGCCATGAAGGTGACCGACTTAAAAAAGTAGGCTCGCAGGCAAGAATCGATATGGAAACCATGTTCGATTCTAAGGTGTTTTTAGAAATATGGGTAAAAGTTAAACAAGGCTGGGCTGACGATGAACAAATGTTAAAGTCACTTGGTTATACGGATGAATATTAATTCGACTCCAGCCAGCCATTCTAGCTCAAACTCCTCTATTTCCAGTTATTCAGAATCGAGCTATAAAAGAATTCATTCACAACCTGCTTATATATTACACTCTTCAGCCTATCAAAATACTAGTTTACTTGTAGATGCCTTTACTGCAAATTATGGTCGTATCCGCTTTGTTGCTAAAGGTGCAAAACGTTTTAAATCAGCTTTTGCGGGTAAGTTACAAGTGTTTACGCCGTTGCATATTTCCTGGAGTGGGCGAGGTGACCTTTATACACTAACCGAAGCCGACTTTGCGGGTTTTAAACAATGTAGTTTTGCTGCTAGTGTATTACGAGGAACAACATTATTAAGCGCCTATTATATTAACGAACTCGTACTACGTTTTTTAACACTGGAAGACCCTCATACCGAACTTTTTTATTATTACGTGGATACGTTAACTAAATTACAAACAAAGCAAGGCATTGAATCGGTGTTACGTTCATTTGAAAAGAACTTATTAAATGAAGTGGGTTATAGTTTGTTGTTATCGCATGATTCCGATTCAGGTGAAAACATACAAGCCGAAAAGCAATATTACTATGTCTTATCAGAAGGGCCTAAACAAGTGTATACTGATATCGCTAAAAATAACGCAGATGGTATTTATATTTCAGGCCAGTCATTACTGGAATTAGACCGCGGCTTATTTACAACGAGTGAATCACTAAAACAGGCAAAACAACTTATGCGTGTTATTATTGCGAAATATTTGGGTGATGTGCCGCTTAAAACCAGAGCACTCTTTCAATCTACAATTTTATAAAGGCTTTTAATAATGTTACTAGGCATTAATATTGACCATGTTGCAACTTTAAGACAGGCGCGCGGCACAATTTACCCAGAAACAGTTCACGCTGCAGCCGTGGCCGAACAAGCTGGGGCAGATTCTATTACCATTCACCTACGTGAAGATCGCCGTCATATTCAGGAAAGGGATGTTGAATTGCTTTCGCACACATTGCAAACACGAATGAATCTTGAAATGGCCGTGACCGATGACATGATAGCCATTGCCGAAAAATATCAACCGTCTGATTGTTGCCTGGTACCTGAAAAACGAGAAGAACTAACAACTGAAGGTGGTTTGGATGTGGCCGGACAAATAGATAAAATGCAAGATGCATGCAAGCGCTTAGCCAAAGCCAATGTGCGAACATCGTTGTTTATTGATGCCGATAAAAACCAAATCGATGCCGCTCATGCTGTTGGTGCGCCGGTAATAGAAATTCACACCGGCCATTTCGCCGATGCCAAAATCGAAGCGGTGCAACAAGCTGAATACAAAAAAATAATCGAGGCGGTTGAATATGCAAATAGCCTGGGTTTGCAAGTTAACGCTGGCCATGGTTTGCATTATCACAATGTAATAAAGATTGCGGCTATACCTAATATTATAGAATTAAACATCGGCCATTCCATTATTGCGCAATCCGTCTTCACTGGTTTAGATGCCGCAGTAAGAGAAATGAAACGTTTGATGATGTCGGTCTCTGATTCGGTTAAATCATGATCTTTGGTATAGGAACCGACATAGTTAGCATAAAGCGGATGCAGGAAAATATCGATAAGTTCGGTGATAAATTTGCTGAACGTATTTTGTCTGTAGAAGAACTTACTGAGTACCATCACTATAACGAGCCATCACGGTTACTCGCTAAACGCTTTGCCGCAAAAGAAGCTGCAAGTAAAGCCATGGGAACCGGTTTTCGCGATGGCATCAGTTTAAAACATATCTTTGTCACGCATAATGATTTAGGCAAGCCTATTCTTAATTTTGTCGAAGCGGCAGGGGAACTCTTAAATAGTAAGAATATAAATGAAAGTCATATTAGTATTTCCGATGAGCAGGATTATGCGGTTGCGTATGTTATTTTGGTTGAAAGTTAGATGTGCATCGAAAGAAAAATTCTTAATATTGATGTAAACTAATAATAAATTACAAGGAAATAATACTTTGAGTACGGTAGTTGAAAATAAAACTAATCACTCAAGAATGGTTGCTGCTGTCGACCTTGGCTCAAACAGCTTTCATATGATTATCGCCAGTCTTGAAGACAATGGTTCGATAAAAATAATCGATAAAATCAAGGAAATGGTGCGTCTTGGTGCGGGTCTCAATTCTAAATGCTATCTTGATGATGAAACGCAGCAACGTGCTCTGGAATGTTTAAGTCGATTTTCACAGCGGCTTCAGAATATTCATAAAAAAGATATACGAATTGCTGGAACAAATACATTACGTATTGCAAAAAACAGCAATAAGTTTATAAAAAAAGCAAAAAAAATATTAGGCCATAAAATTGATGTTATATCCGGGGTTGAAGAAGCACGTCTTGTTTATCATGGTGCTGTTTACAGCTTGGCTGAGCTTGGCAATAAGCGTCTGGTTGTTGATATTGGCGGAGGTAGTACAGAAATTATCATTGGTGAAAATAATAAACCGAGCAAGTTAGATAGTCTTGAAGTGGGTTGCGTTAGTATTACGAAAAGATTTTTTGCTGATGGTGATATTACTAAAAAAAGATTAAAAGAAGCCGATATCTTTTCTCGTCGTGAAATTGAAAGCGTCCGCTATAGTTATATAAAAACAGGCTGGGAGCAATGTGTCGGCACATCTGGGAGTATTCGATCTATTTCGAAAGTACTACTAACAACAGGTATAACTGATGGCACGATAACCTGTAAGGGGTTAAATGTTTTACTTGAAAAACTATTAGAGTTTAAATCAACTGATGCTATAGATTTAACAGGATTGAATAGTGATCGGCTGCCTGTTTTTATTGGCGGCGTTATTGTACTTAATGCTATTTTCAAATCTCTTAAGTTAAAGGAAATGATAGCCTCTGATGGGGCTTTACGTGAAGGACTTATTCTCGATATTGTCGGTCGTATAAATCATGAAGACATTAGAGAAGTAACAATTAAACATTTAGCCTCTCGCTATGCTGTGCGACAAAGTCATGCTAATAATGTTTTTTTGTCGTGCAAGTATTTGTACAGCAAGCTTATTAAAGCCTGGTGTCTCAATGATGAAAATCTTCAGTTGCTATTATTCGGAGCGGCTCAACTGCACGAAATGGGGCTTGCCATTGCACATTCTGGTTATCATAAACACAGTGCGTATCTAGCTCGCCACTCAGATATGCCTGGTTTCTCCATTCAGGAGCAACAAATACTATCGCTAATAGTTAGATACCATCGACAGAAATTCGTGTTGGATGATTTTGAATCGTATTCGCCAAAATACAAAAATAAAATATTTCACCTGATTGCTATACTACGTATTGCTGTTATTCTTAATCGCAGCATTCCTGATTATCATAAACCCGACTTTAAAATTAAAGCGACCGACAATACAATAACATTTAAATTTCCAGAATATTGGTTCGAAGATAATCCATTAACAATGGCTGATTTACAGAGTGAGGTAGGCTATCTTGCTGAGATAGATTTTAAATTAAAAATAAAACATTTAAAATCATTATAATTCAGCGGCTATATTTTCCAGCAAACTATTCTGTACTGAATATTTCTTTTGCTTTGCAGTTGTGGATGATTTTTTATAACTCGAATCTGACTGTAATAACCAGCTATCTGTATTGTCAGATAAATAGGCTAGTAAACCTTCATTGATAACACGTTGTTTAAGGTCGTGGTCGAGAATAGGAAAGCAAGCTTCAACTCGACGAAATAAATTACGCTCCATCCAGTCGGCACTGGAACAGAATACTTTTGGTTCGTTATCGTTGTAAAAATAATAAATACGGGAATGCTCAAGAAAACGTCCAACAATTGAACGCACCGTAATATTATCTGAAACACCTTTAATTCCTGGCCTGAGCCTGCATACACCACGAATAATTAAATCAATTTTAACCCCTGCTTGTGAGGCCAGATAAAGTTCCTGAATAATAC
>VAPL010027277.1_pt1 | contig 11120 bp, 11 predicted proteins | sample 3395061 | NCBI WGS metagenome assembly VAPL01 (sample SAMN08290444, study PRJNA428436) | hydrothermal vent metagenome | isolation source: Deep-sea hydrothermal vent chimney 2 | place: Pacific Ocean: Juan De Fuca Ridge | depth 2182 m m
CATGAAGCGCATCATAATGTAGATAATGGTCTGGAATATCAGCAGGCCAGTTAAGGAAAAAAACAGGGCGAGCAATATATGGCTCGCCCTGTTTAGCTTTAACATAGTTTATTTAAAAGGTTGTTAATGCGCCTATCTCATCTTCAATAAAACGCATAGGGCTAAGAATAAACGTATTACCCGTATTATCCGGATAGTCACTCGAACCACCCCACATAATTCCAGCAAGCGTTACCGTACTGCCATGCCAAACAAACACTGGGGAACCACTGTCACCAGGGCCGGCAAGTTTTGTCCCAGTACGGAAAACCGTATCCTGACATTTCATATGCACGTTAGAGTTACTCACATTGTAATCACTGCAAGTTGCGGTTACCCGGCCATACGTCCAACCTGTTGTGCGCCCCACTTTATCAAGATAACTACCGACTATATTTGTTTGTCTTTCTGCAATAACAGTCATCTCCGGGCTGGTCGAATTAATGGTTAACGACATATTATTCCAACCGGTTGTTCTGGCAACCCTGCCAAGGTTGGAGGTGACACCACCATAGTAACGAACAAATGCAGCATCACTATAACGACAACGCTTAAACCACGGGCATTCCCAGTACCAGAAAGAAGTGAAGTAATTCGGATCAACATATTCATACCCCACTAACTCCGTATCGTTCTGATAAAACAAGGTGCCTTCTATCCCCCCTCGTGTGTCCGTACAATGTGAATTGGTAAGGAAACCCCGCACACCAGACCGGTAAGCATTAAAACCCAATGTACAAGTACTTTTACCACCGTTGTTCGTAAATTGAATTTGAATTCCCCCTTTTGTGGGACGGTGCCTGCTACGCAAGCTATGCGTCATACCAACAACCGGTTTTGCTTCAACAATTTTAACCGCACTTAAAGGCACACCTTCACTTACCAGAATGTCTTCCACCGACTGCTTAAGTTTCATATTGGATATACCAACGGTAAGACGGTTACTGGCTTCGTCCAAATCAAGAAACACAGCCTCTTTTAACAAAAACACATTTCCAGACGATTTTTTCCACTTCGAAAGTTGCTTAACCGTATACCGTGCTTTAAGCACCCTGAAGTCACCCGCCTTTAATCTCGGCTTACCTTTAAAATGTTTACTTCTTGATGACCGACTATTATCAACACCTCGACCAAACACTTTTTTAAGCGCAGCCTGCGCCGCAGCTTTCGCTTTGGGGTTGGTTAAATAAACATTTAAATCACCATTGTCGTCATAAAACATACCACCGAACTCCGGCACCATTTCAGTCACATTCACCAACTGCTGGTCCATCGTTAAAGGTTGCCCTTTAACTGGTGTTGCAGCAATTGCCGTTTGCGCCAAAATAATACAAGAGCAAGTTAACCCCACCCTCATCATGCTTTTTTTAAAAAAATTCATTTTTATATCTCCTTATTGTTTTACTTCCTGTTTAATGAAGTTACATTATGAGGAGAAACAGGCACCCAAGCGCTGTGAAATAAAAACACAATGGTTGTGATTAATTACCAATTTGGATTGGTAATACTATGGCGGACACCTTATATACCCACCTGCCCACTGCTGTTCCGTTAACTCGTCATTCCCGCGCAGGCGGGAATCCAGAAAGAAAAATGAAAAGAAAAACGATGGGGTAATTACTAACTTATACTAATTAAGCAGGAACGGTACACAGTTATTGAGACTAATAGTAGAACCTGTGTTCTAGCTTGCTTTATTTAGTTATTAGTCCTCTTTTATTTGGGCTTTGCGATGCGGCTTAGCACGATGTCACTTAACTGTGTGATAACATCCTTGCGACTCGGTGTTATATGTGCCCCTTCAACCCAGATTACTTCTTTGGGTTGAAGTGCAGCCTGATGCAGTGCTTCAACTGTTGATAGCGGCAAAGCTTCGTCGTGTTCTGAATTTACAAAAATTACTTTTCGTGGTGATATCTTACCAATCCATTTAAGTGGATCGATATGTTGCGCACCAATTGCATAACCAATGAGATGTGAAAGAATAGTACCGAGCCGTTCAGAGTCAACATATTTTAAAAAATTATGCTTAATTATAGTAATCGGCTTTGCGCCACCTTGTACTAACCATACGCGTGCTATACGCGGGTTCATCACGGCCGGAATGCTAATAAAAAATGCCCCCAGGCTAACCCCAATATATTCTAAATTCTGTTTGCTAGTATAATTTTGTTGCAGCAGGTAATCTGTAGCTAGCCCTACCGCAGGCGGGGTGTTTTTCACTGTCCGTTGTAAATCATGGATACGATAAAAAAACTTTGCTCCAGCGTAACGCTTAGGTGTATAACCAGGGTACGAGAGTGATGCACAAATAACCTGTTTTATTCTGGGTATCAATTCACAGCCCTTATGTCCGGTTTCCAGGCCACCTAACAACAACGCAACGGGCAAGGGCTTGATTTGCTGCTGTGCAGGACGACGAACTAACAGCTTCACTTGCAAACCACTGCTGGATTTTAAGATGATTTCGCTATACAACGAATCTTGCGCCAGCCATTTTTTATTGATAATAGTCGATTCTATTGTGCCTTTTCGCTCAAGATAACGTTTTGCAGGATCTGAAATAACAGGGATATACACATATGCCGTTATAATTAAAATCAGTAATAGAAACAGTCCCGTGAGCCAACGTAGAAAGGTGACAAAGCGCGACATAAAAGTTTCCTTTAGTAATTTAACCCAAAGTCAGTCAGATTGTAGCAAAGGGGAACAGTGGCAACCGATGCTGCTTCCTGATGTTTTCTGTAAATCTAATGGCTATCAAATTTAAATGCAAATGATTATCAGTTGTCACCGCCCCCTTTTATAATTCCTTTACGGACTAACCACGTATTAATTGATTGGGATCATGGTTAAAACCAGATCTGTCTGCTACATTTTATACGGAATATAAGTAGTTCAGGTGCTTCGCACACCAACACTAAAGTGCAACAGCCAGGCAACTTCATGTCGTCAGAATAACCTTCGCTAATGTACCCAATATAATCCTGGTGGTACCGATCTCAGTCAAACTGAGACGTACTAACCAACCACTTAATTAGTATACAGGAGGTAACAAAATGAAAATCCAGGACGTTATGAACACCAAAGTAGAATCCATTCTGCCTACAACAACGCTTAGACGAGCGGCGCAAAAAATGGATAAGTTCAACATTGGTTCTCTGCCCATCATCACTGAAGATGGGCGATTGTGTGGCATTATCACCGATCGTGATATCAGTTGCTTTGCCATTGCCATGGGTCATGAACCTAATTCCACCGAAGTACAAAAAGTTATGACCAAAGAGGTCTCCACCTGCCTTGAGAATCAAGACATTACCGACGCCGCCTGTATGATGGAAGACAACCACATTCGCCGATTAACAATCATGAATCAAAACAACAATGTGGTCGGATGTTTATCTGTTGATGATATTGCGCATTGCTCACATGAGCTTGCCGGTGCCGTGCTCGAAGCCGCAACCCCGATACACTAATATCAAATGCCAGGCACTTTAAATATACATTTAGAAGGAGACAGAACATGAAAATTCAGGAAATCATGACCCAAAAAGTTGAAACGATATCACCCGATGCCACCACCAAAGATGCAGCTCGAATTATGCATGATATGCATATCGGTTCCCTACCGGTAACCAATGACAACCATGAATTGCTAGGTATCATTACTGATCGTGATATCTGTTGCAAAGTTGTTGCTACCGGCCGTGATGCAGGTTGGACTAAAGTCCGCGAAGTCATGAGCAAGGATGTGACCACCTGCTTTGATGATCAGGATATTAATGAAGCGGCTAATCTTATGGCAAAACAGCACATCCATCGGTTAGCCGTATTAACACGCAGCAATAGTATGAGTGGGTTCTTATCTGTTGATGATCTTGCGCACTGTTCACATGATCTTGCCGGTACCGTACTGGAAGCATCCACATCAGTACATTAATAAGGCAAAGGGTGTCAGAGAACAATATTCTCTAATATTATAAATAATTGCTCTCTGGTACCTATTTCGTATTGTCCTTGATTTAAGCTCTGTAGCTAATACTTCTCGACAAACTTACATTTACAATGACGAATATCTTCCCATGAATCACCATACAAAACGGCAATATTTCCAGCAGACAAATGAACAAACTCTTCGCTTAAGCTCAGAACAAGATCAGCTAGCCCCGGGTTATGGCCAACGAGCAGAACAGACTCTAGCGATACATCCATTTCAGAAAGTACCGTTTGCAACTCGGAAACAGACGCATTATAAATGCGCACATCTTCAAGCTGGTTTTCAGGCGCAATATTTAAACCTTCACACATTAGCAAAGCGGTTTCTTTTGCGCGCTCTGCGGGTGAATAAAGAACCTGGTTAATTGTTGTATCTTTACCGCTCAGTAATTTGGTAACAGTTCGCACATTTTCTTTCCCTACACTGCTAAGGTGGCGTTTAATATCAGGCGATGTGTTTTCAGCCTTACCATGTCGCATTATATAAAGAGTTGGCATATCCATTCCTTTTACTTAACATTGTAACTGGCGGTGGCTTACTTAGCCCCTTTAATTTAGTTCTATTAAACCTAAACCTTTTAGATACTGATACGTTGAATCATAATAACTTTTTGGTCTCGTATGATCGTCATCGGCACCATTTGGCACAAATAACACCATACCTTGTCTAGTTCTTGTTAAAAAGTACCCGATAAGGGAATAGGTACCAGGACAGCTACTATTAAATGTGAATGGTTATTAGTTTTTATCGCTCCCTTTCATGCTTCAAATAAAAGTAGTCTCAGTGTCAAAGAGTAATATTCTCTCAACATTAGAAAAAATTTCTCTCTGTCAAAATTTTTTGATACCACCCTTATTTATATCGCTGACAACAATGATATTCATTTATTACCATAATCTTTTATTTTACTAATACTGAAATCCCTGGCGCAGCAATATGTATTGCAGTTGCAAATGCAATTACAAATACTGAAATAGCTAGTAACTTCAACTCAAATCTATCATCAGAAAATAATTGAGCTATTAATTTAAGCAGTGACCTCATATTATTTAACCCTCTCAATTATTCGCATTCTGAATAGTTGCGAGAATAAATTCTACAAACGGGGTAATATTTTCATCACTAGAGGCAGCCTCAAGTGCATTTAAATATCTTTCTCTTGTTTCATTTTTTATAACTATCCATTTGTAGCCACCAACAATAAATATAAAATTCATTAGGAATCTAGCTGTTCGACCATTACCATCAATAAATGGATGAATATAACCAAGGAAAAAATGCCCGAGAATTGCTTTTACAGGAAATGAAGTTTCTTCAGCTATACAGTCTTTTAACGCAGTCATACAATCCATCAGTTGTTCACTTTCTGGTGGTACATGCCTTGATTTTCTAATATAAATTGGCCCTTTTCTAAAGCCTGCCAAATCACTATCACGAATTATGCCGGCTGTAACACAAGGCCTAAATAATGATACATACCATTGTGTAATACCAACATCTATCAATAAATTTAAGTCTTCCTTATTATGAGCTTCTGTTATTGATTCCAGGACTTGGTTAAAGGCATCATAGTAACCTCTTGCCGCAAGCGCATCTTTTGTCTCGTGATCCCGTTCAATAGTTTCCGGTGACCAATCACCAGAACTGACGAGTTCAATTAATTCAGGCGTTACTTTGTAACCTTCTATCGATAAAGAATTGTATGCATCACGTAGGTAGACTTCTTTAATCATTGTCAAAGTTTCTTCAAGTGGTCTTGCAAAAAAATCAAATTTCGGTTGACTGCTTTCAAACGTTTCGAAAACACTTTGGCGCATTTGCTGCCACATAATTCTAACTCTACTTGCACTAGCAGCTTCTTTAATTGCATGCCCAAACAGAACTGGCGGCTTATCAAACGGATTGATAACCTTGATGCTTTCAAATCCAGCACCATGCATTATTGCTTCTAACTTTTTACTCTCTGCCCGCATATTCAATACTTTATAAGCGCCAATGATTCGACCTGCTGAAGCTACATTGCTTGAATGAATCAATGCAGCAGCCAGGCCATCAAAATCTGTATTCTTTAACGCTATCTGTAAACTTAATGGATTAGTTCTATATGAAGCAGGTGTTGAATTTACTAATGCACTTTCAAGTGAAAAAATATTTAACCCATGAAACTTTACCAAATCGACTGGTCTAGTCTTACTGTTCGTAACACAAAGGCTCATCCCGTTTGGAAGATCAGTAACACTCCATTTAGCATCATCACTCATAATAAATACAACTATTTGGGCCGGCATTGAATTATTGTCGGTAAGCAGATCCAGCGAGGCCTCAGAGCTGAGCCAGTAATTATCTTTAAAACGAAGTGACAAATATTGATTGATAAATACCCATATTGATTCATACCAGAGTGCTGATTCTCCCGTATTTTGGGCCGATAAATCCGCATCAAGTAAATACCAGCCTTTAATTATCTTTTTCAAATAACCATTTTTGACAAGCAATGCTTGCTGCTTTGGTTTTATGGCTTTGTGATACACGATATTCCCAATAGCACTATCGCTGGCCTCAGCAAGCGCTTCTGCAAGTAGTTGGTTACTTGTTTTTGCCACAATTCACTCCACTGCTATTCATATTACTTAGATTAATTAACTTAAGTACTCTATTGATTAAAACTTAATCAAAACAATATATAGTTAGCCCCACGCAATAACCAGGCTTTTACGTATTATATTACCAGATAATATAATAATGCAATACCAGGTTATAAATAATTTTATCACCAGGCTTTAGGGGTAGAAAAGAGTGTTTATACTAATATAATCAAGCTGTTATGGTATATTTCGGGCAGATAGAGCCAGGTTATTGCAGTAGCAGGCTAATTATTATGCTAGCTAAGCCAGGTTATAGGAGCTCAAATCTAGCTTATCTGCATAATAAAGCCAGGTTATTACGGATAATTAATTGAAAACAATAATATTTATGATTTTCGGTAATTTGACTCAAAATATTGAGTGTCGCCTGACTGTATCCATGTACCCAAACCCATTATCATTTTATCGAACTCAACTACGCTACGAGTCACGCACTCCCAAACTATCGCAACTCTCCACCCATCATTGATAAGTTGTTCAAGCACCCTTTCATCTCGTAACTTATTATCCTGGAATTTCTTTTTCCATTTAGCTGAGTACTTTCTATCTGAATATGCCAGTTTACAACCAGCGTGTTGATGCCAATTGGCAAAAATAACACCATACCTTGTCTGACTCTTGTTAAAAAAGTACCCGATATGCAGGAAATAGATACCAGAGAGCCATTGTTGCTAATATTAGAGTTAATTGCTCTCTGGTACCGTTTTATTGCGTACATATCTATTTAATTATTTGTTAATCTATCGTAAGGTCTATCAACTTTGTTTTTAGATATAACTCCCCTATTGCATCTTGTGGCACACGCCATAGAAAACCATGATCTTTTACCCGGCCAGCTTTTTCTGACAAAGTAAAATCAAGATAGACATTGCCATCTTTGGCCATATGCATAAAACGAAGCAGTGAAGGTGTTTTGCAATACAATAGTTGATCGAAACGACAACCCGCATTACCATTTTTTAAACGCTGGGTAGCAACCGAGACATAAGCCGTTTCGTTATGCTTCGAAAGCAGAGCATCTTCCAACACACTGCCATCATATTCTAATATCTTGATTTTTTTCTTATTAACAACAATCCTGTCTTTTTTTGGTGTCAAATAAAAATCTAGTGAATCAGCAATATTATTAAAAGAAGTATATAAAGCTTGTCGGTTACGCTTTTCATCAAAATAACCAAACTTCTCAACAAGTTGATTCTTATCTTTACAAGCTAAGTAACGCGTTGGCACACGTGAAAACAAAGTCTGTAAACTCTTACCATGCTTAGTTTTAAGTTCAATTCCCATAAAGTCAGCTGCTTTAGAACTATTTTGAGGAATGCTCAAGTAATGTTCTAATGAAAGCCCATAGCGACCTGTTCCTTTACCATGTACAGGCAAAAAGTTACGACAATGTAATCTTTTAAGTTTGTCGACCAGTATATCGATTGTTGGTTGTTCTTTTCGCCCTACACGTTTTAGATAATCAAGCACTATTACCTTTAATGCAGATTGATAGTTGCCCATAGGTCGCAAACCATCCGCATAGGGTAACTTTTCTTCATAGAGGACTGCACTAATATTTTGAAACTTAAGCTCAAAGGCTTTAGCACTTCGTGTTGGATGGGTTGATGACAGTTTTCGGTAAATTTCAGATTTATTAATAGGAACAAAATTTTTCTGAGCATCAAGTAATTCAAAATAGGCCACCACAGCAGCTTTTATTTCTACTTCTTCCCAAGGGTTATTTCTTTTTGTCAAAACTTACCCATCCTTTTACTGCACCCTAATAATTTTTAACGACACGTTAAAATCCTCCCTATGCTAACAATCCATACGTTGAAATTCACTTTACTGATTTACTACATTTTTAATTATTAGAATATTAGAAACAATTAGTCTCTGACACCTATTTTCCGATTCCTGATGTTTTCTGTAAATCTAATAACTATCAAATTTAAATGATTATCAGCTGTCACTCCCCCACCTTTTTATACTGTGACTTACCTTAGAATGGAATATCATCAAATGCTTCCGTAGCCTGAGGCTCTGGTGAAGGTAGTTTGAAAGCACCCACTCTATCAATTACGTTTTTAAGGGATTTCTTTTCAAGATCCAATAGAGATACTCGTTCTAACAATGATTTTATTTGCTCGTCTGTTGTAATCGACCATGAATCAAGTAGCTGAATTAACTTAGTCTTCTGAGAAGACTGTAATGTGGTGAAAGATTTTGTCACGCACTGTAAAAGTTTATTTCTGTGTTTTGGCTTCTTTAGAATGGTTTGAGCAATTTCACTAGCAACATCTTCAGGGTACTTCCCTTTAATTTGAATACCCTGGTATTTCCCAAAGAACCCGAATGGGTCTAGGCCAGCACGTAATGGAATTATGTCTACTTTTCTACCTAGAGCAAAACCTACTTCTTGTACGCACCAATCAGATTCCTTGAAACCTGGCTCAACTACAGCAACCAGTACTTCCATAGTTTCAAGTCCTGCTTCGACCTCATCCCTCCATTCCCTCGACGCTTCAATATCTTCGTGAGCAATAAATGCTGATATTCCCCATTTATCCAGACTGGCTTTCATCGCTGACATACGCTCACGATTTGAGGATAGATGACTTACAAACATTTTAAAGTATCCATCTTTCCAGAAATCTGCCGATGTAATAGCAGAACCAACAAAAACGCGTTGATACTTTTCTGGCTCTTTCTGTTGGTACCATAGATCAATGTCAAAGTGATCGATTACATCTGAGATTAAATTACTATCTACAGAGAATATTTTGTCAAGAACCTCGGCTACACAGTAATCATAATCCTCATCCTCGTTGTAAAGAGAACGAAACAATCGTGGGTGCTCATTGATGACTTTTAACTGTCCTGTGACTTGCCCAAGCGTCAACCAGTCGCCTTGTGAGAATGACTCAATAGCATACCTTGCTATTACCGATACTTTTTTACGTTCTAATGATTCCATATTTAGCGGGCTAATGTCACCGTTAATCGACATTTTGTAGTGGTGTTTGAGTTGAACGGCCTTGGTTTGTGTGTTTACTATAAATATACTGTTCATGGTGAAATTCTCGAACATCGTTTACCCAACACGAAAATAGATAAGCGTCTCCTTCACAAGACTTTGTAAATTTATTAACTTGTGATTTAAGATCTTGCATCTTTTCTGACGCTGATATCATATTTTTACTCTGAAATATCATTACTCTTAGCTCTGCTCTCGCCAGCATCAATTTCTGAAAATCTTCGTCAACTCCTTTAACAGACCATTCTGACTCTAAAACCAGTTCGACATCTGTAAGTTTGTTGCCACTGTAATTTAACCATGTAAGGTCATATAACCATTCGCCTCCATCAGTATTTTCTGCCGTAGAAGCATATACCCAATATCTAAAATTCTTCCCGAGACGGCATAGCCTAGTTTTAATTTGTTTCGTCCATTCCGCATCACTCCATATTGGCTCCTTGCCGTCAAAGGCAATAGAATCAATTACACCTACAATGTCTTTTGCATGGATCATCTATTTCCACCTTGTACACATTACAATCAAAGGGGTCGGTGACACTATGCTAACAAGCCATACGTTGAAATCCCGGTGGCAACTGATACTGCTTCCCTGATGTTTTCTGTAAATCTAATGGCTATCAAATTTAAATGCAAATGATTATCAGTTGTCACCGACCCCTTTTATACTTTTATATAAAATCACTCCAACTCCGACCCATTTATCTTTTATATGGCGGACCCCGACCTGGCGGCGGAGTGGGTATGTCTGCACCACAGGAATAATCGATATCTCTATAAGCGGTCTCCCAGTTCTTGGATATTTTGAGCTGTTCGCAATTAAGCCCTTTTACCTCACGAAGATCTGCTGCGGTCAAATTTGCCATACTGAGATTCGCCTTCTCGAGGTTCGCTAAACTCAACCTCGCACTGGTAAGGTTCGTATTGGTTAGGTCTGCCGCAGTTAGGTCAGCTCCGAGTAAGTCTGTTTTCACAAGCTGTGCCCCACGCAAATTTGCTTTAATCATATGTGTGTAGATCAGGTTTGCCCTACTGACATCTGCTTGTTCAAGATTAGTGCCTTTTAGGCTTGCGAACGATAAATGTGCTCCGCGTAAATCAGCTCTCTCCAGATTAGCACCATCGAATCTCGAGCTCCCTAAACTTGCATCCCGCAAACTCGCACGTTCTAGTTTTGCATCTACCAAATTCGTTTCATGCCCAAGCACTCCATCGAGGATCGCGCCAGTTAAGTCCGCCCCACTCAGGTTCGCTTTAAAAAGCCTCGCATTTGAAATATTGCGATCGCGCAGATATTGACGCGACAGATCGGCTCTATGTAACATTAGCGGTCTTAGCTTTACAAAATCATGTTGCTCTAGCGTGAACATCAATCTAGCAATGTCAAATAGCAATATAAGCATCGCAACCCAAAGCA
>VAPL011282944.1_pt1 | contig 11118 bp, 10 predicted proteins | sample 3395061 | NCBI WGS metagenome assembly VAPL01 (sample SAMN08290444, study PRJNA428436) | hydrothermal vent metagenome | isolation source: Deep-sea hydrothermal vent chimney 2 | place: Pacific Ocean: Juan De Fuca Ridge | depth 2182 m m
ACTAGGTTAAGGCTATCACCATTTTTTTCGTTTATAAGGTGTTTGGCCAAATCAGATAAAGTTGAATTATCAGTAGATTGAGCATTCGCTTGGAACGCCATTAGAATATAAAAACTGACTAAATAAATAGATTTCTTCATCGCGGTGCAATTGTACCCACGCAGGGCTATGATAAATATGTAGCTTATCCCTACTGTATTTTCTCTCAATCTAATAAGTTTTTGATATTATTAAAAGAACTCTTGGCTACATGTGTATAAACCTGCCTACCGGCGGCAGGTCTAAGTTGTTTTCAATAAATAATGCACCAGCAGTACCTGGACATTTCTTATGTCTATACCGTTTTCCAATAGATATGTAGTGCTGGAATCCCTGAGCTTTTGGGTGTACCATTCCTTCTGATTCCAGTTTTGGCTATTGCATTTTTTATAATCTCAAACTTTCAGCTAGCATCCAAAACTTTTGCCTTAATGATCAATCGTTGTGTGGGTTCTATAGGATCATTGGAAAAAATTACGATTGATTTTTGCTGACTTCCTCGTCTTCCCTGCGCATTAAATTCTATTTGCAAAGTGCCAGATTCTCCTGGAGCAAATGCATCCTTTTCCATTTTGGCAACTGTACACCCGCAATTTGGTTTTATGCTCCTGATATTCAATTCTGACTTTCCTGTGTTGGTGAAATTTATTAATGTCTGAACAGTTTTATTTTCTTTTACAGAGCCAAAATTATGTGTAGTCTTTTCAAATTTCAAGTTTGGAGCCTGCGCCACCTCTTCTGCAGTCAATGGTGGAAAATACTCCTCAATGGTTGCTATTACACGTAGGCGTTTTTCAGCATCCGTATTTTCATCTGTATAAATTCTTATTGCATCAGATACAAAGCCAAAATCATCTTTTCCTTTAGCATCATAAGTAATGATTAGTTTTCCTTTTTCTTTGGGTTCAAGAATTTTTGGTTGAATGCTCAAAATAATATGATCCGGTTTCAGAAATTTTTCCAAAAAAGTGATCGGCGAATTTCCGTCATTATAAAGCTCAAAGGATCTGGTCAATGGTTTTTGGGTAGTAACTTTTCCCATATTTAATGACTGATACCTCAATCGTAAATCTCCAATCTTCGTTCTGTACAAATCTGCTGCGGTCTTGATTTTTTGTTCGACCATGCCCTTTATAAAAATGGTTTTTGACGAGATATTGGCATTTGACGAGATCGTTAACGATTTCTTAAATTTACCTGGTCTATTCGTTGGATCGTATTTGGCGGTTACAAACCCTTTTCCCCGAGGAAAAATTGGCTCCCTACTCCAGGCAGGCGTTGTACAACCGCAAGAAGCACTTACTGCTTCAATGATTAATGGTGCATCTCCTTCATTGGTGAATACAAACTTATGCGTAACCGATCCGTTTTCTTCCTTAATATCTCCAAAATCAAAGGTCTCTTCTTCAAAAGCAAATTTGCCCTTTTGCTGAGCATTTAGACTTGAAAATGTAATTAAAAATGCGACTGATATTAATATCCTGATATTCATGTAAATGAAGTTTTAAATAAAAATGATTGAATGAGGGTTTGCGCTCTAAAATCTTTATGGACGCAAAAATAAAGTTTAACAGAACAATAATGAACTAGCACAAGAATATTTAGCCTGCATAATGCAGGGAATAATTATTGAGACTTGTAATGAATTAGAAAACACGGCATTGACATTGCAATAAAAATTGGTTCTGAAAATTTAATTTTTATTGCAATTTGGGTGAATACCCTGGCTGTCAATGCCTTATCTAAAAATGGATAATACTCATGAGTTATTAAGGTTAGACACTTTGTAATTTGTTTGTTTAATTTGCTCAAATTTTTATTGATATGGCACGAATACTTACTGGAATTCAGAGCACAGGAAGACCACATTTAGGAAATATTTTGGGAGCTATAAAGCCAGGCATAGCATTGTCGAAAGACCCTAAAAATGAAGCCCTGTTTTTTATAGCCGATTTGCACTCATTGACTATGATTAAGGACGGCGAAGAGCGGGTGAAAAACACCTTGGCCACTGCTGCGGCTTGGTTGGCATTTGGGTTTGACACAGATAAAAATATCTTTTACCGACAATCACAAATTCCCGAGGTTTGTGAACTCACCTGGTATCTCAATTGCTTTACCCCCTACCCTATGTTGGCAAATGCCCATAGTTTCAAAGATAAGTCAGACAAACTTGCCGATGTGAATGCCGGGCTTTTTATATATCCCGTATTGATGGCAGCAGATATATTGATGTTTGACGCCAATTATGTTCCGGTTGGAAAAGACCAACAGCAGCACCTCGAAATCACCCGTGATATTGCAGGTGCTTTCAACAAAAAATATGGAGAAACATTTGTAATACCCGAAGTTATAATTGATAAAACCGTCATGACAATTCCTGGGACAGACGGCAACAAAATGAGCAAATCCTATAACAACACCATTGATATATTCTTGCCAAAAAAGCAGCTCAGAAAAAATATCATGACCATCGTTACTGACAGCACACCACTGGAAGAACCTAAAAATCCCAATACCTGCAACGTGTTTGCACTCTACAAACTATTGGCTTCTGAAGAGCAAATAGTTGATATGACGAAAAATTATCAAGGAGGGAATTATGGATATGGTCATGCCAAGCAAGCGCTATTTGAATTGATTATTGATCAAATGACCAAGGAACGAGAGGGCTTTGACTACTATATGCAAAACACTGCCGAACTTATCAGGAAGCTGAAAGAAGGAGAACAAAAAGCCCGAGATATCGGGCTAGGTGTTTTGAGTAGAGTAAAGAAAAAGATTGGGTTTTAAAGGTCTTTTAAATACCCAGCATTTAACTGGCTTCCCAAACGACTTTAGGCTTTCTATTGTCTATGGTCATTACGATTCTCGTTGGAGAAGGAACTAAGATCAGACGCACATCATTTTTTTCGAACTCATCTGCTTCTACCAATACACCTTCATTTGGCCCAACACCAAAAATCAAATTCCCCTCTTTATCTTTTTTCTCAATATATTTTTTAGCTATGTAGGCTGTTGGCAATAATACATCCGTATCTGGGCAATGTGTTTCATGTACATCCCCGAAGGCCTCCTCAATATAATCACCATATTTATCCAGGAATTCATCTTCAAAATCGTGCATATCGTCCTCGATCTGATCATAGGCATCGTCACTGTAGTCCAGCAAGGCAAGTACGTTTTTCCTGCGAACCAATTCGCAAAGCTCTTCATTAAGTTTTTTCGTATCCATAGTTTTTTATTGAGGCTACAAAACTTCAAAAAGTCATTTTCCAATGCAAATATTTCATTGGATTTTTAACCTGCATTATGCAGGAAATAATTATTGATACTTGTAATGAGATAGAAATCACGCCTGCATATCTGAGTAGGCAGGCCTTATCACTAAATGGAGAATATTCATAAATTATTGAGGTTAACCTCATTTTGAATAAAAATTATCGTGGCATGCACATACTAAGATTAAATTTTAGCTAATAATAAAAATAATAATTTTTACTGAACCATTTTGCAATGTGAGTTATAAAATCATTGTACTTAATACTAAATTCGCAACTATAATTAATTGATAACCTCCAAATATTAATTACCGATGGACTTAGATATAAAGGCAAAAGCGCAAGAATGGTTGAATAGCAATATTGACATTGAATCTAAAAATGAAATTCAAAAAATGATCGACGCTGAAGATCAGTCTGATTTAGTCGATTCGTTTTATAAAGACCTGGAATTTGGTACTGGTGGATTAAGAGGGCTTATGGGCGTTGGCTCTAATCGCATCAATAAATATACGATTGGCAAGGCAACCCAGGGTTTGAGCAATTATTTACTCAAAGCATTTCCCAACGAAGAAATTAGTGTCGCCATTGCCCACGATAGCAGAAACAACAGCGACTTCTTTGCAGCAACAACGGCATCAGTATTTACCGCCAACGGAATTAAAGTCTATTTTTTTACAGCCTTGCGACCCACTCCTGAATTATCTTATGCAGTGAGACTCCTTGGGTGCAAAAGCGGGGTGGTGCTCACTGCATCGCACAATCCCAAGGAATACAATGGCTACAAAGCCTATTGGGATGATGGCGCACAGGTAACACCTCCGCACGATGAAAACGTGATCAATGAAGTGAATAGCATTGAGAGTATTGATGATATAAAATTCACCAAAAACCCCTCGTTGATAGTAGCAATTGGTGAAGATATTGATGAGAAATATTTACAAGAAGTTAAAAACCTTTCTTTGTCTCCGGAGATTATTCAAAACCAAAAAGATCTCAAGATTGTGTTTTCTCCAATACATGGAACCGGTATAACTTTGGTTCCCGAAATATTAAAAAGATATGGTTTTAAAAATGTGCATGTAGTAGAAGCGCAAGCAACTCCCGATGGTAATTTTCCAACGGTAGTTTATCCAAACCCAGAGGAAGCGGAAGCGATGAGTCTGTCGATGCAAAAAGCCAAAGAGGTTGATGCAGACCTCATCATGGCCACAGACCCCGATGCCGACAGAGTGGGCATAGGATCTAAGAATAACCATGGAGAATTTCAACTCATCAACGGCAACCAGGCGGCTTCACTATTGGTTTATTATATGCTCAAAATGTGGTCGGAAAAAGGAAAATTAGACGGTGGGCAATTTGTTATAAAAACTATTGTAACGACTGATTTGATATTTGACATTGCCAAAAAATTTGATGTAGATGCCTACGAAACCCTGACTGGTTTTAAATACATCGCATCTGTTATTCGGGAGTTGGAAGGCAAAAAACAATTTATTGTTGGTGGTGAAGAAAGTTACGGATACTTGTCGGGAGATTTTGTGAGAGATAAAGATGCCATCTCATCTTGTGCCTTGCTTGCTGAAATGACCGCTTGGGCCAAGGAAAACGGCATGGGGCTTTTTGATCTATTGATTGAAGTTTATAAAGAGTTTGGTTTTTATAAAGAATCTTTACTTTCTATCACCAGAAAAGGAAAATCCGGAGCTGAAGAGATTCAAAATATGATGAAAGATATGCGCAACAATCCTCCTGTCGCCATTCATGGATCTAAGGTAGCCAAAGTCTATGATTATCTTTCTGGCAAGGTGCAGAATATGATTTCCGGTGCAACTGAAAATCTGGATTTTCCAAAATCCAATGTCCTACAATATGTAACTGAAGACGGCACAAAAATATCGGTGAGACCATCGGGTACCGAGCCAAAAATAAAATTTTATTTTAGTGTGGTAGCACCCCTGGAAAACAAAGATGATTTTGATTTAGTCCAAGATGCTTTAAATACCAAGATCGAAAAAATCATTGAGGAGCTTTCGCTGAAATAAAAAAAGGCAATACATCAAATACCCTGTTAGTCTCATTTATCTCCTATGCATATAATCGTTGAACGAACAAGAATGGAATTCTGGGTATTTGTGTTGGAAATGAAGCGCTATTGTTTCTTAAAAGTTGTTCTAACTATCGGCTATTTTTATTACATTTTCTGCCTGAATAATATGTCTTTCATTGTGAGCAATAATAAATCTAAAAGTGTCGCCTAATCTCAGTTTTATTAGTTTTGAGATGCTAATTGCTGTTTTAGTTTTGGTAAGGTTTATATTTTTCGATTTTTCAATTAATTCAAGGTATTCCTTTTGTTGATTGATAAATCGGTCAATAACATTGATATCTAAGTTGCTACCTGAAGGATTTTTATCTTTAAATGTTTTCATCTTATTCAATTTTCCTTTTGGAAGCATTGAATTGACAAAATAGCTTCCAATTATTCCACTTTTAAATACTTCACTTGCTTTTGTACAACTTATCTCAATTACTCTTTTTATTTCGGGATTATAATAATCGCCATATAAATTCAGGTGTTCAATGCATTCTAATACGCTCCAATTGTCAATATTTTCTTTGTGGTTTAATGTTTCAAAAGGCAAGTCTCTAAATTTATCGACCTTATTGATGATAATTCTTGTCTTTTCAATTAGCTCTGTTATTAATTCTTTTGTTATAAATTTCATGATATTAATTTTCTACAAAGGTCAATCAATTTGAAAGTATAAACATTGATTGAAATTAAGATTTTTTAATTCTTGATAGGGTTTCAGGTGTCATTCGTAAATAATCGGCAATGTATTTATTGGGGATTTCTTGAAATAATTGAGGGCTTCTTTTAAGCACTCTTTTATATCTTTCAATTGGTGAGGAAGTTAAAATATCTCGTTCTCTTTCTATTTGTTGCAGAATTAATTGTTCAAGTGTTTTAATCCAAATATTTTGTAATTCCTTTTTAGAGTTTATTAATTTTTCTAAAGTTGTTTTACTTATAATTTTTAGGTTCGTTTTTTTTATCGCCTGAATGTAAAAATCGGATGGCTTTTCGGTTATAAAGCTGTCAAGTGAAACTACGAAATTGCGCTGGTAACCAAATCGGATTGTATGTTCTTCAAATTCATCTATTACATAAATTCTTAAACTACCATTTTGGATAAAATATAGGTTAGTATCAATACTACCTTTTAATTTTAAATATTCATTTCTACTAATTTCTATTTCATTTTCCCACAGATTATTAGTTTCAATAGTTTCAATTAATAATTGTGTTTCTTTCATCTTATTTGAGGTAGTTTTTTGCTTGCAGGTAACACCAAATTTATGTGACGTGCAATTCATTTCTTATCAGTATAAAAATAGCAATATTTGAGAAGATTTAAATTGCGGCATTTCTGTCCAATGAGCCAAGGGTTTTTAGGCAGTGATGTGTTTTTTGATCACCACCCCTGCACGATGCTATAGTATATTTGCGGATTGACTATACCGCCTCGAAAGCATATCCCTTCCTGACATCCACACCACAAACATCGTGTTACGCATTTGGTTTCATACGATGTTTCATGGAATTCAATCTGTCTGGATTTCAAGTTGGCAACAAGGTTTCTTACACGATTAAGATATCCACTGCATCAAAATATCAAAAATATGCCACCCGTTATTCCTTCGCTCAAATAAAATTAGATAGCCAGCGCCACAGTCCATTTCACAATTACTCATTGAGAAGTAAATCAGGCCAAGTTCTTTATTTTTATAAAACCTTGAAAAGCTAATCTCTCCTCCACACAGAAAGTTCAATTGCCCATTATATATGCTCTTTCTTGAAGGAAATTCATCGTAGGATTTTAGTTTGTATTTTCCTAAGTAGTATAGTTCGTTTAAAGATATTGTTAGATCACCTAACTTTCCCTTGATTAGTTTTTTTATTAGTTTTTTATATCGACTATAGGATTCATACTTTAGCAATGTGTCTGGTTTAATTCCGCACCACTTGCATTGAGAGCCAAATAGATAGTTATCAGTTACCAGATAAATGTATGAACTATCAATTCTTCTTTTTTCAATCTCTTTTCGATTTTTCTCATATCTTCTCTCGATTCTTGTGAAAAGTGAATCAGCATGATCAGGAGTTAAGTCGTCTCGAAGTTCAATGAAATAATTTCTTGATTTCGGTGGTGGAGGCATTAGTGGATAAACATCTTCAGGAAACCAATTCCTCTTTTCTAGTTCATACAAGACCTGACTAATGATATTCGGGTCTTCTATCACTTTTTGAGACTGCGAGTAAGAAAAAATTAAAATTAAAAAAATTGTTAGAATACGTGATTTCATACACTTTTAATTGTTCCTATCAATACACTTCCAAAACCCATGAATAGACAGGGGTTTATTCTTTAGATGCGCTTGGAAAGCCAGACATGTTTTCATTAAAAGTTAAAAGCAGATTAGCTATATGGCAGCAAAATGGCTTCAATCTTCCTATCCCAACTTATCAAAGCCAGGAGCTAAAATTTTAACCTAATTCCAACACCATTTTCCGTCATACCCACCATCATTACTGGCTTGCGAATGCTGGTGCTCAGTCCTGAATTATACATTTTCACAGCTTCAAGGGACTGTTTATATGATTTTGAAGATATAGGTATCGAAATTACAATTAATCCACCGCCAATTGCCGCCAAAGTCCAATTGGGCTCTCCGCCAAAAAGTGCGTTACCTAATTGCCATCCTATTAAAAACCCTCCTGTTCCGCTGATTATGGAAGCAATAGTTATATTGTTTCTTGCTTTGTTTATCAGGTAATAAGCTCCCTGGTCATCCTCCATAATATGGGGTAATTGATTGAAATTTAATCGCTCATCATCTTGGTAGAATTTATACCCCCAAAAGTTTTTATAAACATGCACCGAATCAGATGGTGATTGCGCTTTTGAGTCTTGAATCGCACCAAAAAATAATACTCCTAAAATCAAAAAAATCTTCATAACTTTTACTTATTTGTTTCTAACATTAATTTAACCTTCCTATTTCTCTTACACCATTACCAATAGCACCTGTATTCAAATCTCCCAGATCTGCCCTTGCACGATCTGCAACCTTCATAAGTTCAGCCACCTTTTCGGGATACAATCCAATCACATTATACCTTTCTCCTTCATCACGCATCATATTATATAGTTCCATAGAATCTAATTTTACACTTATTCTTTTTCCTCCAACACCATCATTGGAAGGAACGGTTGCCTCGTACGATCTGTAGGTATGAGGAAATACAAGTTTCCATTTATCTTTTCGCACGGCATTCAAATTATTTTTTCCATAATAATAATAAATTTCATCCCTGGGTTTTGCACTAAAATTTCCTTTCCATAATTCCATGATATTTACACCATCAATTTTGTGCTCGGGTAGGTCAGCATTTACAATCGAAGCCAAAGTTGGGAAAAAATCTATAGATGACGCCAATTGATTGCACACTACACCTGCTGGTATATTGCCAGGCCACCTCACAATACAAGGAACACGTTGACCACCTTCCCAACTTGTGGTTTTCCCTTCACGCAAGCCACCTGATGATCCCCCATGATTTCCGTAGTTGAGCCATGGGCCATTGTCGGTGTTGAAAATAACAATTGTGTTTTCCTCTAATCCATTTGCCTTAAGCGCATTCATTATCTGTCCGGCAGACCAATCTATTTCCATTATCACGTCGCCATACAATCCTTGTTCGCTCTTGCCTCGGAACTTATCCGAAACTCCAAGGGGAATGTGAGGCATGGAATGAGGAACATATACAAAAAATGGATTGTCTTTATTTCTATTTATAAAATCAACGGCCTTTTCGGTATAAAGTGTTGTGAGTTTATCTTGGTCAGATAAACTGGTGATTGTCTCTTTTATCTCATTACCTTCCATTATTGGCAAATCCGGAAATTTTCCTTTTCTGGTATCTGTAGAAGCTTTTGATCCATCAAGCTTAACTGGCCACATATCATTGGAATATGGCACCCCGGTATATTCATCAAACCCATGCTGAAGAGGTAAAAATTTCTTATGATGCCCAAGATGCCATTTCCCAAATATTGCCGTGGCATAACCTTTTTCTTTTAGCATTTCGGCAATAGTGATTTCATTTGGGTTAAGCCCAACTTCACTATACGGAAAAAGAGCACCCGAAATTCCAATTCGATTGGGATAGCATCCTGTAAGCAACCCTGCCCTTGAAGCGCTACATACAGGTTGGCCTGAATAAAAATTTGTAAATCTCATGCCTTGAGCTGCCAATTGATCGAGATGGGGCGTTTCAAGTCCCGTAGCTCCGTAAGTCCCCAAATCTCCATAACCCTGGTCATCGGTAAATATGATGACGACATTTGGCAGAGAAGTTTTTCTATCACTATCAGGTTTGCAGGAGACTACAATGAGTACAAAAAGGATAAAGTAATATTTATAATTTTTCATGATTTAAAATTTATAGCAAATGAATGAAATTTGTTGATCAAAAAATATAGACTAAATATTTCTGTATAATAAAAAAAAACTATGATGATTGAGATTTATCAAGGTTTTTTTTGAAGGGCATTCTTTCTTGAAGATGCTGCTCTTAATATTGATACTCTATTTTCATTTTTAATAAAAATATCTATTTTATTTATTTCCGTAAAATCTCGAAAACAAGCGATTGCCTCTCGTGCTGTCAGATCAATACTTAAAGATTTATTGTTGGCATCATTTATATTATCAACCGCAGGTATTTTTTGTAAAAGTGCATTTTTATCCAGGGATGCCGATGTAGTTTTTGCTTTTTGCTTTTCTTTTTTTTGTGTCCTTTTTTCTTTCTTAAGCTCGACTTTATTATTGGACGATTTGATTAAGTTCGCCTTAGCTTTTGCAGCATTTTTTTCTTTGCGCTTTTTAGACTTTAATTTCTTTACTTTTTTGTCTATCTCCTTTTCTTTTGCCTTGAGCTTTTTTTTAAATATTTTTAACTTTTTAAAAGCTTTTTTTAACTTTGACAGCTTTTTTTCTTTGTTAGATTTGTTCCTTGACTTACTGGAGTTTTTAGTATCTTTCTTTGCCATAAGGATAGGTTTGATTCCTCAGCAAGTACGATTAACTAATTATAAAAGTCAAGTTTGAGTTAAGGTAAATCTGTCTATTTGCTACTCAACCTTGAGGGCCTGACGATTTGAAATGATTCCCAAAAATCCGGATCTGGTTCTACTTGATCTTCGAGTACTTTCTCTCCATCAATTTGTTCATCTTCTGGTATTTGAAAAACATTTTCCAAATCAAAGCCTATATTGATCAAAGCAATATCTATATGAAATTTACTTCTTTCATTCTTTTTGAAAATCTTTTTTTTGGTAAGCCTGGTTCCTCCAAAAGCCGATACGTCATTGAGATACCACTTGTCACCAACCGGTTTATAATGAACTCTCATGTGCAGGTCAGGATTTGTTATACCAAATCCAATAAGAAAAATAAGAGGTCGGGCAATTACAGGAATAACAATCTCATTGTCAAATTCTATGGCAATAATGGCATCACTATCTAATGAAATAAATACGCTGCCTTTTTGCCTTTGGTGTTCATATATTCCTTTACTCTCAAAACCAATAATTATTACCTTTTTCCCATAATAACTCGAATAACCCTCTATAAAATATTTAAACTTCTTTTTGTGCTTTATATCCAAAAAAGAGGCTGTATCTCTAAGTGGATCGGCGCTTATAATTTCTTCAGGTCCACCAAATGA
>VAPL010358796.1_pt1 | contig 11116 bp, 6 predicted proteins | sample 3395061 | NCBI WGS metagenome assembly VAPL01 (sample SAMN08290444, study PRJNA428436) | hydrothermal vent metagenome | isolation source: Deep-sea hydrothermal vent chimney 2 | place: Pacific Ocean: Juan De Fuca Ridge | depth 2182 m m
AATCATCTGAATCAATGCGCTACCGGGTGAATTATGTTTTGAGCTGGAAGGGAGTACCGTAATACCGGTGCCACTGGCAACCATATGGCGAATTGTTTCCAGCGAACCACCGGCAAGGCTTTCCTGTAAATTTCCTGATGCACTGCAGTCAGGGCAGGAGGCTAGCACCTGGTCACGAAAACAATGCCCCGGTCCGAGGAGTAATAAATTTTCCTGTGCCAGTTCGTTGGCATCAATATGCTTGCGATTTTTCCAGTGATGATCGACGGGAATAACGGCTTCAAAGGGTTCGTCATATACAGCTTGAGTCATAATGCCGGATTCGTTGAAAGGCAGGGCGATGAGGATGACATCAAGCTTGCCCTGCTTTAAATGCTCGGCTAGAACCGCCGTAAAATTTTCCTCCAGACGCAATTGCATTTGTGGTGCCTGTTTATGCAAGCGTGGAATCAGTTCGGGTAATAAGTAAGGTGCAATGGTGTAAATTGCACCGAGACGCAGGGGCGCCGCTAATGGGTCCTGGTGTGTCATGGCAAGGGCTTTTAACTGGGCTGCCTGATCAAGTACCGTCTGTGCCTGCTCTATAATTTGCACACCCTGTTCGGTGATGCGTAATTGATTACGGGATTCGCGCTCGAAAATATTGACTTCCAGTTCGGCTTCGAGTTTTTTAATGCCCAGACTGAGTGTTGGCTGGCTGACAAAGCAGGCCTTTGCTGCTCGACCAAAATGTTTGTGCTGAGCAACGGCAACGATATATTTGAGTTCAGTGAGTGTCATGGTTCAAACTTAACGTGTTTTCATTTAAAAAACCAATCAAAACACGAGTTACTTCAGGTTTATTTGAGCGTTAAGCGGATGTTTGTCAATTTCTTTGCTATAAGAAGTAGTGAATCAGGTTCTCTATATTTTGTTTTAAGGTGAGTTAACGATAGTGATTAAAAAATATATTTGTACAAGTGTTCGTAATAAATTATTAATGATAACGGGTTTTGGTACGTCATTGGTTATGGCAGCAACCTTATATGGTATTTTCAGCAGTTATAATGCTGAAGTGAGTATGTCAGATAAAATGCAGCAGGCATTAGTTCTTCAGAAGGAGTTTACGGATGTAAATGTCGGGTTTAAAACCCAGGTGCAGGAATGGAAAAATGTGCTTATTCGAGGCCATGATGAAGGACAGAGAAAAAAATACTGGGGTAAATTTTTAAAAAAACATGATCAGGTGCAGGAGAGTGTAGGTCAGTTAGCTGATGATGTGAGCGATGCCAAAATTGAGGCACGTCTGGACGCGTTCAGGACTGAGCATAGCCAGTTAATGTCGCTTTATCAAAAAGGCTTTGATGCCTTTGTTGAATCGGACTTTGACCATAAAACCGGTGACCTGGCGGTAAAAGGAATAGATAGAAAACCGGCTAAAATGTTGCTGGATATTTCAGAACTATTATCGGCAAAAATCATTTCTGAGTCAGAGCAGAATTCAGTTGAAAGTCTTAGGATGACTATTGTTTTACTGATTATCTCATTGGTTGTCGCGTATATCGTTTTTCTGGCTATGATTAAAAAGATTGTGGTGATGCCGGCACAAACCGTTGCTCATGATCTTTCATTAATGGCGGCGGGGGACTTCTCCCATCCAATCGTGTCAACGTCGCTGGATGAGCTGGGCCAGGTTGCAAGCAGTGCTGCAACCTTGCGTGAGGATATAGGCAATATTGTTAATCAGATTAATGACTCAGTTTATAAGCTGTCAACTTCGGCGGAAGAAATGGCGCATATAACCGATCAGTCAAATCAGTCTGCATCTCAGCAGAGAGTAGAGACAGATCAGGTGGCTACTGCGATGAATGAAATGACAGCGACCGTACATGAAGTTGCGCAAAATGCTCAGTTGGCGGCTGAGTCGGCAAACCAGGCGAGCAATGAAGTAAATACGGGACAGAGCGTGGTAAATGAGTCGATCAGTGCTATTTCAAAACTGGTGCAGCAGGTAGAGATAGCAGCAGATGTTATTCATGCGCTGGAAAATGATTCGGTGGAAATCGGTTCGGTTTTAGACGTGATACGCGGCATCGCCGAGCAAACGAATTTACTGGCATTAAATGCCGCCATAGAGGCAGCACGTGCCGGTGAGCAGGGTCGTGGTTTTGCCGTGGTTGCGGATGAAGTGCGCACTCTAGCGAGTCGCACCCAGCAATCAACAGAAGAAATTCAAAGTATGATTGAGAAGTTGCAATCCGGTGCACAGCAGGCGGTAGATGCGATGAATCAAAGCCGTTCACAGGCCGATGTGACTCGCGATACTGCGGCCAGGGCTGGCGAAGTACTCACCAGTATTACCGCATCGGTAACCAATATCAATGATATGAATACCCTGATTGCCAGTTCCGCAGAAGAGCAGAATGCAGTGGCAGAAGAGATTAACCGTAGTATTGTGAATATTTCACAGAGTGCAGAAGTTGCATCTGAGGGTGCGGCACATACTGCGGAAACATCGGAGGCTTTACGAAATGTTGCTGAAGAGCTGAAGCATGTGATTTCGCGTTTACATGTTTAAACGTCAATGCTCACCGGTAGCGAAAAAAGGCTCTCATTGTTGAGAGCCTTTTTTGTGTGTTTTTGATACATTGCCGATGACTTATGACTTACGACTCATTCGTTATTCATTTACAATACAGTTTCTAAAACATTACAGCCATTTCAGAAGGTAAATCATGCCAGTATATCGCTCCAGAACTTCCACCCACGGCCGCAACATGGCGGGCGCCCGCGCACTTTGGCGTGCCACCGGTATGAAAGACGGCGATTTCGAAAAGCCGATTATTGCGATTGCTAACTCATTCACACAATTTGTGCCGGGTCATGTGCATTTAAAAGACATGGGGCAGCTGGTGGCACGTGAAGTGGAAAAGGCCGGCGGCATTGCTAAAGAATTTAATACCATTGCAGTGGATGATGGTATTGCCATGGGCCATGGAGGTATGTTGTATTCATTGCCTTCGCGCGAAATTATTGCCGACTCGGTTGAGTACATGGTAAATGCGCATTGTGCGGATGCGATTGTGTGTATTTCCAATTGCGATAAAATCACCCCGGGCATGTTGTTAGCGTCGATGCGTTTAAATATCCCGGTGATTTTTGTTTCCGGCGGGCCGATGGAGTCAGGTAAGTCACAATTGCTGGGTAAAGAAGTAAAGCTTGATTTAGTCGATGCGATGGTGATGGCGGCGGATAAAAATCAGTCCGATGAAACGGTTAATCAGGTAGAACGTTCGGCTTGCCCAACCTGCGGTTCGTGCTCAGGTATGTTTACCGCTAACTCGATGAACTGCTTAACCGAAGCGCTGGGATTATCCTTGCCGGGTAATGGTTCGTTACTGGCAACCCATGCTTATCGTGAAGAATTATTTTTAGAAGCCGGTCGTCGCATTGTGGCGATTACTCGCGATCATTACGAAAATGATAATTACGATATGCTGCCGCGCAGCATCGCCAATTTTAAAGCTTTCGAAAATGCCATGACTTTAGATATTGCCATGGGCGGTTCAACCAATACCGTTTTGCATTTGCTGGCAGCGGCCCAGGAAGGCGAAATTGATTTCACCATGGATGATATCGATCGACTGTCACGCAAAGTGCCCAACTTGTGCAAAGTTGCACCGGCTACCCAGCTGTTCCACATGGAAGATGTGCATCGTGCGGGTGGCGTAATGGGTATTTTAGGCGAGCTGGATCGTGCCGGTTGTTTGCATACAGAGTTGCCAACGGTACACAGTGCGAGCATGGCGGATGCTTTAGCGAAGTGGGATATCGCGGTGTCGGATGATGCGGATGCGAAAAAATTATTTTCTGCAGCGCCGGGAAATGTGCCAACGCAACAGGCATTCTCGCAAGATAAAGTTTGGCCGTTAGATACCGATCGTGCCAATGGTTGTATTCACAATGTAGAAAATGCCTATTCACTAGATGGTGGTTTGGCCGTGCTGTTTGGTAATATTGCTGAGCTGGGGTGTATTGTGAAAACCGCCGGAGTGGATGAAAGCAATTTAACCTTCACTGGTCGTGCGCGAGTTTTTAATTCACAGGATACCGCAGTAGAAGCGATTTTAGCCGACCAGGTGATCGCCGGTGACGTGGTTGTTATTATGTATGAAGGCCCAAAAGGTGGCCCCGGGATGCAGGAAATGTTGTATCCCACGTCTTATCTTAAATCGCAGGGTTTGGGTAAAGCCTGTGCCTTGTTAACGGACGGTAGATTTTCCGGTGGTACTTCTGGTTTGTCCATTGGCCATGCTTCACCGGAAGCGGCGGAAGGTGGTGCAATTGGCCTGGTGGAAGAAGGTGATACGATTGAAATTGATATTCCGAATCGTAAAATTCATTTAGCGATTTCTGCTGAAGAACTGGTGCAGCGTAGAGTTGCGATGGATGCCAAAGGTGCAGATGCGTGGAAGCCGGTGGGTCGTGAGCGGGTGGTGAGTAATGCACTTAAAGCGTATGCCGCAATGACAACGAGTGCGTCGCGCGGTGCGGTGCGGGATGTGAGTCAGTTGGAGAAGTAAAGCGTTCGAATAAATTCGAACCTGCAGGTAATCGTTTTAAAGTGTAGGTGCGAAAAATTGTCTGGAACAATTTTTCATGTAAACCCCGAAGGGGTGAGGCATAGGGAAATGCTGAATAATTTATTCGCACTCTTTTTGAGAAAAACCAAAGGTAAAAAATGAAAATAGGCACACCGCTTTCAAACACCGCAACTAAAGTTATGCTACTCGGCGCAGGCGAACTTGGCAAAGAAGTCATTATCGAACTGCAACGTTTCGGTATTGAAGTGATTGCGGTAGATCGCTACGAAAATGCGCCGGGTCATCAGGTGGCACATCGCAGTTATGTGATTGATATGACTGATGGTGATGCCTTAAAAAATTTGGTCAAAAAAGAACGTCCGGATTTAATCGTACCGGAAATCGAAGCCATTGCTACCGATATGCTGGCGGTGATCGAAGAAGAAGGTTTAGCCGAAGTCATTCCCACCGCTCGCGCCACTCAACTCACCATGAACCGGGAAGGCATTCGCCGACTCGCGGCGGAAGATTTGAAACTGGCGACTTCACCTTATGTATTTGCGGATAGCCTTGAAGAATTAAAAGGCGCCGCAAAACTCATTGGTTTTCCGTGCATTATTAAACCGGTGATGTCCTCATCGGGCAAAGGTCAGTCACGCCTGGAATCGGCGGATGATGTGGAATCGGCCTGGCAATATGCGATGGATGCGGGGCGGGTTAACCACGGTCGGGTGATTGTGGAAGGGGTGATTGAATTTGATTATGAAATTACTCAGCTAACGGTTCGCGCCTTAAACGCCGAGGGCGAAGTCGAAACGCATTTTTGTGCACCGGTGGGGCATATTCAAAAAAATGGCGACTATGTGGAAAGCTGGCAGCCCCAGCCTATGTCGGATGTGGCGCTGGATAAATCCCGTGCGATGGCCGAAAAAGTCACCACAGCATTAGGTGGCAGAGGTATTTTCGGTGTTGAGTTATTTATAAAAGGCGACGAGGTTTATTTCAGTGAAGTTAGCCCGCGTCCTCATGATACCGGGCTGGTTACCATTATCACTCAGTGGCAGTCTGAGTTTGCATTACATGCCCGTGCTATTTTAGGTTTGCCGGTGGATACCAGTCTACGTTGCGACGGAGCCAGTGCGGTGATTTATGGCGGCAAAAATGCCATGGCTATTGAATTTGAAAATATTGAAAAAGCCCTGAGTGTGCCGTCAACAGAAGTGCGATTGTTTGGTAAGCCTGAGGCTTTCGAAAAACGTCGCATGGGGGTGGCGGTGTCCAGTGGTAGCAGTATAGACGAGGCTCGTGGCCGGGCGCGTCTTGCTGCCTCTATGGTTAATCCGGTTTAATTTATTTAATCATAATTATGGGGAATGACCCTAAAATATTTAAGTGATTGAACTACACTTCAAAGTAGTTAGTTTGAATTTAAATATTACAGGGAATGCCTTACATGTCTGAAAATTCCACTTCTACTGCTTCTTCTTCGAGCCGTCCGGACCTTGACTGGAGTCAGGTAAAAGAAACCGTACTGATGCTTAAACTGGCAGCGGCACAGGTTGAATTCTCCTTAAAAGACGGTGCAAACTCGGTAGATACCCTGACCGATTCTTTTACCAGTATGGCGGGTAGCATCAGTGCGATTGAATCCAGTACGGCGGAGTTGTTCGAAAAATATCAGGTATCTGATAGTGACCAACAAGCTGTACTGGATAATTGCCAGCAGGTCGAAGGCAAGATTCAGCAGGCAATTATTGCATTTCAGTTTTATGATTCATTGGTACAACGCATGGATCATGTGGTCAATAGCTTGTCCAAACTGGGCGATCTGGTGAGTGACCCGTCCCGCCTTTACTCTCCGGTGGAATGGGGGCAGTTGCAGGAAACAATACGTGGACGTTATACGATGGAAAAAGAGCGTGAATTATTTGATGCGATTTTGAAAGGTGAAGATATGGTGCAGGTGCTGGCAAAAATGCAAAAGGTTAGTGCAGCAGATGATGGTATCGAGCTGTTTTAACAGTTGAGTTGCGAGGTTAGCTGTGACTATTAGTGTGAATTATTAACTAAAGCACCTAAATGCCTATTTTTATTAAATTTTTTCTTTACCTTTGTTTTTTGATGCGCTATGGTTAATTACAATAAAATGACTATCACAGGATAAACCATTGACTCGCCTAGCCGACGTAGTGACTAAAACCTTTCGATCTATTACTCCAGATGCATTGTCAGACCGCTTATTTAAAGATCCTCTCGCGCGGTGGTGGCCTACCTATCAGCAAAAACTCGAAGCCAGTGGTTATGATGGTCATGTACAGGCCGGTTTTTTTATTGCCAGTTTCTCCGCTATGGGGCATGTAGCCAAATGTGATGGCCGGGTTAAAAGTGTAGAAATTGAGCTGGCGACTCAGGTGATGGATCATTTGAAACTCACAGCCGAGCAGAAACAACTGGCTATTCGTCTGTTCAATGAAGGCAAACATAAAGATTTTGCACTGGATACATTACTGTGGCGCTTCAAGCGTGAATGTGGTCATCGTGTGAGTGTATTGCAGGTATTTATCGAAATTCAGTTAAAAATGGCGTATTCGGATGCCAGTCTCAATGATAAAGAAATAAAAATTATTAAGCGCATGTGTAAGTGTCTTGATGTATCAGACTCGATTTATACACGTATTGAACGACGGGTGAGAGCAGAAAGAAAAGCCGCTAATCAGCCGGTAGCCAGTGCGCCGAAAAAAATTATCAGTCTTGCAGATGCCTATGAAATGTTAGGTTTAACGCGTTGGGCTGATCAGGGCCAAATTAAGCTGGCGTATCGGCGCATGCTGGCTAAATTCCATCCGGATAAATTAGTGGCACGTGGAGCATCTGAAGTAGAAGTGATTGAAGCCCATGATATTGTGCATGATGTTAAATATGCTTATGAAATGCTGGTGAAGTCAAAGCGAATTGGTTAGAAAGTAAAAGTGGTAGTCGTAAGTTATAAACCACAGCAGAAAACTTTCTGATTTTCTTTTATTCCGGTTTGAAGGGGAGGCTACAGGCTTCCCCTTTTGTCTTTATGTTTTGCTGTTCTTAATGATTTTTTGGAATTGAAACGTGACAGTCAATACAGACGATTTACTTTTTAAGCAGGTTCCTCAAGTTTTACAGCAACGTGTCGCCCGACACTGGCAGGACTGGCAAACCGCCTGCGCCGCAATTGAAAAAAATCCACAGAAAGAAGTCGACATAACGCTACTCGGAAAAATCTGGGCCTGCAGTGAGTTTGTCGCGACTACCATGATTCGTAACCCGCTGTTGTGGTTTGAATTGGTTGATAATAATAATTTAGCTATCAGTTTTTCACTTGATGATTATCGTCAGCAGTTAAATTTGCGCCTGCAAAAAAAATCCCCGTTAAACGATATTAATTTAATGCAACAGTTGCGTCTGTTTCGTGCGCAACAGATGTTACGCATTGCCTGGAGAGATCTGGCTGATTTAACCGATACTAAAGAAACACTTTGTAATCTCACCGATCTGGCCGAGTGCTGTGTAGATATTACGCTTGAAAGCCTCTATCAGGACCAGTGCAAACAGCTGGGTGTGCCGCTTAATTCAAAGGGTGAGCCGCAACGACTGGTGGTAATTGGCATGGGTAAGCTCGGTGGTTATGAGCTGAATTATTCTTCTGATATAGATTTGATTTTCAGCTTTGAAGAAGAAGGCGAGATTTCCGGGCCGCGTGCGCTGGCCTGTAGTCAGTTTTTTATTCGGCTCGGCCAGCGTTTTATAAAAGTGCTGGATGATGTAACTGGTGATGGTTTTGTGTTTCGGGTAGACATGCGTTTACGGCCCTATGGCGATAGCGGCCCGCTGGTGATGAGTCAGGCGGCAATGGAACAATATTATCAGACGCAGGGCCGCGATTGGGAACGTTACGCGATGATAAAAGCCCGCGTCATTGGCGGTGATCGGATACAGGGGCTGGCGCTGATGGATATGCTGAAGCCATTTGTATATAGACGCTACCTCGACTTTGGTGCATTTGAATCGATTCGTGAAATGAAAGCGATGATTGCTGCGGAAATTCGTCGCAAGGGGAATTTAAATAATATAAAACTCGGCTCCGGTGGTATTCGAGAAATAGAATTTATTGGCCAGACATTTCAGTTATTACGCGGTGGTAGTGATGCCGATTTACAAACCCGCGGTATTTTAAATGTGCTGGAACGGCTGGCACAAAAAAATTATTTAGAAGCTGATGAAGCACTCTCACTGGCTGAGAGCTATGATTTTTTACGCCGCCTTGAGAATCGTTTGCAGATGTATGCGGATGCACAAACTCATTTGTTGCCGGACAATACTGAACAGCAGGCAAGCATGGCACTGGCGATGAGTTTTGAAAGCTGGGGGGATTTATTGCAGGTCTGTGATAAACACCGCCAGTCTGTACATGCTGCGTTTAGTCAGCTATTACATGAATCAGCTACTGATGATGGTGAAGGCGTAGAAATTACCGGTGAAAACTCTCTGCGTTCAATCTGGTTATATGGAGAAGAGGCCGCAGATGCGATTCATATTCTTGAAAATATCGGTATCGATTCAGCGGGCGAAGTTTTAACACTAATTGAACAGTTTAAAAAATCATCCCAGCTAAATACCATGACTTCAACCGGGCGGCAGCGTCTGGATACATTAATGCCAAAATTAATTGCAGCGTTAAGCACTCAGGAAAATCCGCCAGAAGTGTTAAAGCGATTACTGGATTTACTGCAGGCAGTGTTGCGTCGAAGTGTGTATCTGTCATTGCTGAATGAATATCCACAGGCTTTGACCCAGCTAGTGACTTTATTTGCGGCCAGTTCGTGGTTGGCACAATTGCTGAGTCGTTATCCGGTGTTGCTGGATGAACTGCTCGACCCGCGAAACTTATATCAAATTCCCACCAGCATAAAATTAAAACAGGAGCTGGATGATTTATTGCAACGAGTAGCGGGCGATGAAGAGTTGCAAATTGAGCGCTTACGAAAATTTAAACAGGCACAGGTATTAAAAATTGCGGCGATGGATATTGCCGGCGTGCTGGATATATTTGAAGTCAGTGAGCAGCTGACCAGTATCGCAGAAGTCTTAGTCAATAAAGTTATGCAGCTGGCTCTGGAGTGGATGCTTGGCAAATATGGCAACCCGGTATGCGTTATCAATGGAGAAACATATTACCCGGGGATGGCGGTGGTCGCTTATGGGAAAATGGGAGGCAGAGAATTAAGCTATAGCTCTGATCTGGATCTGGTATTTGTGCATGACAGCCAGGGCGAGCACCAGCAAACCAATGGTGAGCGTAGCCTCGATAATGCCAGTTTCTTTGCGCGCATGGCACAGCGGGTCATTCATTTGCTAGGCCTGCAAACCGCCAATGGTCGTTTATATGAAATAGATATGCGCCTGCGACCGGATGGAAATGCGGGTATGTTAGTAACCAGTGTGCAGGCCTATGATCGCTATCAACATGAAAAAGCCTGGACCTGGGAGCATCAGGCCTTAATTCGTGCAAGAATTTTATGTTCAAATGAACATTTACAGTTAGAATTTGATAGAATTCGACGTTCGATCTTAATGCGTAAACGTGACAGGGCAAGTCTGGCAACTGACGTTATAGATATGCGTCAAAAAATGCGCGACTCATTAGGCTCCAGCGCGATGGATGATGGCTTGTTTCATCTAAAGCAGGATGCAGGTGGTCTAGTTGATATTGAGTTTATTGCACAGTTTGGGGTGCTTAATTGTGCGTCAGAAGACAAGACGCTGATTGAATATACGGCAACTCGTAAAATACTGATGCAATTAACCGTAAGTCAGTTGCTGAGCGAGGTACAGGCACAAGCTTTGTATACTGCTTATCGCGATTACCGCAGCTGCGCACACCAACGTGCATTACAGCAGCAGTCTGTAAGAGTTGATGATGCGCAAATTACGTTGTTAAGTGAAACAGTAAAACAAATTTGGCAGGACGTGCTGCAAAAGCATGCACTGTAAAAAATCTAAATAATATCAGGAGTAAGACGTATGCAAACCATGGCAGATCGCGATGGTGTAATCTGGTTTGACGGGGAACTGGTTCCCTGGCGCGAAGCTAAGGTACATGTTTTAACCCACACGCTGCATTATGGAATGGGTGTGTTTGAAGGTGTTCGTGCGTATAAAGCCGAGCAGGGCACGGCGATTTTTCGCTTGCAGGAGCATACTGATCGTTTATTCGATTCAGCGCATATTATGCGTATGGATATGCCATTTACAAAAGATGAGTTAAATGCCGCACAAAAGTTAGTCGTCCGCGAAAATAATTTAGAGTCTGCATATTTACGACCGATGGCATTTTATGGTTCTGAAGGTATGGGATTACGTGCGGATAATTTAAAAACACATGTAATGGTTGCAGCCTGGGAATGGGGTGCGTATCTGGGTGAAGATAATATGAAAAATGGATTAAGAATTCATACATCATCCTACACCCGTCATCATGTGAATATCAGCATGACGAAAGCCAAAGCCAATGGTCATTATAT
>VAPL010187291.1_pt1 | contig 11113 bp, 7 predicted proteins | sample 3395061 | NCBI WGS metagenome assembly VAPL01 (sample SAMN08290444, study PRJNA428436) | hydrothermal vent metagenome | isolation source: Deep-sea hydrothermal vent chimney 2 | place: Pacific Ocean: Juan De Fuca Ridge | depth 2182 m m
ATGTGGTGAATGTCGATTATGCAGGAGCAATAATCTGACTAAATCCCCTGTGAAACCAATATCTTGAGCTCTGTTATCCGCATTGAAGTCACGGATTCAGGATAAAATAAATAATACCTGTAGAGCGGACTTTACGTACATGCTTAACTCAAAAAGTGCTCTGGCTGCCTATTGTCTATGCCAAAGAACCCGATTGGGTGCACCAAAATCGATTACAGCGTAAGTGCTCAATACCCAACGTAATCCCCAGCCTTCTGAAACAATGCCACACTGCACCTAACGAACAGTAGCAGGCAATATAAAATGGCATTAACCACTATAAATAAAATAAATTACATTTTCTGGTTTGATCATATAGCATAATGGCTGTTATCAGGATTATCTCAACCCTCTCATTGTAAGCAACATGATTTAGGTCGAAAAAAATAATTATCATAAGCAACGCTCTAGTGTTGTTGAACAAAAACACACCATCTACAGAGTCTACTTATAAGCCCCCCGTTTTTAGCAGATGGCTGTTTAAAATCAGCCTAACTGTTCTGCAGTAAAATCATCAACACTGATTGCAATTTCTTTGGCCTTTTCAGCTTGGATAATTAAATTAAATTCAGCTTTAGTAATAATATTTTCATGCAGTGCCTGTTGTATGCTTTCTAGTAAACCTTTCTTCTCTAGTAAGCCTTGTTTTTGAGCGATTTTGATTTTTGATGTAGCTTCTGCTGCTTTTAAAACAGCTTTAAAAGCAATTTCTATTTTACCTGTTGCATCTTCTGGTGATTCATTAATATAAATACCTGACGTTAATCTGTCTCGACTTGGGCTATCTTGTAAAAGAATGTTGGCAAGTTGTCCTACTAGGTAGTCCTTTGGAGGAGAGTATGGTTTTCCAAGTGGAAATAATACGGTTCTCAATAAAATGGCAGGTATTTTTGTTGGCAGAAGATGGAAAATAGCTAACAGTGATTGTTGTGCTCTGTGCAGGCTATATTGGCAGGCCCAATGCAAAAGTGGCTGGTCATCGACTTGTGAACCCTGATTTTCAAAATGTTTGAGTACGCAGGAGCATAAATACAAATGACTGAGGACATCAGCATAACGCCCCGAAATTCTTTCTTTGCGTTTTAGGTTTCCACCTAGTGTCAGTAAAGCAAAGTCGGCAGCAAGAGAAAAACAAGTGCTTAGACGGGAAAGTTGCTGATAATACCGGTGGCTAGTGTTGTCGCCAGGAACCGTCGAAAATCGTGCATTTGTCAGTCCCTGACCAAGACCTAGAGCCAGATTACCTATAAAAAAACCAATATGTTTCCATATTACGCGATCAAATTCTATTAAGGCTTTAGTCTGATCAGCTTCATTTAAGGCTTGCATTTCAGTTTGAATATAGGGGTGACACCGCACTGCACCTTGACCAAAAATCATCATGGTTCGCGTTAGTATATTGGCACCTTCAACGGTAATAGCAACAGGAATAACTTGATATAGACGACCTATAAAATTACTGGGGCCTAAGCAAATACCTGAACCTCCTTGTATGTCCATGCCATCATTTATGATACGTCGCATACCTTCAGTTAACTGGTATTTAAGGATGGCTGATATAACAGCTGGTTTTTGACCCTGGTCTAATGCCGCACAGGTAACTTGTCTTGCTGCATCCATTAAATAAGTGGTTCCAGCCATTCGAGCCAGCACTTCTTCTATCCCTTCAAAAGCTCCGATAGGGAGATTAAATTGAGTTCGGATACGCGCATAAGCTCCTGTGTTTCGGCAGATAAACTTGGCGGCTCCCACACTGAGTGCAGGTAAAGAGATAGCCCGGCCTGTAGCCAGGCTTTGCATTAACATTTTCCAGCCTTGTCCCACCTGTTCAGCACCGCCGATAATCCAATCAATAGGAATAAAAACATCTTTACCCCAGTTTGGCCCATTTTGAAATCCTGAATTTAGTGGAAAATGGCGCCTGCCTATTGAAATACCTGCTGTGTCAGTGGGTATTAATGCAACAGTAATACCTATATCTTCTTTATCACCTAATAAATGATCAGGGTCATAGAGTTTAAAGGCTAAACCAAGGACTGTGGAAACGGGTCCCAGTGTAATATAACGTTTTTCCCAATTTAAGCGAATACCGAGTACTTTTTCTTTACCCTCGAATGAGGCATAACAAAGTATGCCTGTATCGGGCATTGCCCCCGCATCACTTCCTGCAGTAGGGCCGGTTAAAGCAAAGGCTGGAATTTCAACTCCATCAGCCAAAAGGGGTAAATAATGATTTTTTTGCTGTTCGCTACCATAGGCCAATAGCAACTTGGCGGGTCCTAATGAATTTGGCACCATTACTGTTACAGCTGCTGAAGTACAACGGCTGGCAATTTTCATAACGACCTGGGAATGTGCAAATTCGGAAAATTCAAGTCCACCATATTGCTTGGGAATGATAATACCGCAGAATTTTTGTTGCTTTATATAATCCCAGATTTCGGGCGGTAAATCATGACGGATATGGGTAATATCCCAGTCATTTAGCATTCTACATAAAGTCTCAACAGAGCCATCAATAAAAGCTTGCTCAGCTTCCGATAATTTAGCCACGGGGAGTTGTTTGAGCCTATTCCAATTGGGTTTACCGCTAAATAATTCAGCATCCCACCAGGTATTGCCAGCTTCCAAGGCTTCACGTTCAGTTTGTGACATAACCGGTAAAGCTACTTTTAATTTATTAAATAAGGGGCGAGTCAGGAATCTGCGTCTTATAGCGGGTGTCAGTAAAATGGCGACCGTAAAAAAGATAATAATGAATAATATTTCTGACATCAGAGGCTCCTTATTAATTTCGTAGTGTTTTGCCTGTTTTAAGCATATATTGTAAACGTTCCAAGGTGTTTGGCTGTTGGATTAGATGTACAAATGCTTGCAGTTCCAGGTCAAATAGTTGTTGTTCATTTAAAGTTTGATTGATATCGGTATCACCACCTGTCAGTACATTGGCTAAGTGACGTGAAATTTCAACATCATAGTCGGATGCTTTGCCAGACAAATGTAACGTGTTTATAGCAAGGTCTAATGCCGTAGCAGCTGTTTTTCCAGGTAAAGTATAAATAGTTTCTTGTGGTATATGATAGTTTTCGGTTAACACTAGCACCCGAGCCTTAGCATCTGCAAGCAAGCGGTCTTTATTCATAGTGATAGCATCACCTTTTGCCAAAAAAAGTAATTCTTTCGCTTCCTGAGCCGATTTTGAGACTTTGGCAAGGGCAATGGTTTCAAAACATTTTGCTATGGGAGGCATAGGGCCTCCTGGTTGTTTAGGCAAGTTTATCCAACGTTTTAAAAGCTCTTTACAGCCGCCCCAACCAGGAATTAAACCTACCCCCACTTCGACCAAGCCCATATACAATTCAGCATGTGCCTGAATAGCGTCGCAGTGTAGTAATATTTCACACCCACCGCCTAAGGCTAATCCAGAAGGCGCACCCACCACAGGAAAAGGCGCGTATTTAAGAGCCTGATAGCTGTTTTGTCCTAAACGAATAATTGATGTTATTGTTTCCAGGTCTTTTTCAATAATGGCTGGCATCAGTAAGGCCAGATTTGCACCTGCTGAAAAATGCTCAGCTTCGTTATAAATAACCAGCCCTTTATAATCAGCTTTTATTAATTCAATACTGCTTTGAATTAACCCTAAACTATCTGGGTCCAGAGTATTCATTTTACTGTGAAACTCAAGACATACAATGCCATCACCAATATCCCATAGGCTGGCTGAAGGATTATGTAGTAAGGGTGAGGTCTGTAATTTAATATCAGCTAGCAATAATACGCCTTCAGCACGATGGACTGGAAAATATTGTGCTGTTTTATCCAGGTAGTGTAGTGAACCTGCTTTGATTTGATATAACTTCCCCCCTTGACTTAATAAAGAAGGTATTGGCCGTTGCTGCTGGTTGAGTTTATCGGTAAACCATTCAATACCTAACCTGTCTAACAATTCAAATGGGCCGTATCGCCAGTTGTAACCTAGCCTCATTGCACTATCAATTAATACGATATTGTTTGCAATTTCAGGAATTAACTCTGCGCAATAAGTTAATGTATCCGACCATACTTTCCATGCATAATGGTTTAACTTGTCATCACCATCAAGAAAAGTACGTAAGTCTTCAGGTTTATGTGAAATATCCTGGATTTTAAAATGTTCACTTGCTGAATACTCGCCATTTTGCAAATTAACTGATTCTTTGATCTTTTTATTAGCCGTAGTGTGTAGTCGATAAAAACCGCCTTTACCTTTACGTCCGGTATAACCATTTGCAATCATGGATTCAAGTTGAGAGGGTAGCTCGGCAATGGTATACAAAGGATCGTCTGTTGATAAAGACTGTTTAAAGTTATTCAATATATGTGGCATTAAATCCAGGCCTACTAAATCCAGCAAAGCAAATACACCCGTTTTGGGAACCCCGAATAACTGCATTGCTGCATCACACTGTTCAACGCTTAAGTTATGGCTAAAGGCTTCCAGTACTGCAGTTTGCATCCAGAATGTACCAATGCGGTTGGCGATAAATCCAGGGGTGTCATTGCACTGTACGCAACCTTTACCTAATTTAATATCGGCAAATTCAGTGATTGTGTTCAGTAAGTCTGGGTCTAGTTCTGCGGGTGCTACCAATTCTAGCAGGCGCATATAGCGAGGTGGGTTAAAAAAATGGGTAATCATAAAGCGTCGCTTAAAGCTGTCTGATTGTTTTTCTGCCAATATGCTTAGCGGCAATGTGGAGGTGTTGGAAGAAATTAAGGTATCGGGCCGGCAGATATTTTCCAGTTGTTGATAAAGGGATTGTTTTATTACCGGGTTTTCAATGATTGCCTCTATTACCCAATCTGCTTCAGTTAGTTTTGCCAAATCATCTTCAATATTACCGCAAGTGATCAATTTAGCATTTTTGGGATGCATAAAAGAGGAGGGTTGTGCTTTTAGCATTTTAGTCACAGCACCTTCTGCGATGGCATTACGGTTGTTATTGTCTGTAGCAAGCACATCAAGCAAATCAACGGCAATACCTGCATTGGCAATATGAGCGGCAATACCACTTCCCATAACTCCGGCACCAATAACCGCCACTTTTTTAATATTCATTAGATAGCCTCCAGAATAGTTGCAATACCTTGACCTCCGCCAATACATTGAGTCGCCAAAGCAAATTGTTTGTTTTCGCGTTGTAATAAACTAGCGGCTTTACCGGTAATTCTGGCACCTGTTGCCCCTAAGGGATGACCCAAAGCAATAGCACCCCCATCAATATTTAGTTTTTCAGCGGCAATAGGTAATTCCTTTAGTACCGCTAATGATTGGGAAGCAAAAGCCTCATTAAGTTCAACTATATTAATATCATTTAATGATAAGCCGGCTCTTTGTAAGGCTTTTTGGCTGGCAACAACAGGGCCTATTCCCATAATTTCAGGCTGGCAGGCTGAGACAGCCACGGCTTTAATGCGTGCTAATTTATCCAGGCCATTGGTATCGGCATATTCTTCACTACATACTAATACGGCTGCTGTGCCATCTGTTAAAGGTGATGAAGTCGCAGCCGTTACACTACCATTTTTGATAAAAGCAGGGTTAAGATCAGCCATGTCTTGTGCGGTAGATTCTGGGCGTAGACAACCATCCAGAGTGATTTTTTTGCCTTTAGCCGTAATAATGGGAACAATCTCATTGACTAACAAGCCTTTTTGCTGGGCAGCCTGTGTTTTTTGTTGACTTAACAGAGCAAAAATTTCTTGTTCTGCACGTGTTATTTGATATTTTTTTGCCAGGTTTTCAGCGGTCTCTCCCATACTAATATAAGCTTGAGGGTAGCGGTTATATAACTCAGGGTTAGGCATATAATTAAACCCTCCCATAGGCACACGGCTCATAGATTCAACACCGGCACAGATAAATGCCTCTCCGGCATTCATTTGAATAGCGCCGGCAGCAATATGTATGGCCTGCATGGATGAGCCACAAAAGCGATTAACAGTCATCCCTGCAATGGAGATAGGTAATTGTGCCAAATACACAACTAATCTGGCCAGGTTCATCCCTTGTTCACCTTCTGGAAAAGCACATCCTAAAATTAAATCTTCAATATCATCAGGGTTAATAGCACTTTCGGAAACTAATTTTTTTACCACTTGTGCCGTCATATCATCTGCTCTTATACTTGCTAGCTCTCCTTTTTTAGCAGGGGTAAAAGGGGATCTTGCATAGGCCGCTATAATTACGTTTTTCATGATTGTATCTCCTGTTTAGCTTGATCTTTTAATGGCTTGTTTGCACTGATTTGTTGTTCTAAAAAACTATCAATTACTGACCAGGTATTATTTTGGTTGTCCATTAAGATACCGTGATGATCTGATTCTATAATGTGTAATTGTTTGTTTTTAGCCCCCAGTTTTTCAAAGACAGTCTTGGCACTTTGCACCGATACTACGGGGTCTTGGTCGGCATGAAGTACTAAAGTAGCCATTGTAATATCAGCTAACAAGGTTTCCATCTGCTGTATTAAACGGCGTAATTCATATAAAGCGCGTACGGCAACATTATGGTAATTAATCTCTGGATGTTCGGGAGAATTTTCCAGAAAGGGCTTGACACCTTCAAATGATGAAACCCATTCCACAAAAACATTAGTATTATGTAATAAGGAAACTAGCATAAAGCTGGAATTTACGAATTTTATAGGGACTGAAACAGCCACTAAGCCCATTATTTCCTTATGGTTTTCTGCTACTAGTTTAATGGCTAAAGCACTACCGGTTGAAAAGCCAATAATAAATAATTTAGAGCAATGCATTTTAAGGATATTAAAACCTCTTTTTACACTGTGGAACCATTGCTCAAAACTTAGGTCACGCAAAGCATAAGGCGAGGTACCATGACCCTTGAGCCTTATACCTAGTACTGTATAGCCTTGTTTAGCAAGATAATGACCGTAATCACGCACTTCAGCAGGGCTGGCGAGTAATCCATGAATTAACAATATACCAAAACCATTTGATTTTTTTGGTTGAATAAGAAAGGGTCTAGGATCAGCCGTGGCTATTTCTTGTTGATTAATATTACCATTTTGGAGGGTATTAAAGCTTTGCCGCTCAAAAGCAAAGTCCATCAATTCATCTTCAAAATACCAGGCGGCTAATTGTTTGGGGTCTGTTTGGTGATAATTATAATTTGCTGCCAGTAAAGTATTGCGGATGATAGTTAAGGGGGCCGCCTCATTGTTATAGACTGCAATGGGGTTTTCCAGGCGAATCTGATCAAAATCGTGGTCTTCACAAAGTTTATCTAAAAAATGATAACAACCGTCCTGCTCTGTCATTAGGTTAGCCTCTTTGGCAACACAAATAAAATGATCGAACCGGCTGTTAACACCCTGGATTAAATCACCATAATCATTGGGATTTAAAAGGCTACTATGTAGGTGTATATCTGGATTTTTTTGTAGCTTTTTAATAGCTATATACAAAACCGTATAAAACCGAGTCTTTTTAATATACTGTTTTTTGGAAGTGATAAGACTCATGATAAACGTTGAAGCCAAGTGACTAAGGTTAATAGTCAGGTTGGCGTAAATACTCCTCATATATTGATTACGAGCACATTGAGCATTTTTGGTAAAATAATACCCTAGTAAACGTTGCTTCCAGTTTTTTGGCTTTATACTAAAGTTAAATGCATCATTAAGGTTAGTAATGCTGGGTGCGACCTTATCCATAATGAAATGTGTTCGCCACCCCCACATGCAACAAGGGTCAATAGGGTTACCCATGCGAATATCCATACTGGTATCTTTCAGTATAATATTACTTTCGATTAATAATTCTTCTGATTGACGCAAGCTTAATTCATCTGCAAACAGTTCAGCACTTTTGAATAAAAGATTTTCTGAACTACGAATAGGGTAAAAAGTAATATTGGATGGAACGATTAAGGTCGGTTTAAGCACTGTAGCCATCAGCTCATCAAAGCTGTCAAATTGTAGTAATTCTTTCCAGTTTTGCAGACGTTCAAGTTGATTGTGTTTGAAGGCATATTGAATGGCAGTTTTTATAGCCTCAACACCTTCGCCAAGAACAGCTGCCCCCGTATGTTGTTTACGCCGATTGCCTGTAATACGTGAATAAATACTGTAGTGCCCTTTTTTATCAATAACACGATGGTCTTTTACCATGCCACCTTCAGGAAAAATTATCACTTTTCGACCACGTAATATTTGTCCTGCCAACATGGCAAAGAGACGGGGGTGATCGTGTGGAAAAACGCCCAGATGTTTCAGGTAACTTGATAGCACATTATCTTCAGCAAAAAATTCGCCTGATGCAATTGAGGTGCAATATGCCCCTGTTTCCTCAAAAATTAAAAACTGAGGAATAAAGGTTTCGAAGCGAGAAAAATGGTTAAACAGGAATATATCGCCTTGTAATACCTGAGTATCGGCATGCAGCTTAATATTGACACTAAGCAGATGTTTAACTGCATTGAACAGTTGAATCGACCGGTTATAAATGGTCTGGTTTATATCAGGCCAGTCTTCTGGATAGTTATTACCTTTCATAACGACCTTCTTTCAGTAAATTAATATTGAGTTTTAAGCTTATCGAAACGAGTTAATGGGTGTTGCTTATGAGTTAATCATGGAAGCCATGAATCTCCTTAATAATGATGATACCCGTAATACCCATAGGAGCGGTAATAAGATCTCCTATAGCCATACCCACCATATTGGTAAGAATTGTCATAAGGAGAGTCATCGCAATAATTGCTGCGATACTTTGGCCAAAGATAGATCTGTTGTAATTCTAAAACTGGCAGACTAAGCACTTTCTGTCCAACTTTACGTGTGTTTACATCAATTAAACGGCCAGAAACGGTCAATTCACTACTATTAATGTAAATAGCAGGGTCTAAAAAATCGTTTGATTTAACCAGAAATCTACCTAAGGGTGGTGAATTTAAGTTTGGTCGGCCATAGTAGTTCAAAGGAAATGCTAAAAGCTGCAACGTTGTTTCTGATGTATCGTTTTTTACATCAATCAACACGCCCCCCAACGTGCAGTTTTGTATTGATGTTTTAAAAAATCTTTTTCTGTATTCTGTATTTGAATATCCTGTAGCGGTGCCTGTCTAATTGTCTCAGGGATATGAGAGCAACTGCTAAGTAATATCATACTTGTTATTAAAACTAAACTGAACATATTGCCTCCTGGGTAATACCTATTTAATGCAATGAATTAATAGGTTGATTAACAATAGCTTTGTTGGGTAGTCGATTTAACGGTGGTAATCCTTACAAAATAATACCTGATTACAGATGATCTTCAGCCATATGCGACTTCTGTTGATATTCCACTTCCCGTCCTTGGATCTTAGATTCCAGCAATCCCTGCTGGAATGACGGTGTTGTTAAGTTTTGCTCTTACTCGTCATCTTGGCAAGGATGACGAGATCAGGTATATTTCAAGCTCCCTCAGTGCCTTTAGGTTTCAGCGTCTTAGATTTTTTCTACTTTGGGAGGTGTTTTAATAGCGGATTTAATTTTGTCAGAATACCTTGTTCTGGTTATTGTGGCCTTATTGTAAGTATCCCCGTTTTCGTACGACCCATCAATAAATGTTTAATGGTACTCATTGGGTTGAGAAAGGTGGGGTGTTATGAAAGTGTTTAGGTTTGTTTTTCTATTATTAGTTTTAAATGCTTATTGGACTTTAAGTTTAGCCCAAAGTAAAAATGGATTTGATTTGGCAGGATCATTGATACCATTCAATCAAATTTTAGGGGGAGGACCGCCAAAAGATGGTATTCCCTCTATTGATCAACCAACATTTGTTTTAGCAGATGAAACGGATTATTTGCAGGATGATGCACCCATATTAGGTATAAACTATCAGGGAATTATTAAAGCATATCCCATCAATATTCTCAACTGGCATGAAATCGTTAATGACCAGTTTAACGAAGAACCTGTTGTGATAACTTTTTGTCCTTTATGTGGCAGTGGTATGGCTTTTTCTGCTTCAATCAATGGCAAAGCACATACCTTTGGTGTCTCAGGATTGTTGTATAACAGTGATGTGCTTTTATATGATAGACAAACGCAATCCCTGTGGTCACAAATGATGGCCCAGGCTATTAGTGGCCCACACAAAAGTAAATATTTAGTCAGTATTCCTGTTCAACACACCACTTGGCTGGATTGGAAAACACGAAATCCCCAAACATTAGTGTTATCGAAAGAGACAGGGTTTGGACGCAATTACACTCATAGTCCTTATAAAAAATACCTTGATAGCCCACAGTTAATGTTTCCTGTTTCAGCAAGCAGTCGACGCTATCATCCAAAAGAAGAAGTTTTCGGAATTAATATTGGCGGACAGTTTAAAGTTTATCCTTTTGTAGAGCTGGAAAAAAGTCCTGCTAAATTTTCTGAAACTGTTAATGATAAACTGATTACAATTCGATATAACAATAAGCACCGAAGTGTAACTGTTTTTGATCAACAGGGTCAACAGTTACCAGGCGTTAGGACGTTCTGGTTTGCTTGGTATGCCTTTCATCCAAAAACTGAGGTGTATATTGCGCCATAACGGTATATTGAACCAAATAAGCATGAAGTTAAAAATGCAATATACTCAAAAAAGTGAACATAAAAATCTAAATTTGAGAGCATGGATTAAACGGCTAACCCGAAAAATAATATATTCTTCAAAGACAGAAAAAATATACCTGATTACTCATGAACTTCCGCTTAAAGGTGAGTTTTTTAGATGCGTAGGTAACTATATTTATTCTGACATTTGGAAGGGAGGCTTTAGCCTCGCCTGAACTATGCTAGGAGGCTGTCCGAGAATAGAGAACCTGCTACGGAAAAAGCCCTTTTGGCCACTTTTCCCGTTCATTTTCGTTACACGCGTAAACTATTATATTCAAATGAACGAAAAAATTGACTCAAAAGGGCTTTCCCTCACGACGGTTTCTATTCTCGGACAGCCTCCTAGGCTAAATTTTCTTGGGAAAAATTTCTAATAAAGCTGGGTAAGTAGCTATCCTAAATAGAGAAAATTTAGA
>VAPL010538759.1_pt1 | contig 11111 bp, 10 predicted proteins | sample 3395061 | NCBI WGS metagenome assembly VAPL01 (sample SAMN08290444, study PRJNA428436) | hydrothermal vent metagenome | isolation source: Deep-sea hydrothermal vent chimney 2 | place: Pacific Ocean: Juan De Fuca Ridge | depth 2182 m m
CTCTGCGGCTCCTGGCTACCGATGAACAAGGGTATCTCTATTTAAACTAGCAGTGCTACCCAAAATTAATTAACTGGATTAAACAGATGGCATCATACAGCACAAATGAATTTCGTGGCGGACTTAAAATAATATTAGATGGCGACCCATGCTCCATTACTGAGAATGAATTAGTTAAGCCGGGCAAGGGGCAGGCCTTCAACCGGGTTAAGTTACGTAATCTTAAAACGGGTCGTGTTTTAGAAAAAACATTTAAATCTGGCGAGTCAGTGGAAGCGGCTGATGTAGTTGATCAGGATATGGAATTTTCCTACAGTGATGGTGAATTCTGGTATTTTATGGACCCTAATACCTTTGAGCAAATTAGTGCGCCTGAAAGTGCTGTAGCAGATGTTGTTCCCTTATTAAAAATACAGGAAAAATGCATGGTTACGCTCTGGGATGGTGTTCCTTTACTGGTAACACTGCCTAATTTTGTAGAGCTACAGGTAGCACAAACTGACCCAGGCCTTAAAGGTGATACCGCACAGGGTGCAACAAAACCGGCAACACTGGAAAGTGGCGCTGTTGTTAAAGTGCCGTTATTCATTGAAGAAGGTGAAATGCTAAAAATTGATACACGTACCAGTGAATATGTCTCAAGAGTCAAAGACTAGAAGCCCATCAGCTTCGCTAGATCTTATTAAAATAAGAGCCTGTATGCTGCAAAGCATCCGGGCTTTTTTTGCAGAACAGAATGTGCTGGAAGTAGAAACGCCGGTGCTATCCAGTGCGGCAATTACTGATCCACATCTACAAAGTTTTTCAACTGAATTTTTAAATCAGAAGTATTACCTCCATACATCACCAGAATTTTTTATGAAACGTTTACTGGCATCTGGCAGTGGTGATATTTACCAAATTTGTAAAGTGTTTCGAGATGATGAGCAGGGGAAAAATCACAATCCCGAATTCACAATGCTGGAATGGTATCGACTCGGATTTAATCATCATCAACTTATGGATGAGATAGAAAGTTTCTTACAGCAATTAACTAAATTTTTTCACAGCAGAATAAATGTACGGTCGGTTAAACGTATTTCTTATCAGCAGGCGTTTTTAGACGTGTTAGGTATTGATCCATTAGATATCAATATTGATGAACTAAAACTAATCACAGAACAATATAATATCGATATCCCCGTAGGCATGAGTGAACAGGATAAGGATATGTGGTTAGACTGGTTAATGACCCAGGCCATAGCACCTGCATTCCCAAAACAAAGTTTTACATTTCTTTATGATTACCCTGCATCGCAGGCTGCATTAGCAAAAATAAGTGAAACTGATTCGCGAGTGGCAAATCGCTTTGAAGTTTTTTTGGGAGAACTGGAACTGGCAAATGGTTTTTATGAATTAACAGATGCCAAAGAACAGCGCAGGCGTTTTGAAAATGAAAATAAAAAACGAGTTGAATTAAATTTGCCAGTGATGCCTGTTGATGAAAAATTATTAGCCGCACTTGAAGCTGGTTTACCAGAATGTTCAGGTGTTGCGATTGGTCTGGATCGACTGTTAATGGTTTTATTGGGTAAAGATCTTATCGAAGAGGTTATTGGTTTTTCTTTTGACAGGGTTTGAGAGTCAAAAGAATTAGTTCGAAAATGAGCGCGAATGCACGTAAATAAAAGCAGGAATTATGATGGGCCTGGAGTTAATGTTAGTAAGTTAAACGTTTTTGTCATAAGTAGGGTGCGCTGTGCGCACGGCGCACCCTACAATGATATGAGTTTTTCTTAACTTACTGGCATTGTCACCGACCCTTTCGATATTTTTATTGTCCCAGGGCGCTAGTTAAAATTATGCATTTTTAATGCAAGACTTTAGTGTTTTTATGTCATCCCAAGCGCAGCCGAGGGATGACATAATATACAGTGTCTCAGGATTTAAGATTTTTTTGACACTAGCAGAACAATTCTCAATCGTTATTAAAGCAAGCTATGGACTTTCAGTTCATAGTCGTTGAGTTATGTGTTTTTATTTTAGGTAAAATGAGATGCTTATGCCTGTGATATCAATATTAGCGTTTTGTATTCTAGTGTCTGCAAATTCACTAAAGTATAAATCATAAGTCTTATGATAAAGTGAGAGGTCAAATGCTTTTTTATATGTAATTGTTAATCCATAAGAATAATAAATATCGACTTCTAAGAAGTCTCCTTCAAATATTTTATCTTCTAATGCGTCACCAAGATCCATCCCAAGCTCTAAGAATGGTGAAATAGGGTAGTTTAATGTAATGCCCATAAAAACATAGACGGGGTAAATTTGATTTCTATTTTCTTTTTCTAGAGGAAAATTAGATTTTAATGTGTTTATGCTTAGCCCTCCATATGTGACAGGGAGTGAATTTCTATTCCATTGTTTGAAGACTATAGAAATTCCTGCGCCTCTGTGTTCGTCTTTTATTTCATTATTTACTCTAATCGATTCTGCTTGTGTGGCATAAGCATTAAAACTTACTAGACATAATATTATAAAATTAGAGATGTTTTTCATATGATCTTTTTTGCTTAATAGAAAATGCCCCCATGAGGGGGGCAAAAAATAAATCTTGCGTCTATTTTTGTTCATTTGTGGGCTAATGCTTTAAAACTTCCCAAAGCCTGCCCAAGCCGAGTAATATTCCCCGGTTGAATAGCATTATCTAATTCCACATTTTCACCCAGTAACATGATCACCGTTGAACCTAAATTAAATCGCCCCATTTCAGCGCCTTTATCCAGTTCAACTTCACCTTCACCTTTATTATATTGCGTGTGAATAATTCTGTTTTTACTGGGTGGTGTTACCGAGCCTGCCCACACGGTATCAATGGCTGAAACATTAATTGCACCGACTAATACCATAATCATTGATCCTGCATCTGTATCGAATTTACATACCAGACGTTCATTGCGTGCAAATAAACGGGGAATCACTTTTGCAGTATGTGGCGCAACACTAAATAATCTGCCTGGAACGTAAACCATGTCTGTTAGTTTGCCTGCTAATGGCATGTGGATGCGATGATAATCTCTGGGTGATAAATAAATAGTAGCGAATTTTCCTTTTTCAAAAGGCTGTGCCAGTTCGTTAATGCCGCCAACCAGTTCTAATAAACTGTAGTCTTTACCTTTGGCCTGAAAAATACGGCCATTTTTTATTGCCTGTGCCTGACTCACCGCGCCATCAACCGGGCTCAATAATGTGTTTTCGCCTTCTGCAAAAGGTCTTGCTCCCGCTTTAAGTGAGCGGGTAAAAAATGCATTAAGATTTTTATATGCAAAGGGATCGGTCTGTTCAGCTTCCTGCATATTAACCTGGTGTAAAGAAAGATAAACTTTGAGAGACAGGTTTTTTATCGGTGCCCACTCAACACGTGCTAAATGAAAAATTAGCCATGATATAAAATGATGTGGGATAAAATAAAAAGGCAGAGATTTTAAGTAATCAGACAGGCTGGAGTTCATTTTTTATCTTCCACCGCCGCATTTTCCTGCACCACATTTCATGGTTCTTTGAATGGATCTTTTAACGGGTATTTTTATATCCAGTGTTTTTTTATTGCTTAAAGAAAAGTTGAGAGTTGCAGATTGGCCGTCAGTTAATCGTGAGACAGGTTTTATTAGCATAAGATGATAGCTTCCAGATTTAAGAATCAGTTGTTGACTGGCTGGAATAGTCAGTTTTTTTTGTGGCAACATTTTAGCAATGCCATCGACTTCTTTTGATAAATGCATTTCAACTGCTTTAAAACTGGGACTTGATATGGAAATTATATCAATTGATTTATTAGAGTTGTTTTTAATAGTCATGTAACCTGCCATCACACTTGTGCCTGGTGGTGCTTCAGGTATCCATGCGTTTTCAATACTTAATGTCTGGTCTGCATACACGCTGGCTGAAAAAAGGCATAATAAAAGCAGATTTATAACGGGTAATATCCTGGACAAGAGCTTGCTCCCAATTAAAATGAATTTGTGATTATAAATGAGATCTAATCCTATGGCCAAACCAGAACAGCTTGCTGAGCAACTTTTTACACTAAAAGACTGTATTCGTTGGGCTGTTAGCCGATTTAATGAAGCGGAGCTTTTTTATGGGCATGGCATGAGTTCTGCGCTCGATGAAGCGGTTTACCTGTGTTTATATGCGCTGCATCTGCCGCATGATTTTCCTGCTGATTATTTTGATACTCGGCTGACTCAGAAAGAAAAAATTCAGCTTATTCAATTATTACAGCAGAGAATTGAATCACGCAAACCCGCTGCCTACCTGACGCATGAAGCCTGGTTTGCAGGATTAAAATTCTATGTGGATGATCATGTTCTTGTGCCACGGTCTCCCATTGCTGAATTAATTGAGCAGCAATTTGAACCCTGGGTTGAAGCTGAGCAGGTCGATAGTATTCTGGACTTATGTACCGGCAGTGGCTGTATTGCAATTGCCTGTGCGTATGCTTTTGACTGGGCGGATGTGGATGCGGTTGATATCTCCCCCGGTGCTTTGCAAATTGCGCAGCGTAATGTGGATGATCATGAATTACAGGATCGAGTAAGTGTTATTGAATCTGACTTATTCAGTGCAGTGCCACCCCGAAAATATGACATTATAGTTAGCAATCCACCTTATGTAGATGCAGAAGATATGGCAGATTTGCCAGATGAATATTTACATGAGCCCGAGCTGGGGCTGGCTGCGGGTGATGATGGTCTTGAGCTGGTAATTCCTATGCTACAGCAGGCGCGTGATTTTCTAACCGATAGCGGTATTCTGGTTGTTGAAGTTGGAAATTCACATTATGCCCTGCAGGAGAAATTTCCTCATGTGCCTTTCTACTGGCTGGAATTTGAGCATGGTGGTAGCGGTGTGTTTTTATTGACCGCAGAACAGCTGGATGAGTTTTTTGCCTGACTGTTTTCAGAGTATTCAGGTTAATTTTAAAAGCTGTGTTTTATCAGCTATCACTGTTTTTATGATCTATACTTTTTAGCCATTATGAATGGATTTAAAGTTACCACCAGTGAAATACTGGACAAGCAAGTTTATCTGCTTTTTAGCAGTGCCAGTGCGGCCGGTGTGGCAAATGTTCTGTGTGCTGTACTTGTAGGTATTGCATTACAAAATAACCTTTCTATTGTTTCATTATTAATCACTATTTCTGTACTTTCTATTCTGCGTATATTTGTTTCAAAACGTTATCTTTCTTCTGTTCATCTTCATGTGAATCATGGTAATACTGAAAAAACGCTACATAAATATTTCTGGATTACATTACTAATGGGGTGTTGCTGGGGAGGGGTTGCCCTTATGCAGTATGCAACAACCAATAGTGATATTCGTAATCTGATACTTTTAATTAATTTTGGATTAATCTCAGGAAGTATTTTTACATCATCAACATGGTTTCCGGCTTTTCTGGCATTTATTATTCCTCAGATCATAGGTGTTTTCTTTGCATTGATTAATATAGAGGAAGTGTATGGCCAGTATCTTGGCATGGCAGTAATTGTATTTGCAGGTTTTATTGTTTATACGGCGGCAGGCATCAACAAAGCCAGGAAGCAGGAAATTCAGTTTCAGTTTGAAAATAAAAATCTTATCCAGGAGCTTAATGTTGAAATAGAACAACGAACACAGGTTCAGGAGCAACTGGAAAAACACAGGCATCAATTAAAAGAAAAAGTTGAAGAGCGAACAAAAGAGTTAACATTAATTAACGCAAGCCTTAAAAAGGAAATTTCCGAAAGAGAATTAGCAGAAGAAAATTTACAGCACATTGCCTGGCATGATGAACTAACTGATTTACCCAATAAAAGCTTATTGCTGGATCGTATTCAGCATGCCGCTATTGCCTGTGGTCGTACAGGTATGCAAGTAGCTGTTTTATTTCTGGATCTTGATCGGTTTAAAAATATAAATGATAGCCTGGGTCATTCTATTGGCGATCTGTTATTACAGGAGGTATCTATCAGGTTGCTTCGTGGACTGAGAAGGGAAGATACAGTTGCTCGTAATGGAGGCGATGAATTTGTTGTTGTAATAGAGCAGGTGTTCGATAGCAAGAAAATCATCAAGATTGCCAAGAAAATTATTTTACTGCTATCGGAAACATTTGAAATTAAGTCTCACCAAATACATATAGGCTGTAGCATTGGCATCAGTCTTTATCCGTTTGATGCCACTGATCCCGTTGATCTGATAAGGAATGCAGATACTGCAATGTATAATGCGAAAAAAGCCGGTGGTAATCGTTTTTATTTTTATGATGAAAATATGTCAAACCAGTTACGTGATCGGCTTTTTCTGGAAAATCATTTACATACGGCGCTTGATAACCGTGAATTTTATATTGTCTACCAGCCTCAGGTTGATTGTGAGACAGGGAAAACTGTTGGTTTTGAGGCGTTGTTACGATGGAATAATTCAGAGTTGGGTCAGGTGTCTCCAGTTCAGTTTGTGCCTTTGCTGGAAGAAACAGGGCTAATTTATTCAGTTGGTAAATGGCTTATTTATGAAGTAGCTAAATTTATTCAGTCACTGGAATATTCTCATATAAGTGTTGCGGTGAATCTATCCGTATTGCAATGTAATAATCTGGATTTAATTAAATATATTCGTAAAGTAATAGATAAAACAGGTCTTAATCCGGCACAGCTGAAATTTGAAATAACAGAATCATTATTAATTAATGATTTTGAACAGACAAAGATTTTTCTGAGTGAGTTACAGTTAACGGGTTGTGCAATTGCGCTGGATGATTTTGGTACAGGTTATACGTCGATGAGTTATTTAACACAGCTTCCTATTGATATTATTAAAATTGATAGAGTGTTTGTTAAAGATATTGATAAAAACAAGGGGCTTGAAAGTATTGTCAATGCCATTGTTAATATGAGCAATAGCTTAGGTATAAACAATATTTTTGAAGGAGTAGAAACAGAAGAAGAACTTTCAAAAATAAAAGAAATGTCGGGTCGGATAATACAGGGTTACTTCTTTAGTAAACCGCTAGAGGAAGAAGATGTAAATAGCTGGTTAGAATCTACGGGTTAATATTGATTTTAATATTTTTCTAGTCTTCCAGATTTATTGTCTTTAATTTGAATTTAGGCAAAGAGAACCAGAAGGTAGTACCTTTATCTTCATTGTTGTAAGCACCAATTTCACCCTTATGTAATTCAATTAACTGTTTACAGATGGGTAGCCCCAGGCCGTTGCTTGGCTCACCATTAGTGGGCTTGTTGCTTAACTTAACATCTTTTTTAAATAGATCCTGCATGTCACTTTCTGTTAAGCCGGGGCCTGTGTCACTTACTTCAACAAAAACTTTATTATCTAACTGTTTAATTGCTAGTGTGACATGATCACCGGATGAACAAAACTTAATAGCATTGCCAACGCAGTTATCCAGTATCTGTGAAATCCGAGTGCGGTCAGCATCCACAATGAGTCGTTCAGATGAATGCTTGCTAACCAGCGTGATCTGTTTGCTATTGGCATGTTCGCGATTACGTTCCAGTACTTCATCAACCAGAGACTCAACATGCAAAGGTACTCTGGTCAGGCGTATCTGACCAAAACCTGATGCCTGCATATCAAGAACACATTCAGCAATACCCTGCATATAATTAGCAGACTTACTTATCAGCGTCATATCATCAAAGTATTCTTTCATGCTGTATTCCTGACCACTGGCCAGTTTATGTCGTGACTGATTTGCAACATCCTGAATAATGGTTAAAGGTTTACGTAAATCATGGCTGGCTGTTGCCAGAAATTCTGTATTCAGGGCGGAAAGTTGCTTTAGGCTCAACTGAGTTTGAAGGCGTGCTAATAGAATCGGAAAATTAATGGGTTTTGCAACATAATCACTTGCGCCAAGTTCTAATGCGCGAATAATGCGTTGGTCTTCATCAATGGCTGTAACCATAATAATAGGCAGTTCAACCATAGAGTAACTTTGACGCAGGGTATGAAGCACCTGAATGCCCATAATTTCTGGAAGCATAACATCCAGTAAGATTAGATCAGGTTTCTTTGCGGCCACCATGTCGAGCGCTTCCTGCCCATTAACTGCAAAGCGAATGTTGTAATTCTTGTTTTGAAAACGCCGCGCCATAATGTCACGGTTGAGTTCTTCATCTTCTACTATGAGGATGTCAGGTGTTGTAAATGTCATATTGTAATTCTAGTTATTTATCTTCCAGCTCATAATTGCCACTATATCGGTTTATGCACCCGACTGACAAGACGCTAGCCATGACTTTTGTTAATATCTTAGCTGAATTTTGTATGAGGTTATAAAACGTGTCTGGAAATACACTGGGTAAATTATTTACAGTGACTACAAGTGGTGAAAGCCATGGTCCTGCTTTACTGGCAATTGTGGACGGTTGTCCTCCTGGCCTGGAATTATCAGAAGCTGATTTGCAGCATGATCTTGATCGCCGTCGTCCGGGAACTTCACGGCATACGACTCAGCGCCGAGAGCCTGATCAGGTGAGAATTCTTTCAGGCATATTTGAAGGCAAAACCACAGGCACACCTATTGGTTTGATGATTGAAAATACTGATCAGCGATCTAAAGATTACGGCAATATTAAAAATACATTTCGTCCCGGTCATGCAGATTACACTTACAACCAGAAATACGGTTTTAGAGATTACCGTGGTGGAGGTCGCTCATCTGCACGTGAAACAGCTATGCGAGTAGCAGCGGGTGGCATTGCCAAAAAATACCTTAAAGATTTATATGGCATAAAAATTCGTGGTTATTTATCTCAGCTAGGCCCCATCAAAGCTGAAAAGCATGATTGGGATCAGGTGCATGAAAATCCTTTTTTCTGTGCCGATGCAGATAAAGTGGCTGAAATGGAAAGCTACATGGATGCTTTGCGTAAAGAAGGTAATTCAGTTGGTGCGCGCATTTCGGTGGTAGCAGAAGGCGTACCCCCGGGGTTAGGTGAACCCATTTTTGATCGTATGGATGCAGAAGTTTCTTATGCCATGATGAGCATTAATGCAGCCAAGGGCGTTGAAATTGGTGGTGGTTTTGGATGTGTGGAAGCAAAAGGCACAGAATTTCGTGATGAAATAACCCCGCAGGGTTTTTTATCAAACCATGCAGGAGGTATTCTGGGTGGTATTACGTCGGGTCAGAATATTGTTGTGCATACCGCATTTAAACCCACTTCAAGTTTGCGTTTGCCAGGTCGCAGTGTGGATATTAATGGTGAGCCAATGGAAGTCATTACGGAAGGCAGGCATGATCCCTGTGTCGGTATTCGAGCCACGCCTATTTGTGAAGCGATGCTGGCACTGGTGTTAATGGATCACATTATGCGATTTAAAGCACAATGCGGTGATGTAGAATGTAAAACGCCTATCATTCCTGCGGGTGAAGAATAGCTGATATTGTGTAAAAGAAAAAAGCAAAGCAAAAGAAAACGCAAATGAACGCAAATAAACGCAAATGGGTGCAGATAATAATTAAGGTTTGCAGAATTGCAGAGTGGGTAATACCCGCTCAGGTTGTTTTGTATGAAGATATGAATTCCCATGCGGTGGTATAGGAACCAGATATCATTGTTCTTTATTTGCGTTTATTGGCGTTGTTTGCGTTCATTTGCGTTTTCTTTTGCTTTTAAAGTTTCGATTTAAATGTCAACCAACTCCGTTCCCTACTGGCGACTCTCCGGTTTTTATTTCTTCTACTTTGCGTCTTTAGGCGCACTGGTTCCCTATTGGGGATTGTATTTACAGTCTTTAGAATTTGATGCGCGTGCCATTGGTGAATTGATGGCTATCATCATGGTTACTAAAATTGTTGCGCCTTATTTATGGAGCTGGATGGCCGATCACACGGGCAGAAGTATGCTTATTATTCGTCTGGCTGCTGTTGCATCTGCTATTAGTTTTATCGGCATTTTTTTTGATTCCAGTTTCTGGTGGCTGGCGCTGGTGATGGCTGTGTTCAGCTTTTTCTGGAATGCTTCCCTTCCTCAGTTTGAGGCTATCACTATGAATCATCTGGGTGACAATACAAATAAATACAGCGTTATTCGTTTATGGGGATCGCTGGGGTTTATATTATCTGTTGTTGTGCTTGGCCAGTATCTTGATAGCAAAGAATATTCTTTAGTGCCGCAGGTTGTTTTTGTTATTTATATTGGCATTGCGCTTATCAGTTTTATTGTTCCGCAAAGTCATCGTCAAAAACAAGAAACAGAGCATGTGAGTATTTTTCATGTTATTAAACAGCCCAAAGTCATAGCCCTGTTAGTGGTGTGTTTTCTTGCGCAAATGAGCCATGGGCCTTATTACACGTTTTATTCTATCTACTTAAAAGAACAGCTTTATGACAGCAGTACAATTGGCTTGTTATGGGCGCTGGGTGTTATGGCTGAAGTGCTGGTGTTTTTATATATGTATAAACTAATGCCAAAATTTGGTCCACGTGCATTATTAATGCTGGCATTGTCATTAACCGTAATACGCTGGCTTTTAATCGGCCATTTTGTGGATTTCTTTTCCATTATTTTATTTGCGCAGATACTGCATGCTGCAAGTTTTGGTTTATATCATGCGGTTGCCATAGATATGATTCATAAATTATTTAAAGGAAAATATCAGGGCAGGGGGCAGGCGCTTTATTCCAGTATTAGTTTTGGCGCAGGTGGTGCGGTAGGTAGTTATATGAGTGGCCGTTTCTGGGATCAGACGACACCGGATGTGATTTTTAATCTGGCTGCATTATCTGCCTTGTTTGCTTTTTTTATTACCTGGAAATTTGTAAAGATAGAAGAAAAAGTTTAACGGCTAAATTCTTTTAGCTTTTTTAAAAACATCTTTGCCGCATTCGATAAAGTGCGCTCCGCATGATAGGCAACACCTAATTGCCGTTCCATGCGAATGTTTTTTATATGGATACATTGAATATCATCCGTGATCATCGATTTAGGTAATACGCTCCAGCCTAATCCAATAGACACCATCATTTTAATGGTTTCAAGGTAATTGGTTTCCATTGCAATCTTCATTTTACGGCTATCCATCGTTAATGCTTTTTCCATTAGCCTGCGAGTAAA
>VAPL010039539.1_pt1 | contig 11110 bp, 11 predicted proteins | sample 3395061 | NCBI WGS metagenome assembly VAPL01 (sample SAMN08290444, study PRJNA428436) | hydrothermal vent metagenome | isolation source: Deep-sea hydrothermal vent chimney 2 | place: Pacific Ocean: Juan De Fuca Ridge | depth 2182 m m
ATTGCGTCGAGCCTGGACGGGCCGGTGGCTCGAGTGGGCGTGCTGATTGCAATTGCGTTTTTCGGGCTCCTGATGATGTTCGGGGAGTTGAAGGGGATTTTCGGAACGGCGGCGCGGATTTTGTTCGGTGCCTCGCTCGCATTGGGTGCGGTGCAGTGGGCCGGGGTGCTCAACTTCGGTAGCTCGAGCGCGAATTCCACCCCGTCGTTTATCAGGAACGGTGTCCCGTGAAGCAGACGCCCTTTCGCCGTTCGATGATCGGGGTCCAGACGATGGGGGGGGTGGAATACCCCCTTGCGGTGGGCAATCTGACGCTCGCGATGATGATGGTGTTGGGAGGGCATCTGTGGGGATGGATCCTCGTGGCGTTGGGGATTCACGCATTCCTACGCCAAATCTACCGTGGGGATCCGGACATGCGGCGGGTGTATGCGCGTTATGCGCACCAGGGACACCGGTACGACCCCTGGGGACGTGAGGTGCTGGATAGCGTCGGAAAGTTGCGGAATTCCCGGCCGCCGGGCTTTGGCCGGTGAGGACGTTGGGCGCCAAGTTGAAGGCGTTAGAGGCGGCGCGACCGCTGTCCGAGTTATTGCCCTGGATGTTGTCGCTGACCGACGGGGTGCTCATCAACAAAGACGGGGCGTTGATGAGTTGTTACGCCTTTCGGGGGATGGATACCCGGGGGCGGGCGGATTCCGAGCCGGAGGCGGGTGCGGAGGCGGTTCGGCGGGCGCTGGACACCTCGAGCGATGGCCGGCTGATGCTTTGGTGGACGGTGGAGCGTACCCGGATGCACGGGTACCCGAAAGGGACGTTTACGAACCCGGTGGCGGGACGATTGGACGGGGAGTATCGCCAAGCGTGTGAGCGAGAGCGCTGGTATGTGAACCGGCGGTATCTGTCGGTGGTGCAATCGCCGGAATCCGCGATGGCGGGGGCACTCAAGCGTGCGGCGCGCGAGGGGATGGCGGCCGGCGCCGGGGGGCTGATCCGGTGGGCGCGCGAGAAGTGGAGCGGAGAGGGTCGCTTCGAGACGGACGTGGCGGACCTTCTGGGTCGTCTGACGGAGCACCGGGAGATGACCGACAGCCTGCTCTCGGCGTTCCCCCCGCTGGGCTGGAAGCGGCTGGAGCGCGAGCGGTTGCTGGGGTTTTTGAATGCACTGGCCTCCCCGAGTGTCGGATATCACCCGGTGTTCGCGGACCCGGACGGGATGTATCTCGATGATGCGCTGGGCGAAGACGCGCTGTCGGTGCTTTCCGGGCGGTTGTGGTTCCGCGGAGCGGCACGCAGTGCGTATGTGGCGGCGCTGACGGTCAAGCCGCTCCCGGCGGCCTGGCCCGCGGCGACGTGGCCGGGGATTTTGGACTGCGTGACGGATGTGGATGCCGAGGCGGTATTGTCGGTTGCGATGCGGATGATGGACCACGAGCAGGCGAAACAGTATGTGGTCGGGCGCCGGCGCCATCACCTGAACTGGCGAAAGGGATTGATGGGCTACGTCAAGGAGGGGGTATTCCACGTCGAGACGGAGAATGTGGATTCGGGCGCACAGGTCCTGGCGGATGACGCGAACGCGGCCCTGGAGGACATGGCGTATTCGCCCTCCGGAGGCTGGCTCAATGTAACGCTCCTGCTCAAATCCGAGACCGAGGAAGGGCTGGAGTGCGCGGTGAGCGAGGCATCGAGGGCATTGCAGCAGGCGGGATTTGCGCCGCTACGCGAGCGGCTGCATCTGCTCTCTTCCTGGGCGGGCACGCTGCCGGGCCAGTGGAGCGAGCCCGTGCGCTGGGTGTACGCCTCGGGTGCCTCGATGGCGGACTTGGCGCCGTTGCGCGGGGAGGCGACGGGGAATCCGGTGAACCGGCATTTGACCGAGCAACTGGGCGAGCCGGTGTCCGCGTTGGCGGTGTTGGCGACGCGCTCCCGTACCCCGTGTTATTTCGGACCGCAGGTGGGGGATGGGGATGTGGGGCACACGTTCATTCTGGGTCCAACGGGCGCCGGAAAGACGGTGTTCGGAAACTTCCTGTGCCTGGAATGGGGAAAGTTCCCGGCCGCCAGGGTCATCGTCTTCGATAAAGACCGCTCCTGCAGGATCCTGACGGGGCTGTTGGGGGGAGAGGCGCTGGATGCGGCGAAGGGACTGAAGGTGAATCCTTGCACGGGGCTGCGGGACGAGCGCGACTGGAAATGGTTTGCGGGGTGGGTATCGAGACTCTTATCTGCGCGCGGCGAGCCGCTGACGGCGGGCCAGGAGGGCGAGGTGGTCGAGGCCATCGGGCACATGCGCTCGGCGGGTGCGGCGAGGCTGGGCGCCCTGGCGGCGATGTTGCCGACGGCGTTGCGCGAACGGCTGGCGCCGTGGATCGGGTCGGGACGTTGGGCGGGGTTTTTCGACCGCGAGGAGGATGCGTTCGATTTCTCGGTATCCAACCGGATGACGGTGGAGATGGGAACGTTGATGCGGTTTCCGGAGGCCGCGCGGGCATTCATGGACTTGGCGTTCTGGCGCATCGATCGCGCGATGACGGGGGCGCCGACGCTCATCTACATCGAAGAGGTGTGGTTCCTATTGGAGGACGAGGGATTCGCGGGGCGACTGGAGGATTGGTTGCGCACGTTTCGGAAGAAGAACGGCGTCGTGATGATGGCGACACAATCGCTTGCGGAGCTATCTCGCTCCCGGGCGTTCCCGGTGATTGCGGGCGGTGTGCCGAACCGGTTCCTGTTGGCGAATCCGGACGTGAAGGCGTTCGCGGCGGTGTATCGGGACCAGTTGGGTTTGACGGACCGACAAATCGATCTGATCGTGGGGCTCCAGCCAAAGCGAGAGTACCTGTACCTGGCCGGCGGGCGTACCCGGGTGGTGGCGCCCCGGTTCCCGCCGTACCTGTTGGCGGCGCTACGCTCGGATTCCAAGGTGCAGGAACGATTCGATCTGTGGTCCGGTTCCGGGTCGCGGGATTGGGAAGACGGATATCTGAAAGAGGTGGCGGGAAATGCATAACGCATTCAGGGTGGCGATCGGGTTTGGGGCGGCGGTGGTGTTCTACGCGGCCTCTGTGAGCGCCGGCGTCGCCGGGGGAATGCTGACCTTCGACCCGACCAACTGGATTCAGAACGAGCTGAGCGCTACGAATTCGATTCGTACCGTTGCCAACCAAGTCCGGGAGTATCAGGCCTGGTTGCGGCAGCTCGCCTATGACGCAAAGAATATGAAGGACTTGTCGAACTACAAGACGCTGGGCGGGATCCAGGACCAACTCTACCGATTACAAGCGTTCAGTGGGGCCCTGGGGCAGTTGCGGGGCGGGTTGAACAACGCGGGGACGGACGTAATGCAGCAGTACCGCTCCTATGTGTCCTCGGATCTGACGCCACGGCAATATCTCCAAGAGCAGACGCAACAGAACGCAAATACCTATGGGATGGCCTATGGCTCCTATCAGCAGGCGAAGCAGGAACTGACGCAAGGGATTCCGCGGTCCTGGAACAGGGTACGGCAGTTGTCACGGCAGATTCCCAAAATACAGGGAATCAACGCCAACATGAAGCTGCTGAACGAGCAGATGAACCAGCTATTGCGCCAGAACAATGAATTGTTGAAGTTCGTTGCCATTAACACGGCGCAGAAGAACCCGCGGATTGCGGCGAGGGCGAAAGCCGCCCAGAAGGCGGCCCTCGCCAAATCGGAAATCCGGAAGGCGGATGCCATTCAGGGCAAGGAACTGGATAGCTGGGAGAACCAGTGGGAAAACGCGGCGAAGGGCGCGCGCTGATCGTGAAGCGATGGGCGACATGGCTGGTATTCGCGCTGTGTTTTTTGGCGCCGATGGGCGCCTGGGCGTCACAGAGCCAGGTCACGGTGCCGCCGCCGGGGGAGAACCAATGGCTGGGCCCGTCCGGGTTCGAGCGCACGATCAATGCACTGCAGAACGCCGGGAACCAAGTTGCGAAGCGTGCCCTCAAACTAGGCAATAAGTTGCTTTGGATGTTGTTGATCATCGCCATCGCGTGGTTCGGCATCCAGGTGATGCTCGGGGTGGAAGCCGCATCCTTCGAGTCGGCGGTTGGGGGGTTCGTATCGAGGATCTTCATCTGGGGCCTGATTGCGTGGTTGATGAAGGATTACTTTCCGCTTACTCACGCGATCGTGAGCGGTTTTTCTTGGCTTGGCACCTATCTGACGGGTGGCAATGCGTCTGCGACTAAAGTGGCGCAGACCGCGGGGTATTTTTTGCCGGGGATCCATCTGATACACATGGGGATGGTCACTTTCGAGGCAGTCAAAAATCTTCCGTGGACGACGGGTAGCATTTGGAATTTGACGTTTAGCACGCATTTTTTAGTATCGCTAGTGACGATGATTTTTATCTTGGCCCTAAGCGGAGGGATGTTTGTAGCCGCCATTCTCTACATTGGGATCGCGATGCTTTCGATGTTATTGGTCTCGGTCGCGATCGCGATCGGGCCGATATTCATTCCGTTCTTTGTGCTGGAGTTCACCTCGTTCCTGTTCAACGGGTGGTTCCGGTTTTTGCTGGTGGCCTCCATGTATCGGCTCGTGGGCGGGGTAATCATCGCCATCATCGAGCGGTTCATAGAATTGGTTGCGCTGAGTGGCGGGTCGACCTCGCTCATATACAAAGTGGGCACGAATCCCACGGCCTACTCGGTCTCACTGTTTTCCGCCGCCGGTGACATCCTGGTGGTGGCGGTACTGGTGTTTCTGGTGCTCGAGATCCCGAAAGTTTCCTTGCAGATCGCGAACGGCGCGCCGAATATCTCGATGCGGGAGATGGGTGGGTTTGTGAAGGGATTTCGTAAAAAATAAGATACTGTATAAGTCATCGTTTTGCTTTGGAGGTTTTAGCAAATGAGCTTGGTGGCCCAGAAAATCATCGAATTATTGCATGGCGAAGACCTGTTCACCGATATCAACCTTGCGCCGGGACAGCCGATTTTATGCCGGACGCCGAGCGGGTACAGGGCACTGGAGGACGAGGAGTTGACCGGAGACGACATTGCCGAGTTTCTTGCGCTTCCCGGAATGGGGGGGCCGAACTGGCGCGCGAGGATGACGGATGCCGGCGGTTCATTCGACGTGGCGCAGACTTTCTCTTCCTCGCGACTTCGCTGTAGTGCGTACGAGACGGACGGGGGGGAGCACAACATCCGGGTGGCATTGCGGCGATTGCCTCTGGAGGTTCCGCCGCTGGCGCAACTGGGGACCCCCCGCCAGTTGGAGGCGGTAACGGCGAGGGGGAAGGGATTGTTCCTCATCACGGGTCCGACGGGGGCGGGTAAGACCACGACGCTGGCCGCAATGCTGGATTTCGTCAACCAATCCCGTGCGGTACATATCCAAACCATCGAAAAACCGATCGAGTACATCCTGCACCGGAAGAAATCGGTGGTCTCGCAATGCGAGGTTCCGACTAACGTCGCCTCCTTCGGGGCAGGAATCAACGCGGCGTTGCGGCATCGCCCGGATATTATCGCCATCGGGGAGATCCATGACCGGGAGACCGTCACGGAAATGCTGCATGCGGCCAGTTCCGGGCACTTGGTGCTGGCGACAATGCACACGAACTCGTGCGAGGAAACCATCGCCGCGCTGCTACAGTTCTACGACGGCCCGGAGGCCGTCCAGAAACGTATTCTCCTGAGTTCGGCGCTGGTTGGGATCGTCAGCCAAGCATTGCTTCCCTCGGTCTCCGGGGACCAGCTGGTATTGGCCTGCGAGCTGCTGCTATCGAACCAACCCATCGCGCAAACGATTCGCGACGGGAAATTTCATCATCTGAGAAACGCGATGCGCGACGGTCGAACGGAAGGGATGAAGACGCTCAACGATTCCCTGAACGAACTGGTTCACGATAGGAAGATATCGGTAAGCACGGCGCGCAAGGCGGCCTACACGAGCGAAGGGCTGTTTTCGGCTTGAGGATGGGTTCCGTGGAACAGGAGAATCCGGAAATCGATCGGATCGAGCTTTCGTCGCTCACCCGGGGCGAGACGGGTCCCCGCTTGGTGGATGGGGCGGCCCGAATCGTGCCCCGAGGGTGGCTGAAACACCGCACATCCATTCGCGGGCGAATGATCCTGGTCTATCCCGGGCGCGTGTGGATCAAGGGAAATATCAGGACGCGCTATCCATGGCCCGGAGATTTGGTGTGCGTTTGGTGCACGCCGGCCCCTGCGGGGCGGCCCCCGTCCCCGCAGGCACGGTGGCAGACTGCCCCTCTTTCCATGAGAACCCCGGATCGCTTGGCACCATGGCCCGAGTGCAGCGCGCAGGGCAGGGTGGTGTCGGTTCTACTGAACCGGCGCGAGACGATCATCGAGCTGGAGGTGTTTCCCGGGCAGGAAGGCTGGATGCGCCTGCTGCGCCTCTATGTGCAGTTGCGCAACACCCCAGGCCATCCCCTGGCGGGGTAACGGCCTTGTGGCCCGCCAGCCCCCTGGCGGGGGGCCATCCTGCGGGGACCCATTCTCCGTGGGCACGGAATCCCAGGCGGGATACCGCCCGGCGGTAACCGGCATCCCTGCCGCGCCGCTGCGTCTAACACACAGCCCCCATCCCTTACGACAAAAACCACACCGCTTTTTCGGAGGCCTTACCCAAGGCCAACCCACCCGAGCAACGTTGAACCGCTCTACCAAAACAAAAAATGCAACGTAGGTGGCGTTATTCGTTCCGTGCGCACGCGCCACGTATGGTCTCCTGTGAGCCCATGGCCGAGAAAATCAAGCCGTTTGCGTTCAAGGGCTATTTCGAGCGGTATGGACGTCCCGTCGTGGAACGCAACCGGCTGTGGGTGCTGGTGCTGCTGCTTTCGGCGGGGGTTGCGGCATTGGCGGGGGCCATCGGGCGGATGGCGCCGCTGAAGACGGTGGTGCCCTACGTGGTGCAGATTAACAGTAAGGGGGTGGTGCAGGGGCTTCCGGTGAAATTGCGCTCGCCGCCGCCCACCCATGCGCAGTTACGGTATTGGCTCGCGCTCTGGGTACGCCAGTTGCTGGCGATTGAGCCGGTGCTCACCCGGCGCGGACTGAGCGAGGACTACCAGATGACCCGCGGGGATGCGTCGGTGGAGTTCCTGGATTTTCTCAAGCGATACCGGCCCGTCGGGCGCCTGACGGCGAATCCGGCGTTGCGGGCGGTGGTGGGGATTGCCTCCGTGAATTTCCTGGGCGGTGAGAATGCCTACGTGAAGGCGGTAACGCGGGACGAGGTTACGGGTGTGCAGAAAGACTGGGCGCTCACGCTGACCTACCGACTGGTGCCTCCACGGACCGTGGAGGAGGCATACAAGAATCCGCTGGGGCTGCGGATCACCAACCTGTCGATTTCGGAGGGGAATTGATGCGTGCGCGATGGAAGGAATGGGTGGTGCTACTGCTGGCCGTCACGGCGCCGGCGGCGGCGTTCGCGGGTGCGATGATCTATCCGTCCCCGGAATCGCCTCGGATCGTGCGTTTTCGATTCGATCCGAACGAGACCTATACGCTGTTCCTGCGCTCCGGGATGGTGACGGATATCCAATTGCCGGCCGGGGCGCGGATGCGGTCCCTGGCGCTGGGGGACACGATCCGGTGGGTGACGGCGCAATCGGGCAACAACCTGTTCGTCAAGCCGACGCGACCGGGGCTCAAGACTTCGGCCTCGATCGTGACCAACCATCGGGTCTATCAGATGATGCTGGTGTCGGTCGGGAAGGGTAAAACCTGGTACCAGCAGGTCTCGTGGAATTCTCCGGGAATCGTGTTGCCGTTGGCCCCTGCTGGGCGGCAAGCCCCTGCTGGGCGCAAGCCCTCTACAGAGCGCAATCTCCCTGCGGGGTGGCAAGGCCCCGCGGGGGGCGGCCTCTTGGTACGGGGCAACCAATTCACGAGGGGGCGTTCTGGTGTGGCGCAGCGGCTTTCGACGCGCGCCGGCGCTGACGGCAACCCGATGACCGGGGTCGACCCGAGCAAGTTGCATTTCGCATACCGGGTCAGCGGGAGCGCGCCGTTTCGACCGAACAAGATTTTCGACGATGGGCATTTTACCTGGATCCGGATCCCACGGGGGGCGTGGGTGATGCCGGCGCTGTTCATTGTCCGAAAGGGGTCTTTTCCGGGTGCCCGGCGCTATGTCCTGACGAACTACGACACGAAGGGGGATTGGCTCATTGTGCAGCGGACCTTTACGACGGCGGTACTGCGTGCGGACGGCGAGACGGTGACACTGCATCGCCTGGGGACGGGCGGCTAATCCCATGGCGGATGAAGACAAAAAGGACGAAGGCGATCGGGCGGGGAGCGGACTGCCTTCGCAGAGGTTGCACTGGATTATTGGTTCGGTCGCACTCGCTGCCGCAATCGGTATTGCGATTACGGGCGTCGGGACCCACGGCGGTGGTACTAAGCCCAGTAAACCGGGGGCGACCCGGGCGACCCGGGGGAACTCTTTCCAGCCGACACCGCGTTCATCGACGCTGCAACAGGTACTGAAGAAGCAGCGGGCGGAAGCAATGAAGAAGGAGAAGAAGGAAAAGAACAAAGGGAAAGCCGACCAGGGAAAGGCGGGGAAGAAGGAAGGAATGGGATTCGGGGTTCCGAGCGGACTGAGCGCGTTTGCGGCGCCGAACCGACGAGCAATGGCGGCGAAGAACGGTCAGATTGCGGCAAGTCCGATTTTTGCGGTGGAGGTTCGGGGCGCGAGTTCGCCCACGAGGGGACGGGAGGGGGCCGCGCCTTCTCTTGGGCTCGCACCGCCGCTGCAGCCGGTCACGAACGTCGGGGGCAAAGGTTTGCTAAAAGGGTTGGCGAACCTGGAACGGGCGGCGCAAAACGCCACGCGCCGCCCGTCGATTGCATCGCGACAGGAACGGTGGTTGCGGACGCACGGCGGGTCGGCGTCTGGATACGGGGCTATCTCGCATGTGCTGGCGAAGCTGCCGGGCTCGTTGTTGTATCCGGGGACCTCGATTCCCGCGATTACACTGACTCGCATCGACACACAGTCGCCGGGTCTGATAGTGGCCCAGGTCACACGCAACGTATACGCATCCGATGGGCGTGAAGTCGTCCCACAGGGATCCCGGGTGATTGGCCAATATGACAGCCAGACCTTCGACGGCCAATACCGGGTGGTGGTGGCATTCAATCGCATGGTTTTCCCGGATGGGCGGGAGGTGGTGCTGGGTGGGTCCCAGGGCGTGGGGCCGGCCGGCGCGGCCGGAGTGGGCGGAAACGTGCATACCCACTTTTGGAAGGCGCTGGGCGCGAGCCTGATGGTGGCGTTCATGGATGAGGGCGTTGCCGCGGTGGGTCCAAAGACGCAGGTGCGGTACCCGGGTTCCGGGGCGTCGATGAGCACCCCGTCGCAAACCGGCGCCCAGGTGTTCGCGAGTCAGGCCCAACGCATTCTGGAGCCGTACACCTCGATCCGGCCAACGATTACGGTACCGGCCGGAAAGAGCGTGCGAATCATGGTCCGACGGACGATTCAATTACCGAATTGACAATAGTTTTTCGATCGGACTGAAAGGGAGGTGGCGGTGCGTGATACGAAACGGGATCTTGAGGGGTTGAGGTTTGGATTGTCGCTGTTGTCGATTTCGTCGGTATTGGTCGGGGTGGCCGGTGTGCTCTCGGTGGTTTATGGCCTATGGATGATGGTTCATTAAAACATCATGAATATTCGGGACGGACGGTGGAGGTGGATGGCCTTGGCCATGTTGTGGCTCCCATTCACGGTTTTGGCCGGGGGGTCGTTGCGCAACAGCAGACCGCCCACCAGCGAGGCTGCCGCTGCCCGCAGGCTTGCCGCCCGCGAGGGGCTTGCTGCCCGCGAGGGGCTTGCCGCCCGCAGGGCCTTGCTCGCGCCGTCTGCTGGAGTGGTGTGGATCGCATCCAGGTCACCGGTATCCGCATGGAGGAAGCCGAAGATTCACTACCATGCGTGGGCGCGAATAGCGGCTATGGAAACGGGGGTTCCGGAGAGGATTCTCTGGAGGATTGTGCAGGTCGAGTCCGGTGGATGGCCGTGGACATTGAATGTCGACGGAAAGCCGGAGCGATTCTTGAGTCGTGCGGCGATGCTGAGGGCGGCGCGGATGGCGGTTGCCCACAAAGCGAGGTACCTGGATATCGGGATCGCGCAGGTCGATTGGCGATGGAACGGTGCCCGATTCAGATGGTCGCTGAATCGGGCGGTGGATCCGGTGGAGAACCTGCGGGTGGCGGCGCGGCTGTTGGCGCGGATGCGCCACACGAGTGGGTCATGGCTGGGAGCGATCGAGGACTATCACGGTGGAACCAATTGGGAGCGGGTGAATTATGCGCAGCGCGTGGTGTTGGGTGATGAGTAAAGCGGTCATCGCAGGGGTGCTGGGCTTGGTGCTGGCCGGGTGTGCGACGCCCACGCCGAGAAAGGTGGCGACGATGCCGGGATATGCCTTCGGGTACCGGGTCCACGGTAAAACCGGGGTGCAGGTGTTCAGTAATAGAGTCGAGACCTTCATCACTCTCTCGCCGGGCGTGCGGGTATTGAAATCGCTGGGCGACGGGCAGCCGCGGCGGGTGGCTTGGGTTCCGCCGTACTGGGTACTGCGTGGACTGGCCGGGCATTGGGAACTCACGACCACGAAGGGTGTGGTTGAAATCCGGGCGCCGGAGGTAGTCGCGAAACGTGCAAAATTGCTGGAGGCGGCGGGCGTGGTTCGGACGATGAAACCGAAACCAGTGTCCAGGACCTGGAAATGGAAGGTGGCGTTCCGGAGCGATTCGGCGCGATTGGGTAATAAGGCACTGCGGCGGTTGGGCGTCATCGCGATGAAGATCAACCGGGCGGTTCACGTCGAGGGGGTGTGGGTGAGCGGTGCGACAACGCCGGTCGGCACGATGGAACAGAACGCGGGGGTCGGGGCCTCTCGTGCATCCGCGGTAGCCGACACCCTTGCACTCGACGGTGCGGTTCCGGTGGAGGACCGTGGGTGGGATCGCTCACTGAAGGGAACGTATGCCCTGGTCGTGGCGAAAGTGCGGGTATGGCGCAAGCCGAAGGAGTTCGTGCCGAGCGCTGAGAAACGGGGGGTTAAGGCAGCTAAAGCAG
>VAPL010769871.1_pt1 | contig 11107 bp, 8 predicted proteins | sample 3395061 | NCBI WGS metagenome assembly VAPL01 (sample SAMN08290444, study PRJNA428436) | hydrothermal vent metagenome | isolation source: Deep-sea hydrothermal vent chimney 2 | place: Pacific Ocean: Juan De Fuca Ridge | depth 2182 m m
CCTTTATGTGCGTGGATGGGCTTGAGGTTAGTTGGTTCGCCAACAACAGCAAAACGAGCATTTGGACGTTTTAGTCTAACTAAATCTCGTGCACCAGACATTGAGCTTTCTTCATCAGCCGTTGCGAGAATGATAAGAGGTTGTTTTAAGTCACTTGCATTGAAGTCTCGAGCCGCTTCAATAGCTAAAGCAATGAATGATTTCATATCAGCAGAGCCCAAGCCGTATAATTTATTATTTTCTTGGGTAATCCTAAAGGGATCGTGTTGCCAACGACCGTCATCATAGGGCACGGTATCGGTATGGCCCGATAATACTAATCCACCAGAGCCGGTTCCGAGAGTTGCAATTAAATTGGCTTTATTTTCTTGATTTGGGATAGTTAAAATGTCTATTGAAAAACCTGCGGTTTCGAGCCAATCAGCAAGTAAGTCAATCACATTTCGATTGCTAAGATCATATGCTGGGTTAACACTACTGATTGATGGAGTAGCGATTAATTCACTAATCATTGTCAGTAATGGCGGCACAAGCTTTTTCATAGTCTCTGCACAGTATTTAATATAAAGTACTATTTAACAAATGCCCAATGCATTGGTATTACTTGAGATTAATAATCCCAGGAACTTTTCTTTTTCCACTTAATTTTAGGGATTATAATGCCAATCATCATCCCAAATATTAAAACTAAAGCCCCGGCAATAAACCATGTGCGGCTATCACGCTCTTTAAGAATTTGGTTTTCTTGAGTAAGCCGTTGGAGATCGTGCTCCAATGTAACATTTAATTTTTTTAGCTTTTTATTATCGTTATCAAGTTCGATGGGGCGGCTGGCAATTTTGCTAAAATGTCTATTTTCCTTTTCTAAATCGGTTTTAGTATTTAGCAATTTATTTCGTTCAGATTCTAATTCAGATTTTGTTGAAGACAGGTTTTTCGTTTTTATTTTTAGCTTCGATAGTTCTTCTTTGAGGCGTTGGGTGGTTGCAGTTGCTTTTTCAATTAAATTTCGTGCGACCGGATCATCCTGTAAGTATTGAGTTCTTACCCAACCCTCAGTTTGGTCTTCCATTCGGACCATAGTATATCCGGTATCTGTTTCCTCTAGGATTTCTAATTTGGCGCCACTGTGTAAAGTTCTAATGATTTTATTCGCATTGCCCGGGCCGGTTCTTAGTGTTATGCGTAATATATCAGTGACGTATTTATCTTGAGCAATAGCGCTGGCACTATAGGTTAACGTACTTATTAGAAACAAAACTAATATGCGATTGGCAGATAAATACATATATCCCTCTAAATATTTGATTTTTATGATTATGACGGTAGTCTATATAATAGTATGTTGCTTGCTGTTGTGGAATACTAAATGTTATATTTTTGTTGCTGATAGCACAATATTTAGCAATTACACACAATTGTCATATCACTGTAACATAATTTCGATGTAATACTACAATATGCTATTTACATGTAATAACACACAAGTACCAGAATTAATTCAAATAGTCGTTAGAGAGGCAATTTGCGGTGGATAACAGTTTAGTCTTACTGGTGGAAGACGAAGCCGCAATCCGAGAAATGTTACAGTTTTCTCTAGAACGGGCTGGCTTTGAGTTGGTTTTGTCTAATGAAGTTAATGCTGCAAAAAAATGTATCCAACAACAAATTCCTGATATTATATTGTTGGATTGGATGTTGCCGGGCATTAGTGGAATTGAGTTTGCTAAGCTGCTCCGAAAAACCGAAAATACCAGTCAAATTCCAATTATTATGATCACTGCGCGTACCGAAGAAGATGATATAATCCTCGCTTTAGATGCGGGTGCTGATGATTATATTACTAAACCTTTTTCCACTAAGGAATTAGTTGCTCGAATAAAATCAGTGTTACGCCGTAGTAAACCCGATAATAGTGGTGAAACAATCAAAATTCAGAATTTAATTTTAGATCCTGTCAGCCAACGTGTCACGATTGATAATAACTCGGTTAATCTGGGGCCTTTAGAATACCGTTTACTGCATTTCTTTATGACTCATTCTGAACGCGTTTTTTCACGTTCGCAATTATTAGATTTTATTTGGGGTGAAAACGTCTATATTGATGAGCGAACCGTTGATGTTCACATTCGTCGCTTACGTAAGGTGATATCCGTTAGTGGATGCGATCGTTTTGTGCAAACTGTACGAGGATCTGGCTATCGATTTTCAACTAAAGAGAATTAATCATTGAAAAATGATTGGCTAAATGAGATTGTACGGATAATATGGTTGATCTTGGCTGCTATTGTTATTGGATTGGTAGTTGATAACGTTTTGCTTTGTGTTAGTTTTGTGATGTTTTTTTTATTAGTTTGGTATCTTTATAATCTTAGAACTATCGTTATATGGTTTGAAAAAGGTAAAAAATATTCTCCTCCAACGTCAATAGGTATCTTTGGCGACTTATTTAATAATCTTTATCGCCTTCAAAAACAACAACGCCGGCGTAATAAACGCTTAGTCAATTTAATTTCACGTTTTAAAGAATCCACCAAGGCAATGCCTGATGGCATTATCATCTTACAAGAAAATGGTGAAATAGAATGGTGGAATACTGCGGCTGTCAAATTGGTTAATTTAAATTATCCTAATGATGTTGGGCAACGTATTACGAATTTATTACGTCACCCCAATTTTTTTCGATATTATAATTTAAGTGATAAGACTAAAAAAATAAAAATACCATCACCCATTGATGATCAAAAAATAATTACGATACGTATTATACCTTATGGTAATCATCAGCAGTTGGTTATGGTTCGAGATATAACATTAATCCAACGAGTTGAAGACATGCAGCGAGATTTTGTTGCTAATATATCTCATGAATTAAGAACGCCAATTACCGTGATGAGTGGTTTTTTAGAAGAGTTTGAACAAACGCAACCTGATGATAAAGAACAATGGCAGCACTATATTAGATTAATGCAAGATCAGTCATCTCGTATGCGTAATTTAGTCGAAGATTTAATGATGTTATCTCGCTTAGAGCATGAAAATAGTAAATTGCAACGTGATGTCGTTAATGTTCCTTTCATTATTCATTCATTAAAAGAAGAAGCTGAATTATTAAGCTCCAATCGGCAACATCAATTTAAATTTGATGTTGATAATGATTTATATCTTCATGGCGATGCTAAAGCTATTGATAGCGCTTTTTCAAATTTAATTTTTAATGCCATTAATTATTCACCTGAAGGATCAATTATTAATATTAAATGGTGCCAAGACAGTAATGGAGCATATTTTTCAGTCGAAGATCACGGCATCGGTATTCCAACACAACATATTTCCCGTTTAACTGAGCGATTTTATCGAGTTGATGTGGCGCGATCCCGTGATTCTGGTGGTTCTGGTTTGGGGCTTGCGATAGTTAACAATGTTTTAGTTCGACACAATGCGACGTTACAAATTGAAAGTAAAGTTGGCCGGGGTAGTACCTTTATATGTAATTTCTCTGCAGAGTCAATTAAACAAAAAAACGATGTTTTATCAAATCAATCCGATGGTAATTAAGTTGTAATAAAACTGTAAACGGTATTTCACATTAGTGTCATAAATATCAATAATAATAAAAACATAAAATATTAATCTTTTTTATCAAACTCAAAGGTATTATTCATGATTACAAACAAGAAAAAATTATTTGCGTTGACAATGATCGCAACGCTAATGACAGCAGGGTTATCTTCTAATGAGGTTTATGCTGCAAGTAAAGTCGATTCAAATATAATTGATTATAAGACGGTTAGTGGTATATCCGGTAATCTTAGTAGTGTTGGTTCAGATACTTTGGCAAATTTAATGACATTATGGGCTGAAGATTTTAAACGTAATTATCCTAATGTTAATATACAAATCCAAGCTGCTGGTTCTTCAACTGCACCTCCAGCTTTAACAGAAAGCACTTCAAACTTAGGACCAATGAGCCGAAAAATGAAGTCGAAAGAAATAGCCTCGTTTGAGAAACGTTATGGTTATAAACCAACAGCGATTGCTGTTGCGATAGATGCTTTAGCTGTTTATGTGAATAAAGATAATCCGATAAAAGGTATGAGTATTCCTCAAGTTGATGCCATATTTTCTGCCACACGAAAATGCGGCAATAATGCTGATATTAAAAAATGGGGTGATTTAGATTTAATAGGAAGCTGGAAAAATAAATCCATTCAAATTTTTGGACGCAATTCTGTTTCAGGTACTTATGGTTATTTTAAGAAAAAAGCTTTATGCAAAGGGGACTATAAAAGTAATGTTAATGAGCAGCCTGGTTCTGCATCTGTTGTACAATCAGTCACGGCTTCATTGAACGGAATTGGTTATTCAGGCATTGGTTATAAAACCTCAGGCGTTAAAGCTGTGCCATTAGCGAAAAAATCAGGTCAAAAATTTATTACGGCATCTGCTGAAAATGCCATTAATGGTAGTTACCCATTAGCTCGCTTTTTATATGTGTATGTTAATAAAAAACCCAATAAACCATTAGCACCATTGGAGAGAGAGTTTATTAAACTTGTTATGTCAAAACAAGGGCAGCAAGTGGTGATTAAAGATGGCTACATTCCATTACCGTTTAAAGTTGTTCAAAAGCAATTAGCAAAATTAAAATAGGCGTGAAGCAACATTACAAAACCTCGGGCTACCGGGGTTTTTGTTTGTATTATGGTAAATATGTTACTGTCACAATACTGTAATATAAACAAATTAATATTACATCATGTCGAAATTTGATAGTTCTTCCCAAAATACATTAATTTCCGATTCGGGTATGAGAAACCGAATAATTAAGGATAAATTTGCTCAATATATTGTCACCCTCGGTGGAAATAGCGTTATTTTTACCATTGTATTGATTTTTTTCTATCTGCTATATGTTGTTATTCCGATATTTTCAGGTGCGACGGTAGAGCAGGTTGGTCAGTATCGTTTATCTGAAACATCAACTAAAACAGATACTTTGTATTTGGCTGTAGAAGAGCAAAATGAAATTGCAGTACGTATGTTGTCGGATGGTGAGATTTTATTTTTTAATACGGCCAATGGCAGAGTTGTTTTAACACAACATTTACAAATACCCAAAGACATTGTAATCACCAGCTTTACTCAAGCTTCAGATAACCAAGCGACCGTGGCTTTTGGTTTATCAAATGGCAAAGTTATTGTGGTGAAACACAAATATAATGTTAGTTATCCAAATAATCGTCGAATAATAACACCTGTCTTAGAATATCCTCTGGGTAACGAGCCCATTAGTATCCAAGGATTAAACTTGCCGATTACAAAGCTAGCGATGCAAATTAATGACGAAGGTGTTTCTATTGCGACCGTAAGCAAAACAGGGGAATTACGTTATAGCAGTTTTGAAAAAGAAGAGTCTTTGTTTGAGGATGAGTCTAGTTATGAACAACAAACTCAAAAGCTAACTGTTTTTAATAAAACAATTTCGTATTTATTAATCGATCAAGATCGTCAAGAGTTTTATGTTGTCACTAGTGATGATGAACTTCACTATTACGATATTACTGAGACTGATAGTCCTAAATTAATTAATAATATCAATCTAGGTTCGGCTAGCGTTAAATTAACTGATATTCGATTTTTATCTGGCGGTATTTCGTTATTAACGGGATACTCTGATGGTTCAATTGCACAATGGTTTATAGTAAAGTCAAAGGAAAATAAACCAGTACTAACGCGCATTCGAGACTTTAAACTCGGAAACAATGCCATCACGGTTCTCGCATCGGAACATAACCGTAAAGGTTTTATTGCTGCAGATATTAAAGGAAATGTTGCTGTTTATCATAGCACCGCACATCGTACCGTTATCAATACACAATTGGCCAACAAGGCAATAAAGAAAATTGTTTTTAGCCCGCGAGCGAATGGAATCTTAGTTGAAGATAATAATCAGAATTTATCTTTTTGGCATATAGATAACGAACATCCCGAAATTTCATGGAACTCAATTTGGGGTAAAGTATGGTATGAAAGTTATCGTGAGCCGGAATATATTTGGCAGTCATCAGCGGCAACCAATGATTTTGAACCTAAGTTTAGCTTGATTCCAATTTCTTTTGGAACGATTAAAGCGGCTTTTTATGCCATGCTCATGGCAATCCCTTTGTCGATCATGGGAGCAATATTCACCGCATATTTTATGTCAGCTAAAATGCGACGCTATGTTAAACCCAGTATTGAAATAATGGAAGCATTGCCAACTGTCATTTTGGGTTTTTTAGCCGGGTTGTGGTTAGCACCTTTTATCGAAAATCATCTACCCGGGGTATTTTCGTTGTTGTTTTTAATGCCTTTTGGGGTGCTCATTGCAGCATTTGCATGGACTCGGTTGCCAGATAGTCTACGACACAAAGTTCCCGATGGTTGGGAAGCGGCAATATTAATACCGGTTATTATCATTATTTCATATAGCGTTATGAGTTTAAGCCCAATCATGGAGTCGGTCTTTTTTGAGGGTGATATGCGCATCTGGTTAGGTGATAAATGGGGGATTGATTTTGATCAACGTAACTCAATTGTTGTCGGATTAGCGATGGGCTTTGCTGTTATTCCTACCATTTTTTCAATTGCCGAAGATGCTATTTTCGCTGTTCCTAAATATTTGACGCATGGTTCATTAGCACTAGGCGCAACGTCATGGCAAACATTAATTCGCGTTGTGTTATTAACCGCAAGCCCGGGAATCTTCTCTGCTATTATGATTGGTTTTGGTCGAGCTGTTGGTGAGACAATGATTGTGTTAATGGCAACAGGAAATACACCAGTAATGGATTTTAGTATTTTTCAAGGTATGCGTACTTTGTCGGCAAATATTGCGGTGGAAATGCCTGAGGCCGAAGTAGCCAGCTCGCATTATAGAATATTATTTTTAGCGGCTCTGGTATTATTTGTTTTTACCTTTTTCTTTAACACCATTGCCGAAGTAGTTCGTCAACGGTTACGAAAACGATATAGTAGTCTATAATATGAAGCCAAATTTAAAACAGTGGGTACAATCGGGCACTCCGTGGATATGGTTAAATGCTGCAGCAGTGAGCACCAGTTTATTAATGGTGTTTGGATTATTATGGCTTATCGCAATACGGGGATTTGGTTTTTTTTGGCCTTCCGATGTATTTGAAATGCAATATCAAAGTGAAGCAGATAAAAAGATCCGTATTATTGGGGAAGTTTGGGATAGTCAATTAGCGTCTGTTGAAAATTTACGAGCTAATGGTATTAAACTGGATACTGAAAAAAAATCAGTTATGCGATATTTGTTAAAGAGTGGTAACCGTGATGTTAGTGGTTCTGATTTTCAACAAATTATTGAACCTTTTATATTATCAAAACTAACGCCCGAAACTATTCTAGTCGTTGAAAGAACTGAATGGGGAAACTTATACGGTTATTTGAAAACCGTTAAACAACAGGGAAAAACCGTTGCTCAAGGTGAATTGGCACTAAAAGAATTAAAAAAACGGTTAGAACGTAGCTCAGCTATTCGCGATGATATTTCTGAAATAGCCACAGGTGATATCGGATCAATTAATTATGCGATGGAAGATCTACGATTAAAGCAACGCCGGCTGGAGATTGACGGCGACTTTAATGCGACAGAAAAGCAACGTTTGGACGATCAACGTGCAACACTACAAAATGAATATAATAAGTTACAACAATTATTAATCGAACAGAATAAGAAGTTAGCTCGCGATAGTTTTACCGTTGAGATAATGGATGGTCAACTAATTGAAGTGCCTTTATCTAAAGTCATACGAATAACACAACCCAATTCGATGTCGTTATTGTCAAAAGTTGGACATTATCTAGTTAATATCAAAAATTTTATTTTTGAAGATCCTCGTGAAGCAAATACTGAAGGCGGTGTTTTTCCTGCAATATTTGGCACTATTATGATGGTTATTATCATGGCCATTTTAGTGACACCACTTGGCGTGATAGCAGCCGTCTATTTACGTGAATATGCCAAACAAGGGCCAATTATTCGAACAATCCGTATTGCGGTGAACAACCTTGCGGGAGTTCCATCGATTGTCTATGGTATCTTTGGGCTAGGATTTTTTGTGTATTTTCTCGGGGGCAATCTTGATCAACTATTTTTTCCCGAAGCATTACCAGCTCCAACATTTGGTACCCCGGGATTAATATGGGCATCGTTAACATTAGCTATTATGACATTACCGGTTGTTATCGTTTCAACAGAAGAAGGCTTATCGCGTATACCGCGAGCCATTCGGGAAGGCAGCTTGGCTTTAGGTGCCACCAAATTTGAAACATTATGGCGAACGGTTATCCCGATGTCCAGTCCATCGATAATGACCGGGTTGATTTTAGCCGTTGCTCGTGCAGCGGGTGAGGTAGCACCTCTGATGTTAGTGGGGGTTGTTAAATTAGCACCATCACTACCGGTCGATGGAAATTTTCCTTTTATGCACCTTGAACGAAAGTTCATGCATCTCGGTTTTCATATTTATGATGTTGGTTTTCAAAGCCCCAATGTTGAAGCAGCTCGGCCTTTGGTTTATGCCACGGCATTATTATTGGTTGTTGTTATAGTAGCATTAAACTTATTAGCTATTCGTATACGTAATAATTTACGTGAAAAATTTAAATCTTTGGAAGTATAATTTATGAGTGAATCTACACGTACACATGCAATTGATATAAATACACTCGATAGAAGTAATAATCGAATGTCGCTAGCAGATGAAAAAATTGCCTTTGACGTAAAGAACTTGTCATTACACTATGGTACAAAGCAGGCTCTTAATGGTATTGATTTACTTATTCCCAGTCATCGAGTGACAGCATTTATTGGCCCCAGTGGTTGTGGTAAATCAACGTTATTACGCTGTTTTAATCGAATGAACGACTTAGTTGATAATGTTACTATTACCGGTGAAGTTTTGCTTGATAATGATAATATTTACGATAAAAAAATAAATGTTGCCATGTTACGCCGTCGTGTTGGTATGGTGTTTCAAAAACCTAACCCATTTCCTAAGAGTATTTTTGAAAATGTCGCCTATGGTCTTAGAATTCAAGGTATTAATGACAAAAGAAAGTTAGAAGAAATAGTTGAAAAATCATTGCGAAATGCTGCATTGTGGGATGAAGTTAAAGATCGGCTGGAAGATAATGCGCTCGGAATGTCTGGAGGCCAGCAACAACGTCTGGTTATCGCAAGAGCAATTGCAGTTGAACCTAAAGTACTGTTGCTTGATGAACCCGCATCGGCATTAGATCCCATTTCAACATTAAAAATTGAAGAGCTTATTAGTAGTTTGAAAAATGAATACACCATTGTTATTGTTACTCATAATATGCAACAAGCAGCACGTGTTTCAGATTACACTGCTTTTATGTACATGGGGGAAATGGTAGAGTTTTCAGACACCAATGCCTTATTTACCAATCCTGCTAAAAAACAAACAGAGGACTATATCACTGGTCGATATGGTTAGTACTCTGTAGCGTTGCTATTGTATTTTTGTTAATTATTTTTCAAAGAGAACATTTATGGATAACTTAAATTTAAACCAACATATTTCAAAAAAATTTAATGAAGAACTTGAAGATATTCGTGCGCGAGTATTAAAAATGGGTGGCATTGTTGAACAACAATTAAAAGATGCCATTACATCGCTTTCTGAAATGAACCAGTCATTAGCTGAAACAGTTGTCAGAAATGATTATAAGGTCAATGCACTTGAAGTTTCTATTGATGAAGAATGTACTCAAATTCTTGCTCGTCGCCAACCTACGGCAAGTGATTTGCGGTTAGTTATCGCCGTTATAAAAACTATAACCGATTTGGAACGAATTGGTGATGAAGCTGAGCGTGTTGCAAAAATGGCTATTCATTTTTCAGAAACGAAAGGACATGATAATTTATTAGGTGGCATCTTACATCTTGCTGAACAAGTTAGCGAAATGTTACACGGTGCCTTAGATGCCTTTGCTCGAATGGATACGCAATCAGCAGTGAAGGTTGCTCAATCTGATAGTAAAGCGGATAGAGAGTATGAGCGAATTTTACGAGAGTTGATGACATTCATGATGGAAGATCCACGTTTTATTCCGTATATTTTAGATGTTATGTGGTCTGCTCGTGCGCTCGAACGTATTGGTGATCGTGCTTGTAATATTTGTGAATATGTTATTTATCTTGTTAATGGCAAGGATGTTCGGCATACAAGTTTAGAACAATCATTAGCCGATGATAATAGCGAAAAATAAATACCATTACAATTAAATTTAAATTGCAATGGCTTTTTTTCACCCATTGCTTTTATTTCAAAATAATTTTTCAATTTTAAACCGTCATAAAATTTGCATTTTAAATTAATAATTTTGTCATAAAACCTCGTGTTTTCAATTTTAAACTGTCATAAAAATTTCATTTTAAATTAATAATTCTGTCACAGAATCTCGTAATAATTTTGTCTGGCTTATTTGGAGCCTAACTTAACTTGAGCTGGGAAATATTTTAAATTATACAAGCTCAGGTTCATTAAAATTATAGAATACAATTCGAGGTAAATATGAATTATAAAATAATCGCAGTCTGTTGTGCTTTAACAGTGAGTGTTATTGAACAAGCTAGTGCTATTGAAGTCGTTGGAAAAAAACTTGAAATATATGGTAAAGCACATTTATCAATCGATAGTGTCGACTCTGATGATCCTACTGTTGCTAATGACGGATTAAGTGTCTCAAGCAACTCTTCACGTTTAGGGTTTAAAGGTGAGCTTCCTGCCGGAGCACTAAAATTTATATTTCAGTATGAGCAAGAAGTATTTATTGACGAGGCGGGTGGTGAATTAGTTTCACGTAATACTTATGCCGGGATAAAAGGCAGTTTTGGTCAGTTAATAGCAGGTCATCATGATACGCCATTTAAAACAGTTGCTTCTAAATGGGGAGTATTTGGAGATTCTGTTGGAGAAAGACGGGCTATGTTAGGTGCGGGTTATATCAGTGGTAACCAATTAAATGAACGTGCTAAGAACGTCATTATGTATCAATTTAAAAATAAAAA
>VAPL010256856.1_pt1 | contig 11106 bp, 7 predicted proteins | sample 3395061 | NCBI WGS metagenome assembly VAPL01 (sample SAMN08290444, study PRJNA428436) | hydrothermal vent metagenome | isolation source: Deep-sea hydrothermal vent chimney 2 | place: Pacific Ocean: Juan De Fuca Ridge | depth 2182 m m
AAGCTCCAGGTTGACTATTTTACTGCTGACAAACTGGCTTAGTTCGGCCTGATACTGGTCGATTGGATGCCCGCTTAAATATAAGCCCAAGGTGGTTTTCTCTCTGGCAAGACGTTCGTCATCTGTCCATGCTTCGACCACCCGCTGATTGTCCGGCAGGGTTTGTTCAACAACCTCAAAACCAAACATGTCATCTTGCCCGGTTTCGCGCATACTACTTTGTTGTTCAGCTGCTTTTATGGCATCTGCAAGCAAGTCCATCATCTGCGCCCGATTTGTCTCCAGGCTATCGAATGCACCGGCGTTGATTAGCGCTTCCAGAACCCGTCGATTGAGCTTTCTCAGATCAATGCGATTACACAAATCAAATAGAGTGTTATAAACACCGTTCTCAATACGCTCTGTAATCAACGATTCAATTGCAGCTTGACCAACGCCTTTAATTGCTCCCAACCCATACACGACTGATGCACTATCCGTTGCTTTAAATGCAAAGTCTGAGAGGTTGATATCTGGCGCTTGTACTTGTAGATTCATTTGCCGACATTCATCAATCAAAATCACTACTTTGTCGGTATTATCCATGTCGGCTGATAACACTGCTGCCATAAATTGTGATGGATAATGTGCTTTGAGCCAGGTGGTCTGGTACGAGACCAGTGCATAGGCTGCCGAGTGCGATTTATTGAACCCGTAGCCAGCAAACTTTTCCATTAAGTCAAAAATATAATTGGATATTTTTTCATCAATAGCTTGCTGCTTGGCACCGCTGACAAACAATTCGCGCTGATGTGCCATTTCTGTGGCTTTTTTCTTACCCATGGCACGGCGTAACAAATCCGCCCCGCCTAGCGTGAAACCCGCCAGCTCACGAGCAATCTGCATGACTTGTTCCTGATAAAGAATGACGCCATTGGTTGGCTGTAAAATCTTCTCCAAAGCTGGATGTGCGTAATCCGCTTTTTGTTTGCCATGTTTGACATTAATGTAGTCGTCAACCATGCCAGATTGCAACGGACCAGGGCGAAACAAGGCGACCAGCGCGATAATGTCTTCAAAACAATCCGGTTGCAGACGCCGTACCAGATCTTTCATACCACGAGATTCAAGTTGAAACATTGCAGTGGTTGCGCAGCTTTGCAATAACGCATAGCATTTTGGATCATCAAGCGGTATATCTTCGATTTCCAGTACAGATTCATCATTTTGCTTGCGCACTGTATTGATGGCAATTAATGCCCAATCAATAATGGTTAAAGTACGCAATCCCAGAAAATCGAATTTGACCAGGCCGACTGCTTCGACATCATCCTTATCAAACTGAGTCACCAGACTACCACCACCAGGTTCGCAATACAGCGGTGCAAAATCTGTCAATTTGGATGGTGCAATCACCACGCCTCCGGCATGCTTCCCAGCGTTACGGGCAATGCCTTCCAAAGAGCGGGCGAGATCGATCAGGGTTTGTATGTCCTCTTCATTTTGATAGAGTTCTTTCAGTTCCGGACTTTGTTCCAGTGCTTTTTCCAAAGTAATGCCGATTTCAAACGGAATCAGTTTGGCGATACGATCAACAAAGCCGTAAGACATCCCCAGGACACGACCAACATCGCGTACCACCGCTTTAGCCGCCATGGTTCCATAGGTGATAATTTGAGAGACTTTATCTCTACCCCAGCGTTCGGCAACGTAATCAATGACTTGATCACGTTTATCCATGCAGAAATCGATATCGAAATCGGGCATGGAAACGCGTTCCGGGTTGAGAAAACGCTCGAATAACAAATCGAATTCAAGCGGATCAATGTCGGTGATTTTTAATGCATAAGCAACCAGTGAGCCTGCACCAGAACCACGCCCAGGACCAACCGGAATATTATTCTCACGCGCCCAACGGATAAAATCGGCAACAATCAGAAAATAGCCGGGGAATTGCATTTGTACAATGACATCGATTTCCAGTTGCAACCTGGCGTGATAGTCTGTAATTTGTTGATCTGTCAGCGTTGTATGTTGCGCCAGTTTATCCAGACGTAGTTGCAATCCTTGTTGCGACTGCTGAGTAAAAAATTGTTCTGTAGTCAGACCTTCAGGAACTGGAAATTCGGGGAGATAAACTTCGCCAAGGGTTAGCGTTAAATTACAGCGTTTGGCAATTTCAACTGTGTTTTCGAGTGCCTCAGGAATATCTCCGAATAACGCGACCATTTCATCTTGCGAACGCAGATACTGAGCTTCTGTGTAATTGCGTGGGCGCGCCGAGTCTTCCAGTAAGTAACCTTGACGAATACACACCCGAGCTTCGTGCGCTTCAAAATCCTCTGGTGACAAAAAGCGTACATCATTGGTCGCAACCACTGGTAAATCAAGTTGCAGAGCCAGATCAACTGCTTTACTGATGTAATGTTCTTCGCCCGTGCGACCGATTCTTTGCAATTCAATATAGAAGCGGTTATCGAACACTTCACTATACCTCTGTGCTGCTGCTAGAGCCTTTTCCTCGTTACCCGCTCGAAGCCAACTGCCAATCTCACCTTGCTGTGCTCCTGATAGGGCAATAATTCCTGTATGAGATGATTCCAGCCACTCCCATTGCATCAATACTTGATCGTTAGACTGTCCCTCTAGATAGGCGCGAGAAATTAACTCGGCAAGGTTTTTATAACCCGCGTCATTTTGTGCCAACAACGTTGCTCTAAACGGTTTTTGTTGATCTTCTGGATTATTTAATGTGACATCAACACCAACAATTGGCTTAATACCAGCATTCCGCGTAGCACGATAAAAACGCACCAGCGCAAACAGATTAGTTTCGTCAGTGAGTGCAACTGCGGGCATTGCGTGTGCTGATATTTTCTCAGCAAGTTTTTTGATGCGTACTGTGCTGTCCACCAGGGAATATTCAGTGTGGACACGTAAATGAATGAAGCGTGGTTTGGACATTAATACAATGGGAAATCTGTGAAAACTGGAAATGTTATGATGCGCTTCTGAAGCAGGAAATTCAAATCAGAATGTGACCAGGCAACGTCCAAAAAATTGAACATTTTACGTAACTACTCGGCGTAATCAGTAACTTGGATTGCTCTCAATTTTGTTCAAGAGCAAGGCGAAGGCGCGCAGTTTACAAGTGTAAATGAGCATTTTCAACGCAGCTCTTGGACAAAATAGAGGGTTAGCAGAGTAGTTACCATTTGACTTCTGACAATCAGACCGTGAATGCTATTTTAGACAGTTTCTAACCGGTGCAAAACTGTGGCGATGAATCACCGTAGGTCCAAGTTCAACTAGTGCCGCTCGGTGTTTGACGGTAGGGTAGCCTTTATGTCCAGCAAACCCATAGCCAGGATAAATGACATCTGCAATCATCATTTCCTGATCGCGGGCAACTTTGGCGATAATTGATGCTGCTGATATCTCGGAGTGACTGTCATCTCCACCGATAACGAATTCACCGGCACAGGGGATATCTGGATAACGGTTTCCATCGACCCGCACCCAATCTGGCTTGATAGACAACGCATGATAAGCTCGCGCCATTGCCAACATTGTTGCCTGCAAGATATTGATCTCATCTATTTCTGAAGCTTCGGCGCGCCCAATTGACCAACACATCGCTTGTTGTTGGATTATTTCAGCCAGACCAACACGTTGTTGTGGTGTTAGTTTTTTGGAATCTTGTAGACCATTGATAGGCTGTTGTGGGTCAAGAATTACCGCAGCTGTAACCACTGGGCCGGCAAGACAGCCGCGACCAACTTCGTCAATTCCTGCGATGAGTCTATGCTTGTTTGAACTCACACAGAATTCAATGGTTAACGAATAATGCCGCGATTGGATTTGCGCAAAAAATCCACCATACACTCAATTTCTTTTGTCTCATGCGACATTTCTGAGAGTACGGCAATCGCATCACCAAGCTTCAAACCAGATTTATAGATAATTTTATAAGCTCTACGGATCTCGTTAATGGTTTCGTTTGTAAAGCCGTGGCGCTCCAATCCAACGATATTGATACTATGTGGCTTGGTTGGATTTCCGGCAACCATGACATACGAGGGAATATCCTGAGAAATGGCACTGCCCATGGCTGCAAAACAATATTGACCAATATGAGTAAACTGATGAACCAAAGAAAATCCGCCCAACACAACATGATCACCCAATTCAACATGACCTGCCAGAGAAGCGCCATTCGACATCACCACATGTGAGCCAAGTTTGCAATCGTGTGCGATATGGGTGTAAGCCATTAGCAAATTGTGGCTTCCGATACTGGTTATCCCGTGATCTTGCACGGTTCCACGATTAATAGTGCAGAACTCGCGAATTACATTATGGTCACCAATTTCAAGCTCAGTGCGTTCCTGAGCGTATTTTTTATCCTGCGGGTCTTCACCAACTGAAGAGAACTGAAAGATTCGATTATTCGCACCAATCCGCGTCGGCCCGTTAATCACCACATGTGGCCCTATCACAGTATTGCTGCCTATTGAAACATCAGCACCAATTACACTATAGGGGCCGATTTGTACTCCATCGGCAAGAATAGCGGAATCATCAATGACGGCACGTTGATCTACCGACACTATGGTTTCGCAGCTGCACACATGATGTGGGCTGATGCGATGCGGTTTCCTTCTACTGTAGCTGTACAGTCGAATACCCAGATATTACGCTTGTTACGTAAATATAGAACCTCAAGATGGAGCTGGTCTCCAGGATACACGGGTTGTTTAAAACGCACTTTATCAATCCCGACAAGATAGTAAATCATCCCGCTTTCCACCAATTCAGGCGCTGTTTCTGATGCCAGCAAGCCTGTTGCCTGTGCGAGAGCTTCGATGATTAATACGCCTGGAAAAATTGCTTTTGATGGAAAATGGCCGGTCACCCAAGGCTCATTAACGGATACATTCTTCAACCCAAGCAAGCGCTTTCCTGGTTCACACTCCAACACTCGATCAATTAGCAGGAAGGGATACCGATGAGGTAAAAAATTCTGAATTTTGTCTACACCGAACATTGAATACACTCGCCTTGTAAGCGTTGAAAAAAATATAACTACTCAGCTTACCCTCTATTTTGTCCAATAACTGTGTTGAAAGTGCTCATTTAATCTAATAAACTCCGCGCTTTCGCCTTGTCCTTGTACATGAGAGGGCAATCTAAGTAGTTATAACTCTTCGCACATAAAATTTTAGCATCCAGTGCGCGCTCTCTGTGTATCATCAACTTGGCGCGGATAGCTGCGTTGGGAAGCCTGACTGTAGAAAGACTACAGTGAAGGCTTGCCACCTTGCTCTCCACACCAATTTTTATTAAACACGGGCACGCACCCTACATGCTAAAATTTCATGTGCGAAGAGTATACAAAAAAATTATTAATTGAAACTATTTAGAAAGGTTAAGCTTTGTTTCAATTTCTGCTGTGACATCAATACGTTCACTCGCAAAAACCACACCATCAGTGACCAGCAAATCATAATTTTTTTCCTTCGCCAGTGACTGAATTGCTTCGAAAACAACTTTTTGCAATTTGGCGAGTTCCTCATTGCGCCGAATGTTAAAATCCTCACGAAATTCTTCTTGTGCGCGTCGTGCATCTCGTTTTAGGCTAACGATTTCACGTTCCATTTTTTGTTGTTCAGACTGGCTCATTACATCGCCGTCTTTAAGCATTTTTTCCTCAAGACTTTTTAGCTTTTTTTGCATGGCAACCAGTTTTTTGTCTCTGGGTGCGAACTCTTTTTCAAGGTCTTTTTTCGCCTGCGCCGCTTGTGGTGCACTTTCTAAAATACGCGGAACATTAACAAACCCAATTTTTATTTCTTCTGCATTGACAGCATACGCTGTCAATCCTAATAACAATATCAGTAACCAATTTTTTCTCATTAAAAAGTCCACCTAACTAAAAAACCAAATTAAATAACATACTTTACATCTATAGTCTCTGATACCAATCCAATTATCAGCTGGGAATGATTACAGAAATAAATTGAATTTTTCGAATCGTATACATACAAGCATGGCAATGAATTAACTTGTGCATTCTGACTTGTCTTTTTATCTGCCTTTTTCGTTGCTGTAACAATTGTGCAGCCTACCATACACTTACTTTTTTAAGAGGCTGTCAGTAGCTAATTTACACACAAACCGTATATGAACAAGATACTAAATTTTCATGTATGGAGAGTCCATTAAATCCTCACTTCTTATGGAACGTGCATGAAATAACCCGGACATTCTGGCTAGTCTTTTTGCTCCTGACGAAACCATCTCAATCGTTGCGTAGACCAATTATGCGCTTCTTGAGATGGTTTCGTCAGAAACAACAATTCTGCGTCATCATTGTTCAAGTTATTCCATGCACGTTCCTTAGTTTGCTGTACCAAAGGAGAATTGGAACGGTTTGGTCTCATCATTGTCGCCCTTATTCAATGGCACTGCAACACTAAGAGACAATGCACCAAAAGGTGATAGCCATTTTAAACCAAGTCCGGCTGAATACCGCAGCTCGCCTAGTTCAAATTTATCCGCATAGACGTTACCAACGTCTGCGAAAGCACTCAGACGTAGTGATTTTTGCTCTGCAAAAAATGGAATGGGGAAAATCAACTCTGCTGATCCTTGAATTTTTCGGTTACCACCCAAAGGATCATTGCGGGAATCTCGCGGACCTAACGTATTATCATCAAAGCCACGAACTGATTGAACGCCTCCGGTAAAATAATGCTCAAATATGGGTAAATCCTGGGTACTCCCGTAACCATCGCCAACTGCTACATGCCCGTTCAAGGATAATACGAGATCTTTGGCTAAGGGGAAATAATGGCGCTGTCTATATTCAACCTTATAGTATTGTAAATCCAATCCTGGAACTGCAACAGATGCGGATAAACTTTGTGATCCACCAGATGTTGGAAAAATCGCACGATCGATTGTTGTGTGACTCCAGCCTAACCCCAATGTGAGAATATTGAATCGACTTTCACACTTACTGAATTGCCTGGTCAGTGGATTAATCTCATTACCGTCCGCATCGAATACTGGAGAAACTTGATCCGCTGCAGCAATAGTATCGCATGAATCTTCTACCTTATTGGTATCATCAATGAATTCAAGTATTTGCTCCGATGTTCTAGTCGATGTTTTTAAATTGGTATTTTCATAATCTAGATTAAACCTGATACGAGCATTTTCTGTGAGTGGAATACCAAAGTTAATTCCACTGTTAATAACGTCAGTAGAATAATTTGAAATATTGGCTTGCTCAGCGTCAGTTTTTTTGAAGCCAAGGTTGTAACCGAAACTCACTCCATTAATTGTAAAATAAGGGTTATGGTAACCAAAGCGGTAGACTGTATTAACTGAGCTGTTATCAAATGTCAGATTGAGTCTTTTTCCCGTACCAAACAAGTTCTCCTGAGTAATGCTGGCATTCAAAATTAAACCCTGTGTTTGTGAGAACCCCACGCCTGCGGAAAGGTTCCCACCCGGACGTTCGACTACACTGTAATTCACGTCAATTTGGTCGGCTGTCCCAGCCACTGCTGGGGTTTCTACGTTGACTTCTTCAAAATAGCCCAGTCGATCCAGACGCTGCTTGGATTGCTCGATTTTAGGTGCCGATGCCCAGGCTGCCTCCATTTGTCTGATTTCTCGGCGGATCACCTCATCTCTGGTTCTATCATTACCAGTGATATTGATATTCCTGACATAGGCACGCTTACCAGGGTCAACAAAAAATGTCAGCTTGACAGTGTTTTCATCCTTATTGATGTCAGGAATCATATTGACATTAGCAAACGTATAGCCGTCCTCTCCCAAACGTTCTGTGACTAATTTAGAGGTTTCAGATGCTTGTTTACGAGAAAAAATTTCTTGTGGACCAATTTGAAAAAGTGGTAGCAACTCCTCTTGGTCAATAATAATATCGCCAGCCAACTTGACCTCTTCGACCATGAACTGCTCGCCTTCTTTGACATTGATGGTGACATAAATTTCTTTTTTGTCTGGCGTAATCGATACCTGAGTCGATTCAATTTCAAAATCCAGATAACCACGATCAAGATAATATGAACGCAGATGTTCCAGATCAGCTGATAATTTTTGTCTGGAATACTGATCATCCTTTGTATAAAACGACAACCAGTTAGAAACGCTGGATTCAAATAGATTAACCAGCTTTCTGGTTTTAAATAGATGGTTACCGACGATATTGATTTGTTGTATTTTGGCGGGTGATCCTTCCGCGACATTGAGCGTTAACGCAACACGATTATTAGATAATGGGGCAACCTCGGTATCAAGCTTTACCCCGTATTTTCCACGCGAAAAATATTGTCGACGTAATTCCTGTTCAATCTTGTCTAGTAATTGCTGGTTAAAAACCTGGCCTTCGGCAAGACCTATGCCCTCGAGCGCCTTAATCAGTTCATCCGACTTAATGTCGCTATTGCCTTTAATTTCAATACTGGCAATCGCGGGGCGTTCCTCTACATGGATAATCAACACATCGCCATCTTGTTCAAGGCTGACATCATTGAATAGCCCGGTTTTGAACAGTGCACGAATAGCGGCTCTCGACTTTTCTGCATCGAAACGATCGCCAATGGTCACTGGCAGATAATTAAACACAGTTCCCGGCGACAATCGCTGTACCCCTTCCACTGTAATATCTTTTATAATGAATGGCGCTGCTATCGCTGAAACAGAAGTCAGTAGTACGATGGACAACAGTCCACACAGAAAAACAATCCTAATACCCGAGCGCACTCGACCATCCCCTGTCACATTGTAAACAGCCCAGTATAGATAATTCATCTCTCAGTCTCAAGCAGTATAAGTATCTGACCAGAATTATTTTAACAATTTTACGCAGGAATTTTTTTTATATTCAAGGTGCATAGTGAGCTATGTAACTGTTGATGCAACGCTGAAGATGATAAAAAAGACAAGTAAAATGTTAAAATAATTCTGGTCGGGTACTTAATGTTTCGATCAGTAGATATTGAGAATAACGCAGTAAATAATTGATTTTGTATTTGACTTGAGCTGTTGTAGAAAATTCAATCTGGACTAGCAGGCTGTCTGAGAATAGAAACCGTAGCGAGGGAAAGCTGGTTTGAGGCTGATTTTTTCATTATTTGAGGCGAATAGTTGTTCTATTTTAACGAAAATAATGAGGAAATCAGGTCAAATCCAGTTTTTCCGCAGTAGGCTTTTTATTCTCAGACAGCCACCTAGTCTATGCTCTCGACTTGAAACAATTGCCAGTTGGCGCTAATTTTACTTTGTTACAGTAGAACGAATGACCATCAATCTAACAAAAATGTCAGGCAACCATTTGTCAGTCCCGCAACTTAGCTTGACAGACTCGCCAATTGATCCTGTAACAGTTCAAGGACAACAGTTTTATATTAAACGCGATGATCAACTGCACCCGGTTTTTAATGGCAATAAAGCGCGTAAATTTCTGTATTATCTCCACTTCCAACAACCACGGATTAAATCTGTCCTTTCATTTGGTGGCAATCAGTCCAATGCAATGATGTGTTTGTCTGTACTTGCTAAAATGAAGTATTGGCGCTTTGACTACTATCTGAAAAAACTGCCTGAACAACTCAAAACAAATCCTATCGGTAATTTCAAAATTGCTTGCGAGAATGGCATGCAATATCACGAGGTCATACAATCTCCTTCACTGCACTCTACAGCTGATAGCATTGTTATTCCCCAGGGAGGCGCTTGTGTTGAAGCTGAATATGGTATTCGTATGCTTGCCGATGAAATTAACCAATGGGTAGCACATCAGCAAATTGAAGACTGTAGTGTATTTTTACCTTCTGGAACCGGGACAACAGCATTTTATCTGCAACAACATACATTATTGCCAGTGTATACAACGCCTTGTATTGGCGATTCCGATTACCTCCGAAAGCAATGGTGTGACTTAAATATAAGAGCAAAGCGCTATCCATCAATCATTACCACCAAACATCAACATCGATTCGGACAGCCTGATCCTCAATACTTTGCAATATGGAACTCTCTTGCCGAAACCACGGGAATCGAGTTTGACTTGCTTTACGATCCATTGGGTTGGATTACATTGCTCAACAATCGTCAGCTTCTAACCCGAAATGTTATCTATATCCATTGTGGAGGCGTCTCTGGGAATCAGAGTATGTTAAATCGATACAATCGGCTGTAAATCATTCATCAAGCAATATTGTCCCTGAGTTCAGGCTTTGTCAAACTCATTATTGTATTCATCATGTTTTAGCTGACGATGGAGCCATTGTTTGCCGGGCAAGTATTCGTGCTTGTTGCCAAATCGCTTCCTTGCCTTGTGGTTTGTCCATGTCTTCCGGCAATACAGTATCTGTACCGCGCTTGACCACAACAGTGCGTGAGGGAAATGCGAATTGCACACCCATTGTCTCTGCCAAGCGCATCACATTGATTAAAAAATGATGGCGCTCACGTAACTCTGAACCCCAATCCGGAGCCGAAAAAAAGATGTAGATTAGAATGCCAAGATAAGAATCTGCCATTTCATGAAAGTACACATGATAATAATCCTTGCGCGTATACTCGTTGAGTCTGACCAGTTCTCGTATGCCTTCGCACAATGCTTCCAGTTGATCGGGACTGGTGTCGTAAGTCACTGCAAGCGTTAATTTCAAACGCCGATAGCGACGTTTTCCCATATTATCGACTGTTGCTGTAATCAGTCGCGAATTCGGCACGACCACCTGGGAATCATAAAACGTGCGTATTCGAGTACTTCTTAATCCAACTTCTTCCACAGTGCCTTCAACATCTTCGATGACCACCCAATCACCGACATGAAAACTTTGATCAATTAACACTGATAGCGACCCAAACAAGTTCTGTATGGTATCTTTTGCCGCCAAAGCGAAAGCAAGGCCTCCCAATCCCAGGCCGGCAAACAAACCAGTGACATTCATATTCAGATTGGACAGAATAAAGATAATGCCGATCAATACCACCAGCGCTTTGATGGCTTTCCTGAGCAGTGGAACCAGCACATCATCGACTTTATTTGATGTTGTCAGTGCTTTGGCGTAAAAAATATCA
>VAPL010093971.1_pt1 | contig 11105 bp, 6 predicted proteins | sample 3395061 | NCBI WGS metagenome assembly VAPL01 (sample SAMN08290444, study PRJNA428436) | hydrothermal vent metagenome | isolation source: Deep-sea hydrothermal vent chimney 2 | place: Pacific Ocean: Juan De Fuca Ridge | depth 2182 m m
CCGCCGCCGCCGCCGCCGCCCATTGCAACAGCTGCACCAGGAACTGCAAGTGCAGAGCCAACTGCAACCGTTTTTAGAAACTTCCGTCGTTCAGTAATTGAACTTTTTTTCTTATCTTTAGTATCTTTCTTCACTCTTACATCCCCTCTATATTAGTAAGTATGTATACACGTAAGGAAAACCCCTTACTAGTAAATAACTATATCTGGGCATACGCATTATATTTGTGATAAAAGTCACACTTCACCATGTTTTTTTTGATAGTGTGCACTAACTCACATTATTCATCACAAAAGTGTGTATCAAGTTAACAATAACAGATGTTATGGAAAATAGATTTTAAAGGCAATCCTGCCATCAACATCAAACTTAAAGTAGTGACATGCGCTAACCATTAATTTTTTACTCAAATGCAGCAAACTAGTTGTAAAAAATTTCTTGGAAATACAACGATGCATTGCTTTGCCATTAACCATAACAATATAGCTAAACCATAAAACAACGCTTGCATATCCGAGTCACTTTAAAACCACAGGGCATGCAACCGATATAACTAACTACGATTTTATAACCTCCTTCTGACGCGAAGGAGGTTTTGATATCAACAAATAAATGAATTAAAAGGTATATTGTAACTGCACACCAACAATGGTAGTTTTCTTGTCAACAGCTGTAGTACCAGTGTCTTTATCGGTAAATACAAATGCTTCAGGACGAATCCGTAAACCACGAGCCACATACGGTAGATCGATTGGCACACTAAGTCCTAACATTGTACTCGTTGCATTAATTGATGAATTCCCAGAATTAGCCTTACTGCTCATCGAGCCATAAACAAAATGAACCACACCTTTTGATTCAGTGCCGGTAAAACGAAATCCTAAATCTATCCAGTAACCTGCATTGGTATTATCAGAAGTTTTAACGCCAGGATTTGCTCCATCATACAACGCACTCGCATTATCACCTGCTACTGAACCAGAATAAGATCCACTGGTATTACCCCAGTTTTTACCCGAACCAGCTTCCGCTGAAATAATTAACGGCCCAGCTCCTAATTTAACACCAAGAGCGATGCCTTGACTTGTTATTGTTGTGACGCTATTTGAGTTATTAATTTCATGATAAAACGCACTAGGAAAAATTTGCCAGTTAAATGTTCGAAAAGCTACACCAACATCCACACGCGGAATTGATTGCTCTCTAGTGGTTCCAGTTGGGCCGCCGGTAGTACCTTTATTTGGATCAACTAACGCAATCGCAGCAGCGCCATTACGATTCAAAAATTTATAGGTATAACGTATTTGTGAAGGCCGTCCAGGAGAAACCCGACCATAACCTTGACCAGAGTTATTCACCATTGCAACACTTGGGTTTAAAGGCGCAAACGGCGTTGAAGTATCCCCCGCAAGTAATTGACCGGTTTCACTAAAATCCCATTTACCATAGGCATGGCGCACACTTAAAGTAGAACTTTTTAGTGCAACTTCATAATACATACTGACATTATCTTCATTACTCCATTTAATTCGTAATCGTGAATTATTGGCTTTGGATAAATTAAAGTTAAAGGTATCATTTGTTGAATTAACATTATCATCGAGCGAACTAAGATAAGTATTTAAAAATACAATACCTCCAATAGTTGATTTAGCCATAACAGATGTGCTTGATATACACAGTAACAGGCCAAAGGCCAATGGAATATTAAGTTTTTTCATAATTTAACCTCAATGATTTAGCAATAAAATTCTTATTTATATAATGTTATGTTTCAAAAGCACCCAATGTTTGGGTGATGGTATTTTTTGTCAACTAGAATTAATTCATGTTATCCAATAAAGGATCTGGCATTTCCAGTTCATCCTGTTTGTTGGATTTAGTATTTTTTAATAATTGATCGTCATGCTCAATGGCCTGATCTTGTTCGGTAACAATAACTGATTTAAGATTGATATCTTTCGTTGTCGATTTTTTGGTATCTTCAACTGTATTTAATATTGGATCAGGTTTAGTGAGATCATTATTTTTATCTCCGTCACCAGAAATAACGATATCCTCTTCGCCATAACTTGTGGCTTTTTTATCAGGGTCAGCTGTTTGTAACAATGGATCAGGTAATTCAAGATCATCACTTAACATGGTCTCATCATTAGCGCTAACCGTAACTGGCATCACCGAAAAAAATATAGCTATAGAAAAATAAATGTAATTTTTATTATTCATAATAATCCTTATATCATTAAGAATTTGATTAAAAATTTTACTCGGAGTTTTAAATTTAATTTAAATGACTTATTAATTATTACCATTACTGTAGCTGCGCTACAGTAATGGTAATTTTAATTTGAGTTATTATTTTTATCGTTTTCTTTTTTTATATTATTATTAACTTATTAAATAATGGCTCTAGATTTAAACGTCATAGCTTTAAATGAATGCTTAAATTCAGATTCTCCAATTTTTTCAATAATACCTCTAGCCAGTTTATAGCGTGGCCGTTGACTAATTGGATCGAGTATTCGACCCGCTAAAGAGTTTGCGGCACCTTTTGCCGATGGCAAATTAAAATAGCTGCAAGTAACACCTTTTTTAATAGCGTCAGTAACAATTGCAACCGCTTCAAAACTAGCACTATCATATTGTACGTAACCATTTTTTTGCATTTCGGTGAATGTCATTGGTTTAACGTCTTCCCAACTTAAACCAATTGCTGAATCCAAATTATTCATGATTGGATCACTCTCTTCTAAATCAGGATTGTTTGATTTGCTATCATTAGCATTGCCTGAAGCTGGTTTTTCTGAGCTATCATTAAACTGTAACATTTCATCTTCCATCTCTAAAGAATCGTCACCCATTCGGCGTGATGATATGCCTTTATTACTGCTATAGTCCTTATCAACATTTTGCTGTAATAAATCCGGCGTTTCTAACTCAGCATTGGCATATAACGGAATGACCCCACGTACTTTCGTATCTTGTGCATTCGTGCTATAACCACCAGTTTCTATTGGTATGTTATCATTTGAAATTCGCACTTTATCGCCACTTTCAATACCACGCGCTTTAGCATCGTCTGGATGAATTTCAAGAAAATTATCTGGCCAGCGTTGACGTAAATAAGGACGACGCATTTGATCATCAAAACCGGATTGCCAAAACTCATTAATACGTGCAGTAGTAACCCAAAGCTCATTGCCTTTTGGTTCCATGAAATCAAAGTAATCTGCAAACAATTCCCAAGGTGCTTTTAATAAATTTGCACGCCCGGTTTTTGTTTTGAATTTACGTAGGTAACTGGGGTTGATAGCAGTAAGGCCATTTGGTGTTCCGGTCCTTAACGTTGTATCGTGCAAACGTTTAGTGCCAACCAGCTTACCATCTTCCCAACGAACTGGCGCTTGGATACCAGAAGTACCCATTTCGCGTAAAACTTCATGTCCTTTTCGGCCATGAGCACGAGCATATTCAACTAATGCAACATAACTGGTACGTCGCCCCTTATTAATAAATGCAGCATCTTCAAACACGGCATTACTATCTTTCCAATCAAAACCAGAATACCCCATACGTTGTGCAAATTTTTGCACAATTCTCCAATCCGGTAATGCATCACCGGGAGAATCATAAAACTTAGAATATAAACGAATCCGGCGTTCACCATTGGCTCGAGAAAAATCTTCTTCACCCCAAGTAGCTGCCGGTAAAATAATATCGGCAAATTCAGTGTTGATCGGTTTAACTGGATAGATATCTTGATCCACCATAACCATGCCACCACTATCACCACGTTTAATATAAGTGTCGATGATGTGTTGCTTATCGAGCTTGGTTGGTTGATGCGGATTGTCGGTGATTAATTTTTTAAATAACTTAATCATGTAACTACTAGCCAAACCTGCATGTGTCCAGGTTGTTCCTACAACCCAAACAAATTTTGCACGACCATCTTCTACCCAACGATCTAAATCAATGCCCTGTTTTCTCCAACCAGGAAATTTTTCAGGCGCTGCATGCTCAGGATATTTACCACCCGGCATCATGCCACGTTGGTGCCCACCGAATCGACCAATAACTTGTCCAGGCCGATTACCCGCACCACAAATTAAACCCAGCGCAGTAATCGCAGCAGTATTTAAATAGTTATTAGACCAGTAAAGTCCTTTTTCAAATCCAATAGAGGTTTTTTTACGACTACCATCGGCATTGGGTTTTGCCATCCACTCAGCGGCTAAACGAATTTTCTCTGCTGGAATGCCGGTTTTCTTGGACGCATAAGCTAAATCTGCAAACTTATATTGCATAATCCATTCTTTATAATCATCAAAACCATCGGCCTGAAAAACTTCTTTATCTTCTTCTGTTCTGTTATTAATCCACTTGCTAACAAACTCTTTGTCTTCCCAGCCATTTTCAACAATGATGCGTGACATAGCATGTAACAATAAAGTATCCGTTCCAGGAATAATTTCGAGATAAAGACCGCCATTTTGTTCTGCAAATGCAACACCGGTGGTTTTACGTGGCACTACCGATATAACTTTCATACCACCACGAATGGCAGGCAAAATGCGTTCATTAAAAATAATTGTTTTTGATTCAAACGGATCGGTTCCAGCGATAAGTAATACATCAGCCATGCCCCAATCTTCATAAGCCGGACTAAAATTATCAATACCCGCATCCGCCATTCCCGGAGTATCAGGGCCATGTCCAGTTGGTTGATCGTGCACAGCCCACGCAGGTGTTTCAACACCTTGAAAAGCTAATTTAGTTAATGCATGCGTGTTTTCCCAAAATTGATAGGAATACATTTTCATCGCCCAAGCACTTTTACCGTGTTTTTTAATAACGTGTTTTGAAACTTCAGCCATCACATCAATGGCAAAATCCCATGGCACTCGAACTAACTTCCCACCAATTCGAATCATAGGATATTTCAAACGATCTCTAGTTGGTGTATTGGGGTTGTAACATTTTTTAGCGATGGTGCCACCACGAATACTGTGATCACCACCAAGGTTCGGCCCTTTATTATCACGGTCACCGATAATTGTGATGTGATGTGGCTTACCATTAACTGACACAATATTGTGTTGGTTTGGACTTGCCCACATGCCACTTAAAATTCCTACTGGAAACTGTTCACCATAGGCATTTTTATCAGCAGCGGCTGAACCATCTTTGCCAACAGGCCAGCGATAAACTTTATAACCACAACCGGTAATACAATAATCACAGGCGGTTGTAAAAATTTCAGCATCTTTTGGCGGCAATGGAACACGTTCTGCGGTTACATCATCATCCATTTTTATTTTTTTGCTCATTGATTTAATATCCCCTGATTAAGCTAGATTATCGTGTTGACCGTAAATTAAACCGGTGACACCGGTTGCATAAATATTGCCTCGTATAATTTCAAGCTTCGCCTGTGGCAGTGCTTCGGTAGCATGACCCGAGATAACCATACCGTGACGCGTTAAATCGAATGTTGTTAAATGTAGCGGGCAAGGACCAATGGCTTTATGGGCTGCTTTATAACTACCATTTAATGGTCCCCCCATGTGGCTACACATATTGCTAAATGCCACGATATCTTTTTGATGTCCAATTCCACCACCCGCTTGCTCACCAAGCTTTACTAGAAAAAAACTGGAAACTGGATTATTAGGGGGATAGGAAAAATCAAGAGGTTGATCAGTCTTTAAACTTTTAAGCGATGCAATTTTTACCGCAGGATAATCTTTTGCTGCTAATTTTACCGCACCAGCAATACCCGGCATTGAAGACATTACAATGGCGGTGGTACCTGTTAATAAAAAATTTCGCCGAGACATGCATATTCGCTCAGCTTCTGAAATTTCAGAATTTTGCACTTCAAGCTCAGATCCGGTTTTAACTTTACTATTCATCATGTCTCCACTTTTTGCACTTAGCACTGCATTGCTGTACTTAACATGCCAATCGTTATTTTTATTAATGCGTTTAAATGCGTTGTAACTTCGTTTCTTACCCTATTTGTTTTATTGTTTATAGCCTCATACTAAAAAGCTATAGGTATACGGGTATGTACCTATAAAGTTATTGAAACATATTATACAAATAGGTGCAATTCCATGATCAAGTTCACAAAATAAAGCATAACTTGACAAAAGTAAGCTAATTGATTGAATTTAATACTATGTTGCCCTACTAACAGTAGAGTTTGCTGAGAAGCGCTAATGTCAAAAAATTGCTATACGGGAGTTGGCGGGATTACTGAGCCGTAAAATTTGAATAAGATAGCGCACAAGAGTGGAGATACATACGGTAGAGCACGACCCGATAGCAAAATAGCCTAGTAATACTTAACTCGTGAGTCTTGCATAAAAAAAGTAAATGGCTTAAATCCAGACATAAAACCGGATCCAGCTGTTTTCTTACGTTTGTAAATTGATTGTCATGTGAACTAATTCAGGTAAGGATGCCGCTTGCATTTTTTCCATTACTCTTGCTCGATGAATTTCGACAGTTTTTACACTAATTTCACACAACTTTGCGATCTCTTTACTCGAATCACCTTTTACCATTAATTCCATTACTTCTTTTTCACGCTGGGTTAATGATTCTATATAGGCTCGAACAATTTTTGATGCCGCATCTTTTTTGCGATATTTAGTATCAATAACCAGCGCTTCCTGAATATTATCAAGCAATTCTTGATCTCGAAATGGTTTTTCGAGAAATACTAAAGCACCTTGCTGCATAGCCTTAACCGCCATTGGCACATCACCATGGCCACTAATAATAATAACCGGTAAACTTATCCCTTCAGATTTCATCTTTTGTTGTAATTGTAAGCCACTCATGCCTGGTAAACGAACATCTAATACCATACAGCCTGGCGCTTGGGGCTCATACTTTTCAAGAAACTCTTGGGCAGAGGAGAAAACATCAACGGTGTAGCCAATATTTTTTAGCAACCAACTCAAGGAATCCCGCATGGCAGGATCATCATCAACGATAAAAATTGTAGAATTCAACATACAACTATTTTACCTAAATTTAATACCTAAAGCTATATTATATGCATTATGTAAAGTATATTTGTTTTTTTATGAAGTTTGTACCGCTGTAGAAGGCAGTATAAAACAGAATTGCGATCCTCTCTCTATACCGGGCTCATACCATAACATGCCATCGTGTTCTTCAATAATAGAACGGCATATCGACAAGCCCATCCCAAGACCGTCGGTTTTGGTCGTAAAGTAAGTATTAAATATTTTATCAACATTTTCTTCCGCAACGCCTTCACCGGCATCAATCACAAATACATTAATGAACCCTTTGTCATCGAGTTCACTCGTAATTTTTAAAACTCGGTTTTCAATGGCAATATCAACTTGAGCATCAAATGCGTTACGAATAAGGTTAACCATCACTTGCTCTATTTGCAGTGCGTCAACCTTCACCATAATGGGTTCTTTGCTCAACAAAAATATTGGTTGAGGATTAACTTTTTGATGGCTAAATAACACAAACTCCACCGAGCGTTTTATTAGTTCATTAATATCGATAACTTCAAGATGAAATGATTCTCTATGAACAAAACCACGCATAGTACGAATAATAACGCTAGCGCGATCCACTTGGTCAATAGCGGAATGAACGGCAGTAATAATGTCCTTGCAAGTATCCGCTTCTGGATCACAACTGCGTAAACTACCTTGCAGGTATAACGACATTGCGGCAAGCGGTTGATTCAATTCGTGTGCCATGCCAGCTGCCATTTCCCCCATAATACTCAATCGGCCGATATGCGCCATTTCAGATAAATGTTCTTGACGCTCTAATTCAAGCTCACGCCGTTCGCTAATATCACTGACTAAAGCGGTATATAAAGCATTACCATTGATGATAGTTTTGCTAAATTTAACCGATACAGGCAATAATTTTTCACAACGGCATAAAATTTCAATCTCATAACTTTTACCTGCACCAAGCTCTTGTTTCTCATGTTTTATATTTTGATATTCAAGAAATAATTTATGATAATATTTTCGTTCATCAACTTTAATTAACATCAAAATATTTTTACCCAATATTTCAGATGCCATATAGCCAAATAAATGTTCAGCTGCTGCATTGAAAGTCTCAACTTGACCTATATTATCAATGGTGATAATCGCTTCAGCAGCATTATCTAAAATATTAACCAAACGCTGTTGTCTTGAGTTAACCTGCTTACGCATTTTATAAAAAGCATCCGATAGGTTTTTAATTTCAGTTGCCGAGCTACCCCCTTTAATTTCAGTATCCCGGCCAGCAGCTTCATTTTTTAATGCTTGTGCAATATTACGTATGGGATTTAACACGGCATTAGAGAAAATAAAATACCCCAGTATCACCAGCAAAGAACAAACTGCTAATAAAAACCATAGAGAATAGGATAATTTATGAGCTATAGTGGTTAATTCTCCCATTGAACTAATCCAAACTCGCTCTTCTTTTTCTTGTAGTAATTTAATTGATTTATCTAAACGAGAAAATGCAGGACGTAAATTATTACGTAATAACACTAAGTCTTGCCGCCAGTTTGATGAACCTAATAACTTTACTGAATATTCATAATTTTTTAGCGCTTTAGTTGTTAAAACATTTAACTGATCGAGCTCATCAGAAACAACAAAGGGTAATGAACTTGATTTGTACTTGCGTAAGTTTTCTAAGTTTGTTTTTATTTTCTCACCGATTAAAGTGATATTATAAACTCGTTCATCATAAGCTTTAACCCATTCGCCAGTAAAGATACCAAGACGTACTGAAACCAATAAGCGGTATTCAGCCATCAAACGCGACCAAGCATAACGCGTATCAGTAAATAACAATATTAAGTCATGAGGTAATTTTTCATCATTATTCTTATTAGACGATAGTACTCTATCAATTAATGCCAATATCGCAGCATTTTCATTTGCCAGCAGCAACATATTACTGGTAAATGGAAAAGTTTTTTCAGCATCTTGTCGTATTGCAATTAATTTTGATAATTCAATGTGTAAACTATCATTAGATAATTTTAAATTAGAAAAATCTTTATTAAAATCAGCACCCATACGTTTTTGTTGCGATAAATCTAATTTTATAAAACTCTTCTTAAATGTTTTAGCATGATATTGATATAATTTATAATGCAGTTCGTCGGGTTGAATTAAAAATTCCAGAGCAGCATATTTCGCACTTTGATAATTAACAATATAATCATGAATAGATAATTCCAAATCGCCTAAAACTTTCATATTAACATGATGTTGTTGCACTCCTCGTTGTACGGTATACCAACCTAATACAGCGATAAAAACTAGTACAAAAAAAATTGTTGCTGCAACATAGACATAACGTCCAATCAAACTATTCGGTATAAGAAAACTATTAATTTTTTTCAACTGACTATCCCAACAACCTCAGCATGCGCTAAAAATTGTAAAATTATTATTTTATTACAGACTAAAGTAAATTAACGACTTCTACTTATATAAAAAATTAAGCAGATTTAGCCTCATAGAGAGGCAATGTAAAATAAAATTCCGAACCACAATCCATTCGTGGCGTATATTGCAAAACTCCATCATGTTCTTCAATAATTGAACGACAAATTGCTAGCCCCATGCCTAAGCCATCTTCTTTAGTGGAAAAATAAGTGTCGAAAATTTTATCTATATTTTTACTTTCTACGCCACTACCAGAATCGATAACACAAATTTTTATATTACCATCAGTATCAATATCGGAACTTATTTTTAAATAAAAGGGCTTTTCAGCTTGGTTTAATATTGCTTCAATGGCATTACGAATTAAATTCACCAATACTTGTTCAATCTGTAAACTATCAACTTTCACCTCAAGTATTCTGGATGTTAATACCAACTCAGGTTGAATGATTGAATATTTAGTATCAAGTAGCACAAACTCCACTGAACGCTTAATTAATAGATTCGCATCAACTACTTCGAGATTTTCATTTTCTGTATCCTTACGAACAAATCCTTTTATTCTTCGAATGATTCCTGCTGCACGTGTTGCTTGTTCATCGGCGGCTTTTATGGCATACATTATTTCTTGTAGATCAACTGAGCTAGAATCAAAACTCCTCATGCAACCTTGCAAATATAAACTAATGGCACCTAAGGGTTGATTTAATTCGTGCGCAATTCCTGCAGCCATCTCACCCATAATACCTAAACGCCCGGCATGAGCCATATCATTATAATATTGGTAGCGTTCCATTTCATTGCGTTTACGATCTCGGATATCACGTAATAGTACAATTAACAATACTCCCTGCCTTTGTGTTAACTCGCTAACATTCACCTCAACAGGAATTTCATCACCATTTTTATCAATAAGTAATGTTTCATAAATTTTATCCGCTTTAGGATTTTTAATGCAGTTAAATACTTGAGTAAAACTAATTAATTGTCCAATATTATTTTTTGCTAAAAACTCAATGCTATAAGATGTTAATGTTGTTGCAGCACGATTCACTGACTCCATATTACCGTGTAAGTCACACACAATAACGGCATCAGTGATGCTATTAACCAAGGCTCGAATACGACGCTCTCTATCTGATAATTTTTCACCCCGGCTTACTAGCTCACTACGCATAACTTCTAAGCTATCGGCTAAAATTTTAACTTCATTTACATTAGTTGAAATCAAAAAGGATTGATTGTATTTACCCGACGCTATTCGATTAGCTCCGTGGGTTAAATTACGCAACGGTTGCGTTAGATAGGTATCAATGGCCCCCATAAAAACAATAACAATAAACAAGTAAATTGCTGCTATAACCAAACCGTTTTGATAAAGCACATCAACTTCTTCTATTGTGGATGTTTCATCATAGGCTAATTGTAGATTACCAACGACCTTGCCATCACTAGCAACTAAGCGACTTTTAATAAAATATAAATCATCGTCATTATCACCAAAGAAAAAATCTTCGTAAAATTTATTTTCAAATTTAACCGTATCAGGATAAATTATTTTACCTAGTTGATTTTTTATAACAATTGAAACAAGATCGCCGCCTAACAATAAATTTTCTGCAAATTGCTTTA
>VAPL010410535.1_pt1 | contig 11099 bp, 11 predicted proteins | sample 3395061 | NCBI WGS metagenome assembly VAPL01 (sample SAMN08290444, study PRJNA428436) | hydrothermal vent metagenome | isolation source: Deep-sea hydrothermal vent chimney 2 | place: Pacific Ocean: Juan De Fuca Ridge | depth 2182 m m
CCGGCAAATCGTTACCCGGTAGACCGCAACATGGTGGATATACTGCACATATCGCAGGCTGGGCTAAGCGAATCAAACCGCCACCTTTAAACCCAACAAGCTTAACCGGAAGCCGGCCCTGGTTTTACAACAATGGCTGGGTTCAAAAATCTCCATCCCCTTACCTGCCAGGGAAAAAATACGCCGTGAAATATGCAGTCTGGTATAGAATTAAATAAGATAGTCCTCGATTTTCTCACAAGTTTAAGTAAAGGGCAACCTGTCGAGAGATGGAAAGTCAACAGCAGATTTAATCCCCAGTTTTTGCCCCCCTTGCTTGCCCCTGCTCTGCCAAGACAAAGGAGAACCACATGAAAAAATTGTTCCCCATGTTGTTGATTGGATTTTTTTTGATTTTCCCCACTTCATTAGCATTTGCCAAGACATTCGAGGGTGTCAATTACACAGTCATTGAAAAATCTACGTTGGGAAGCATTAAAAGCAGCATTGACATAAGGCTTGAGCAAAAAGTTTCGAAGGATTTCTTACGGAAATTGGCTCTAAAATTACGACAAGAAGAACCTAGAAAATATCACCGTCTGTTTATCACATACTATTTGCCCGGGATGACACCGGACTCAGGTGCATGGGCTACAAGTCATTTCAATCCTAATCTGGAAGTTAAGATTTTAGGAACGACAATAGAGGAAAAAAAAGCATTAATGCGTAATTCAGAAAATTCTTCTGGTGAAATAATTGGCGAATGGCTCGACGAGTCCATTGGTGAGAAATATACATTCCTCAAAAAAAACGGCAAAATAATAATGATTAACAAATTCAAGGATGGGAGTAGTTCTAAAAAAGAGCTAATTCAAAAAAAACAGTCTGGAGGATTACGGTTTGAGGAAAAAGGAGATAATGATTTTGGAGAATATTACTTAATCGAGAGCAATGGGCGTTTGGCCGTTTATGATAATGCAGGACTCATCAATACAATAAAAAAAATCAGATAACAAGCGCACCAATCGTGGTTAATTGGGGACAGACTCCATTTTGCCGGCTCCGACTTGTCCGCACCAAATTCCTCTTGCTTTTTAGCGCTATATTCGCATACAATAAAGCATCAATTACATGCGCTAAAGACTTGAAGGAGACACGGCATGACTATTAGTATCACCGAAGATATCCGTTCAATTACAGAATTGAAACGGAACACCAACTCAGTCCTGAATCAAATTCACAAAACGAAACGCCCTGTCATTTTGACAGTCAACGGGAAGGCCGAGGCGGTTATCGTTGACGCCAAAGAATATGAAAAAATAACAAATGCATTTAACTTGCTTAAGCTTCTTGCTCCTGCCGAGGAAGATATAAAAGAAGGCAGGTATCGCGAAGCAAAAGAATTTTTTCAGGAGTTTAAGCGTGGCAAAGAAATATAAAGTTAACATTTCCCACAATGCGCAAAATGACCTTGAACATATTTTTTTCTATATCGCCAATGACAGCATAAAGAATGCGAAAAAATTTATCTTGGAGTTGGAAAAGAAAATCTACAGCTTGGATATTTTTCCTGAGCGTTTCGCGTATATCCCGGAGAATATCCATTTTGGAACCAACTATAGACATATTACACATAAAAAATATCGCGTTATATATAAAATTACCAACGATTCCGTATACATATTAAGAGTGATACCTGGGGCAAAGCTACTCGACTTATAAACAATCAAAACGCCAATCAACGTTCCCGGCTCTACCCCCAATTGGCCAATTGGGGAGCATCCCCTTTTTACCTTGGATGAACACGGACTGAGGCTGCGCCTTTACCAGGGTTTCGGCGGACATGCGACGAATTGACTTGCATAGTCCGCTTTTCCATGGTATAATATTATATTTTTTTCTGTGAACTTTCCAAATATTGATCCATCTGGCCAACATAACCAAGCAGCACGGAGCCCGGATTCTTTCCCGGAACGCCGGTCTCCATGTCTTACCCAATACCAGGAACGACGCCGGCCACTTCTCCCAGGAAACAGACGAGACACGGATCTTTGCCGGGAATGACCGGTATTACCTGAGCAGGTCCGGCCATAAGAGCCGGGCCGCGTGACGGCAGGGGGCAGATCCCCGGATATCTATTCAAAACGCAAAATGAGGAGTTGATAATTTAGAATTTTATCGATTCCGCACTCTGCATTCTTGTTTTCCACTGCCTCTCACTCTTCACATTTACTCTTCAAATTTCACAATTAACACTTGTATAAGGATTACCAACATTATGGATTTCGATGACTTTAAATTCCATCCCCAAGTCTGCGCCGGAGTAACGGCGATCGGCTATCACACCCCGACCCCGATCCAGACCCAGGCGATCCCCCGGGTCATGCAGGGCGGCGACGTCATGGGGCTGGCCCAGACCGGCACCGGCAAGACCGCGGCCTTTGTCCTGCCCATGCTGCACCGGCTGCTTAGCGGCAGTCGCAGCCACGTCCGCGGCCTGATCATCGCCCCCACCCGCGAACTGGCCGAACAGATCAACGAGTCGATCATTGAGCTGGGCAAGGAAACCGGCATCCGCAGCCTGACTATTTACGGCGGAGTGAACGCCAAACCCCAGGTGGCTAAGCTGAAACAAGGGGTGGATATCGTGGTGGCCTGTCCGGGCCGACTCCTCGATCACCTGAACCAGGGCAACCTCGACCTCTCCCATCTCGAGACCCTGGTCCTGGACGAGGCCGACCATATGTTCGACATGGGTTTTCTCCCGGATATCCGCCGAATCATTAAATATATCCCGGGCAAACGGCAGACGCTTCTTTTCTCCGCCACCATGCCCGACGAGATCAGGGGATTGGCCCACGAGGTGCTGCAAGACCCGGCAACGGTCCAGGTGGATACGGTGGCCCCGGCCAAGACCGTGAGCCACGCCCTGTATCCGGTGGAACCGCACCTGAAGACCGCCATGCTCCTGGAGCTGTTGCAACTCACCAAAACCGAATCAGTGCTGGTGTTCACCCGCACCAAGTACCGGGCCAAGCGGCTGGGTGAAAAACTGGTCAAGTCCGGCTACCGGGCGGCCTCGCTCCAGGGCAACCTGTCCCAGAACCGGCGGCAGGCGGCATTAAGCGGCTTTCGCGACGGCAGCTTCCAGATACTGGTGGCGACCGATATCGCGGCCCGGGGCATTGATGTGAGCCTGATCTCCCACGTGATCAACTACGACATCCCCGACACCGCCGATGCCTACATCCACCGGATCGGCCGTACCGGACGTGCCGCCAGAAACGGCAATGCCTATACCCTGGTCTCAGGAGAAGATCAGATCATGATCCGCGCCATTGAGCGGATGCTGGGCAGCCCGCTGGAGCGATGCACGGTGGACGGCTTTGACTACAGTGTCGCCTCGCCCCGGAAGAACACCGAGTTCGACCGGCCGCCACGGCAACCGCGGCCGCGCCGCAAACCGGCCCGGCAGGGTCAAGCAAAACCTGTGCAAACGAACCAGCAGGGCGACCAGACGAAGAGTTCGACCCGGGCCGGCAGAACAGGCAAAAAGAACCCCAACCGTTCCGGGTTGCGGCGCGGCCGGGGCACGGCCCCGCTGGGCGTCAACCTGCAGGCCGGCCGGGGTGGCGGCCAGGGACGCGGGGGCCGCTAAGACCCCCGTACCGCCCGCTCCCCGGCCATCACTGTCCGGCCGGGGAGCGCCCCCCCTCTCTTCCGGCACCGTACCGGAATCAACACGCCTTGAAAAAAACACCAGCCTCGAAACCCGGCCGCTTTCCCGTCCTTTCCTGCCACCCGCCCAGGCCAGTCCCCCTATAAAATCTTTGCGTTACCCTTATCCCTTCGGTTACAGTTAGACGTTGTTTCACAAAGATGAGCTACACCTCCGGTCCTGGAGGGCCAGGAATGAAGGCTTCGTCAGACACGATTCAAGGAACAGCCAATGGCAAAATCAGACCAGGATCAACCCCGACATCAGGTACTTTCCTTCCCGGGAGATAACAGCGACCTGTCGGCCGAGCTCAAAAAGCTGCGCGATAAAACTGCCGGATTGGAAAAAAACGAGCGCCGCTTTCGGCGGCTTCTGGAAAACAGCAGGGATATCATTTTCCGGATTTCCCTGCCTGACGGACCCTATGAGTATATCAGCCCCGCGGCCCTGGAAATGCTCATGTCTCCCTAACCCATTTTCGACAAGAAGGGCAGGTTCAAGGGCAGCTTTGCGGTCATCACCGACATCACCCGCCAGAAACATGCCGAGGCGGAAAAGGCCCGGCTGGAGGCCCAGCTTATCCAGGCGCAGAAACTGGAGGCTATCGGCACCCTGGCCGGTGGACTGGCCCATGATTTTAATAATATGTTGACTGCGGTCCTGGGCAACATCGACCTGGCCCAGCTGCACCTGCAGCCTGATGAAAAAATCTCGGGATTTTTACAAAATGCCAAGCAGGCATCCGAGCAGGCCCACGGATTGACCCAGCAGCTGCTCACCTTTTCCAAGGGCGGAGAACCGATTAAAGAGACCTTTGCCATCGACACCATGATCGGGGATTCGGCCATGCTCGTCCTGAGCGGCTCCAATGTGAAGTGCGAATACCATTTTCCCGACGACCTCTGGCCGGTTGACGCCGACAGACAGCAGATCAAGCAGGTGATTCACAACATTCTCCTCAATGCGGTCCAAGCCATGCCGGAGGGTGGAGTCGTCACCATAAAGGCGGAGAATATACGCATTGACCTTGATGGTCCCCTTCCCCTGCCGGGCGGGAATTACACCAGAATATCGGTGACCGACCAGGGAATCGGCATCCCGGGACAACACCTGGCAAAGATCTTTGACCCCTATTTTTCCACCAAACAGGGCGGGACCGGCCTGGGGCTTGCGATCAGCCACTCCATTATCACCAGGCATGGCGGTCATCTTGTTGCCGAGTCGGAACCCGGGGCCGGCTCAACCTTCACCCTCTTTCTGCCGGCATCGGCAAAAGAAACCCGGAGCAAGGCCTGCCCCCGGACCGAACCGATCAAGGGCCGGGGGCGGGTCCTGGTCATGGATGACGAGGAGCACGTCAGAAAGGTTACGACCACCATGCTGGCATACCTGGGATATGAGCCCCGGACCGCCAGGGACGGCGACGAGGCCCTGGAACTATATAAAAACGCCAAGGAATCGGGCCACCCTTTTGATGTGGTGATCCTGGACCTGACCATTCCGGGCGGCAAGGGCGGCAAGAAGACGATCAAGGAGCTGCTGGCTTTCGACCCGGCGGTGAAGGCCATCGTCTCCAGCGGCTATTCAAATGATCCGGTGATGGCCGACTACCGCGCCCACGGCTTTTCCGGAATTGCGGTCAAGCCGTACAAGGTGGGGGAACTGAGCGTGGCCCTGCAGGACGTGATGAAAAGATAAAGTGACCGTTTTTAAAGCCGTCCCCGACATTGACATCAGGCAAGCAAACCCATAGTATACATCTACCGGAGGTCAGGTAAAAAACAAGGTCGTCTGCAGGACCGGACGAAATCCGACTCACTCGAGAGCCAAGCAGGGCGGCAGAGGAGACAGCACCGTGTTCGACGATCAATATACCGAGCAGGATATGCATGAATAAAATACAGGACCTCATTGAACAGATAAAAAGGCTGGAGAAAGAACTGACCATCGAGGTCCAGAGGAAGGAAGAAGAGTTCTTCTATAAAATAGAAGGCAAAAAGATATATTTCAATGATGAGATCAAAAGATACCATAAAACCATCAGCACCAAGCTCCACACCTACCTCTTCAACGCCAATCTCCTCAATATCCTCACCGTGCCGGTAATCTGGTCCTGCCTTTTCCCGGCCGTGTTGCTGGATATTGCCGCCTCGCTGTACCAGGCGGTCTGTTTTCCGGTCTATGGCATTCCCAAGGTCAAGCGCAACGACTATATAGTGATCGATCGCTATGCCCTCAGCTATCTCAACCTGATAGAGAAGATCAACTGCGTCTACTGCGGCTACTTCAACGGCCTGATTGCATATGTTCAGGAAATAGCCGCCCTGACTGAACAATATTGGTGTCCCATTAAACATGCCCGTAAAATCAGCAGCATTCACAGCCGTTACAATAAATTCATCGACTATGGGGATTCCAGGGACATCTACGAACGAATCGAAAAGATACGCAGAGATTTCAACCAGTCCGCGTAATGGCGTAAATATTGAGGAGCGAGAACCATCAAACGATACCTGATCATCGGTAACGGGGTCGCCGGCACCACTGCCGCGGAACATATCCGGAAACTGGACGACACCGGCCGAATCATTATTCTAACCGACGAGAAACTGCCTTTTTACTACCGGATACGGCTGAACGAGTATATCGGCGGCACCCTGGAGGAACAGGACCTCGTTGCCAGGAAAGCCGGCTGGTACGCGGAAAAAAGGATTGAACTGATAACCGGCGCCCGGGTCATTGAAGCGGACCCGGAGCAACAGACTGTCCGCACTGAAGACAACCAACAGTTTACCTATGACCGCCTGTTGCTCGCCACCGGCAGCCACTCATACCTGCCGCCGATCGAGGGCGTGGACAAGCAGGGGGTCTTTACCCTGAGAACCGTCGACGACGCGCGCCGGATCATTGCTTTTGCCGGGCCGCGGGAGGAAGTAGTGCTTGTCGGCGGCGGCTTACTGGGGCTTGAGACCGGCAGCGCCCTCCTGGGAAAAGGGAAAAAAGTGACGGTGGTGGAATTTTTCCCCCGCCTCCTGCCGCGGCAATTAGATACGAAGGGCGCGGCAAGACTCATGCAGATCATGAAAGGCCGGGGATTTTCCTTTCGTCTCGGCACCAGTGTCCGGGAAATAGCGGGGGACCGGGCCGTTGCGAATGTTCACCTGCAAAAAGGCGAAACCCTGCCGGCGGAGATGGTCATCGTCTCAGCCGGAGTCCGGCCGAACCTCGAACCGGCGCAACGTCTCAGCCTGGCCACCGATAAGGGGATTATTGTGGATTCCGCCTTAAGGACGAGCCGCCCTGAAATTTTCGCGGCCGGCGATGCGGCCCAGTTCGGGGACCATCTTTACGGCATCTGGCCGGCCGCGATGGAGCAAGGCCGGGCGGCCGGCACGAACATGGCGGGCGGCGGCGTGATATACGAAGGCTCCACGCCGGCGAACAAACTGAAAGTCGCCGGCATAGACCTGGCCGCGGCCGGCGAAATCGATGCCGAAAACCGCTTTGAATCGCGGATCGAGGAGACGGATACCGTATACCGGAAATTTGTAATCAAGGCCGATCACCTGGTCGGCTGCATCATGCTGGGCGATACCGCCGACTTTGCCCGGACGGTCCGGGCAATAAACGAACAAACGGATATCGCCCGACTCAAGCTGCCGGACATGGACCGATCAGCCGGTCACTGAAGCTCCCTCTATGCGGGCGGGAGCGACCGCGTGAAGACGAGGGCCGGGACGGCTTAGACTTGCCCGGCTTCTTCATGGCGGTTCGCCGGCTGCGCTTCGGCGGGGCCTGCCGGCCGTTCCTCTTCGTCCACCGTCAGCATGATCCTGGAAACAATTCCCTTGTCGCGATTATTCAGGATCTCCATGGTCCAGCCGTGCGCATCGACAATCTTTCTCACGATGGGCAGCCCCAGGCCGGTCCCCTCTTTTTTCGTGGTAAAAAAAGGATCAAAAATCCTTTCCCGTTGATCTTCCCGGATACCACAACCACTGTCGATCACCTCGACAACAACGCTTTCTCCCGCCCTGGCGGTACGGACCTTCACCGTCCCCCCTGCCGGCGAGGCCTGGACGGCGTTCAAAATCAGGTTGACGATCACCTGCACCATGCGCATCGCGTCAAATGAGATATCCGGCAGACCCTCACAGAGTTCGGGGACAATCCTGACCTGTTTCTTTTTCGCCGCATCCGCGACCAGGGCCAGGCTGTCCCGCACCGTTTTATTGATGTCCGCATAGGTTCGGTGCAGATTCAGGGGGCGGGAAAAATCGAGCATGTCCTTGGTCATCTCCTCCATCCTGGTGGCCTCCCTGATGACCAGGGCAAGTTTTTCCCGCGCCGGGTCATTGGCGGCCATTTTTTCCCATACCCGCCGGGTAAGCCCGCCAATAACGACCAGAGGCGTTTTCATGTCATGGGCCACGGCGGCCAGGGACCTGCCTACCGATGCCAGGTGCCGGGCCTGCAGCAATCGTTCGGAAGCCGCCATTTCCCGGCTTCTCAGGATGCCGACGAGTACGGCCAGGCCGTTATACAGCCCGACCGACACCAACTTGTCAAAGTCATACGGGGAGCCCCCCTGCCAGTGCCGGAAAACATAGGGCAGGTAGCATATGGTAATCGCGGCCGAGACCGTCAGGGCGCCACGCAGGCCAAACCATAATCCGGCCAGCACAATGGGCAGATAATAAAATTCGCTATAGAATGGATGATAGTGCAGATGGCTTCGGTCAATACCGTAATGCAGGAGGCTGATGGCAATCACCAGCATGACCAGCAATATTTTCTTGCGGATAATCTCGTTTTTATTTTTATTCTTCATCATATGTTACCGGGGTCAGCAAAACCGGTCTTCGCCCCTGGTGAGCAACGGCCGGCTCAAGGTCAGAGAATAAAATAACGAGACAAAAGACCTGGGACAATGAGAAAAATATGTTACAGCTATTCGATGAAATCGAAGGGGATGAAGATAGCTCGCATATGGCAAACAAAACATGATACCTCGTTTACCTGTCACCGGACATTCTCTGCCGGCATCGTTTCGTATCGGGACGTTCATCGCCCCGTTGCCCGGTCGGCACCAACGGCCCCGGTGAAATGAACGTCCCGACGACAAGCTGGCTGAGCGCCATCGTTATTTTGCTGGACCTGGCGATTGTTTCAGTCCTGGTGCCGAAGGTTATTCTGCAACGGCGGGAATCGGGAGCAACGCTGGCGTGGATTCTGGCCATTGTCTTCGTGCCCTATCTCGGGCTGCTGAGTTTCTGGATTTTCGGCACCACGCGAATACGGCTGCGGCGGCGTAAACGGCGGCGGGCCGAACAGCATCTCCAGATGTCACTGGCACGATTCCGGGCACAGCAACAGTTGTCCGTAGCGGATGAAATCGTGGCGTCCTCGCTCTTCACCCTGGCCGGCAGGCTGGGCGGAGCCGGCCCCCAGGCGGGCTGCAAGGCAACTCTCTACCGTGACGGCCGCAAGGCGTTTGACGCCCTTGAACGGGCCATAGACACGGCCGCTCACCATGTTCACCTGGTGTATTACCTCTGGGAGCCGGACCATACCGGCGCCCGCCTGCGCGATGCCTTGACCCGGGCCGCCGGCCGCAAGGTGGAGGTACGGCTGCTGCTGGACGACGTCGGGTCACGCAAGACCAAAAATAAATTCTTCTCATCACTTGTGGCAGCAGGGGGAGAGATCGCCCGCTTTTTACCGGTCAACCCCTTAAACCGCCAGCTGGCGCTCAACAACCGGAACCATCGCAAGTTGGTGGTAATTGACGGCCTCTCCGGTTTTACCGGCAGCATGAATGTCGGTGACCTCTATGCCGGCCTGGCGGAATCGTGGCAGGACCTGCACGTCCACATTCATGGTCCGGTGGTCCATGAACTCCAGGAGGTTTTCTGCCAGGACTGGTATCACGCCACGGCCGGGGAACTGGCCAGCGCCCGGTATTTTCCCGCAATCCCCCCGGCCGGCGATATCTGTGCCCAGTTTCTTGCCAGCGGCCCGGCGGATGAACGCTGGCTCGCCATCCATACCTTGCTGTTCGCGGCGATCAACCTGGCCCGGGAGCGGGTCTGGATCGAGACTCCTTATTTCGTGCCGGACTCGGCCGTTGCCATGGCCCTGCAGACGGCAGCGCTGCGAGGCATCGACGTCAGGCTGCTGTTACCCGGCTACTCCGATCATCCGTTGGTGCTGCTGGCCGGCCGTTCGTTTTACAAAGAACTCCTGGCCGCCGGGGTTCGAATCTTCGAACTGGACAAAACCATTCCCCATGCCAAGACCGCCGTGGTTGATCAGATTTTCGCCACCACCGGTTCAGCCAATATGGACCAGCGCAGTTTCCGGCTTAATTTCGAGGCAAACCTCTTCTTCTTCGGCAACGAGATCGCCTCTGAACTGGAACGGGATTTTCTCCTGCTGTTCAAGGAGGCGAACGAAGTCACGGCCGCCGACCGGGCTAATCTGACCCGGAGCCAGCGGCTCACCGAGGGATTTGCCCGGATTCTGGCGCCTCTGCTCTAAGCCGGAGCGAAATCCGGATCAACCGCAACTGCATCCCGGGCCGCAGCTATCCTGGTCCGTCGAGTCGCAATTACAACCGCCGGCCTCCTGCTGCCGCATATTCTGCGCCTGCAACAGCTCCTCGGCGCTCGGCTCCCGGACTTCCACGATATTGACATCAAAAAAAAGCTGCTGACCGGCCAGGGGATGATTCAGATCAACGATGACCACATCGTTATCTTTCAACTCCGTCACCGTCAGCACAACCTGACCATGAGGCCCCTGAGCGTGAAAGGTCATGCCGGGTTCAACCTTGACATCATCGGGGAACTGGCCCCTCGGTATCTCCTGGAACATGTCTTTAACGACCGGGCCGTAAGCATCTTCAGGCTCTACGGTGATCCGGGAGCTGTCACCTGCCGCCATGCCCATAAGTGCCCGTTCCAAGCCGGGGATGATCTGGCTGGTGCCCGTAATAAAGCCCAGCGACTCACCCGGGGGGGAGCTGTCAACCTCTTCGCCCGAAGCGAGGGAAAGCTTGTAATCCATAGCTACATACAATTTATCCGTGATCTTCATAAAATACCTCTTTAGGTGAATAATATACGATGAGGCCGGACGGGCCGATATCACCGCCTTGCAGATGGCGCCCAACCCGAATCCGAGTGCCGATTCTGCAAACTTATTTTTGAGAAACCCTAAGGGTATTGTGCGGGAAAGTCAACTCCGGCCGCCCTGAACCGGAAAAAATTGTCCGGTTTTCTTCCACCTGGATCCGGCAAACATTCACAAGCAAGCGCGTAACTAGTCACAACAGGGTGCGGCACTCTGCGTTATTACTTGCATCTAACCGGTAAGCCGCCACAGGCACCCCATCTTCACG
>VAPL010038175.1_pt1 | contig 11096 bp, 12 predicted proteins | sample 3395061 | NCBI WGS metagenome assembly VAPL01 (sample SAMN08290444, study PRJNA428436) | hydrothermal vent metagenome | isolation source: Deep-sea hydrothermal vent chimney 2 | place: Pacific Ocean: Juan De Fuca Ridge | depth 2182 m m
GAATATTATATTTTAAAGGCCTTGGAAATTGAACCATTAAATTTATTTTTACTAAGACATTTAAAAGAAATAAAAACCAAGCAAAATGATTTTAACGGGGCTATAATTATTCAAAACAGAATTATAGAACAAAGACCAAAAGAAGAATCGGATCTGGTTATTCTTTATATAAAATCTGGTGAAATAGAAAATGCAATTGCGTTATTAAAAAAACTAAATGAGAATGATAATTTGCCTGCAAATTTGGTTCCGTTAAAAGAGTCGTTATTGCAAACAAAACCGGAAATAGCAGAAAAAAATAAAACAACTAGATTTAAGGAGCAACCGAAAACCAAGACAGAACTTCTCAAAGAAAATTACGAATTAAAAAAAGATTACAATTCATTAAAATTAATTTTAGAGAGAGAATTAAAAACCAAACAATTTTTAGAATTATTAAAAGATAGTAATGAAGCGATTACAATTTTTCCTGCTCAACCTTTTTTATATTTAATGAATGGAGTAGCTTTGAACAGTATTAGAAAATACAGAGATGCCATTGAAATATTGAATTCAGGGTTGGAATATTTAGTAGATAACAAGGAAATGGAATCCCAATTTATGGAGCAGTTAAGTTTAAGTTATAAGGGTTTAGGTGAAAATAAAACGGCTACTTCTTACTATAAAAAAGCTATGGAATTAAAAAATAAATAGTTGAGAGGAAATGAAAAAGAGTTTTTATTTATTTATACTTGTGTTATTGACAATTTCTTGTAAAACTTCCAAAATCAAGAATAATAACATCGCTAAACTTCCAACAAAAACCATTATAACAAAAAACAAAAAAGCAGCTTTTAATAAAACAAATTTGCGTGCTAGTTTAATGGTGAAGTATAAAGGAAATAATGAGTTTCCAAATATAAAAACATCGCTTCGAATAGCTAAAGATTCAATTATATGGCTTAGTTTTTCAAAACTTGGTTTCCCAATAGCCAAAGCAATTATTACTCACAATGAGATTAAATTTTATGAAAAAATTTCTAAGACCTATTTTATTGGCGATTTCGAATTAATAAGTAATTGGCTGGGTACATCTTTTGATTTTGATATGATTCAAAATCTATTTTTTGGAGAGCCTTTGGTCGATTTAAAGAAAGATAAATACCAATCTAAAATAGTTAACAGCAGCTATAAAATTAATCCTAAAAATCAAAATCCATTATTTGATATTTTTCTATGGATCGATCCGAACACATTTAAATTATCTAAAGAAGAAATTATTCAAGCCAGTAAAAATCAAAAATTAACCATAGACTATAAGGATTTTCAAGAATATGACGGTTCTTTGTTTCCTAAAGGATTTGTTATTAAGGCAGTTGATAAAAAAAGAAAAACACATATAGATGTTAACTATAAAAATGTAATATTTGAATCTCCGTTGAGGTTTCCTTTTAAAATTCCAAACGGATATAGCAATATTAAACTAAAATGATTTTCTACCAACAAAGAATGGAAAGCTTTAAAACAAAAAAGATAAATTCGTATTTTATACGGTGCTTCTTTTTTTTGTTAATTTTCACATTTTCAGTTTCTCAATCAGTAACTGCGCAAAGCAGAAAGGAACTGGAATCCCAAAGAATAAAATTACAAAATGAAATAAAAGAGATAAATGCCTTACTTTTTAAATCACAAAAAAAAGAGAAAACCTTACTTTCTGATCTTTCAGATCTAAATAACAGAATTCGAGTTAGGCTGAAACTCATCAAAACAATAAACGATGAAACCAAACAAATCTCTAAAGAAATAAAAGAAAATGAAAGAGAAGTTTCTCAGCTTCAAAACAGGTTAGTACTGCTAAAAAAAGATTATGCCAATATGGTTGTTCAGTCTTATAAAAGTAAAACAAAGCAAAGCAGGCTTATGTTTATTTTATCATCTGAAGATTTTATGCAGGCGTATAAACGAATTCAATACATAAAACAATATGCCGCCTATCGAGTTGAACAAGGAGAAGAGATAAAAATTGAGACCGTTAAATTAGAGAATTTAAATGATTTTTTAAAGGAAACGAAACTTGAAAAGGAATCACTTTTAGCAATTAATGAAAGAGAAAAAGATAGCATTAATGACGAAAAAATATCTCGGGAAAGTTTGGTAAAATCCGTAAAGAAAAAAGAAAGAAAATATATTGCAGAGATCAATAAAAAACAAAAAGAAGAAAAAGCGATAAACAGAAAAGTTGAAAAATTAATTAGAGATGCAATAGCAAAATCTAAATCAAAAAACAGCTCTAAAACAAAAAGCTCTGGATTTTCTTTAACTCCGGAAGCGAAAATATTAGAAAAGGATTTTATTTCGAATAAAGGTAAATTACCGTCACCTGTAGAAAGAGGTGTAATTGTGAGGCGTTTTGGGAAACAATCTCATCCAACATTAAAAGGAATCACAATTGAAAGTAATGGTGTTTTTTATGCAACCGAAAAAAACGCCAATGCCAGAGTGATATTTGATGGTAAAGTACTGGCAATACAAGTGTTACCAGGTAAAAAGAAAGCGGTTTTGGTACAGCATGGAAATTATATTTCTGTATATAAAAATCTGGATAATGTAACCGTTCATAAAGGAGACAATGTAAAAACCAAACAAGAATTAGGGAAAATACACACCGACAAAACAACCGGTAAAACCATTTTGGCCTTTGTTCTTTTTAAAGAAATTCATCGTCAAAACCCAGAGGAATGGGTGTATAAAAATTAAGCCTATGAGACCTTATATTTTAGCCGAGAATAACTGGAAGAATTTGAAAAATGCTAAAATTGATTTGGCTGTACTTCCATGGGGAGCTACCGAAGCACATAATTTTCATTTGCCATATGCTACAGATATTTACGAAGCGGATTTAATGGCAGCAGAGTCGGCAAAAATAGCTTGGGACAAAGGGGCAAATTTAATAGTTCTTCCAACAATTCCTTTTGGAGTAAACACCGGACAATCTGATGTATATCTCAATATAAACATGAATCCTAGTACCCAATTTGCTGTATTGAGTGATATTGTGGAAGTCTTGAACAGACAAAAAATTTACAAACTCTTACTATTCAATAGTCATGGAGGAAATAATTTTAAATCTATAATTAGAGAATTAGGTTTAAAATACCCTAAAATGTTTATATGCTTTGCAAACTGGTTTCAATCACTTGATAGAACAGAATATTTTGATGATCCTGGTGACCATGCAGATGAAATGGAAACAAGTTTACTCTTGCATCTTAAACCCGATTTGGTATTACCAAAAGAAAATTGGGGAGAGGGCAAAGAAAAGAAAAACCGTATTACTGCATTTCAAGAAGGTTGGGTGTGGTCTGAAAGAAAATGGTCTCAAATTAGCGAAGACACCGGAGTAGGAAACCCTGCAATGGCAACCAAAGAAAAAGGAGAAGCATACTTTAAGGCTGTAACTTCGAAAATGGGTAAACTTTTTTCTGATCTTTGTAAGGCTGATTTGGAAGACCTTTACGAATAAATTTAGGGTCAAAATAACTACATGTTTTTTAAACAACTTCTTGAAGAAAAATTATCTCAAAAAGTATTGCAAATTAATGCTATTTCAGGAGGAGATATCAATGATGTTTACTTAGTCAAAACAAAAGAAAACGACTTTGTTCTAAAGGTAAATTCTTTTTCGAAATTTCCCAAAATGTTTGAAAAAGAAAAGAAAGGATTAGAGAAAATTTCAAAAACCGGGGCTAATTCACCAAAAATAATTCAAGTATTTAAAAACTCAAAACATCAATTTTTGCTTTTAGAATTTATTAAAGAAGAAAAGATTCAAAACGGTTTTTGGAGAAAATTTGCCGAAGATCTGGTAAAAATTCACAAAACAACATCTTCCTCTTTTGGATTGGACTACGATAATTATATAGGGTCTTTAACACAAAATAATTCATCAAAAAAAACCTGGGAATCATTTTTTATCGAAAATCGAATTCTTCCCCTTGTTCAACTTGCATTTGACCAAAACATATTGCAAAACAAGCACAATATGCTATTTGAGAGTTTATTTAGTAGATTGAATGAAATATTACCCGTAGAGCAACCTTCGTTGGTTCATGGTGATCTATGGTCTGGGAATTTGATGAATAGTTTAGGTGTATCACCTGTTTTTATAGATCCGGCAATTTATTTTGGGAATAGAGAAATGGATATTGCCATGACGCAAATGTTCGGTGGTTTTAACAACTCCTATATTCAATTTTACTCAGAAAAATTTCCTTTGGAAAAAGGATGGGAAGAAAGATTAAAAATTCACAATTTATATCCTAATTTGGTTCACCTCCTATTATTTGGTAAATCGTATTTGAGAGGTATTGAAAGAGTAATTGAAAAATTTTAAATGCATAGGTTTTTAAAATTATTCGAACAAAGCTTTTAATTCGGTTGCATCTTTTGGGTCCATTTTTTTTGATAAGACCAAACTCAATTGTTTTCTGCGCAAAGCTCCTTCAAACCGTTCTTTTTCTAAATCGGTTTCTGGTATTAATTGAGGAACCTTTACAGGGGTTTCGGTTTCATCTACTGCAACGAATGTATAAATTCCTTCGTTTACTTTTGTTCTGTCGCCAGACTCTCTGTCTTCGATCCAAACATCTACAAAGATTTCCATTGACGATCTAAATGCTCTTGAAACTTTGGCTTCAATTGTTACAACACTTCCAACGGGAACGGCTTTCGAAAATACAACATGATTCACAGAAGCAGTTACCACAATTCTTTTACAGTGTCTTCTCGCTGCAATACTCGAAGCTCTATCCATTCGGGCTAATAATTCACCTCCAAAAAGATTATCCAGAGGATTAGTTTCACCGGGTAGTACGAGGTCGGTTAGAATAGTTAATGACTCTTTGGGTGTTTTTGATACCATTGGGTTCTAGTTGTAAGAATTTGAATAATTAAAGATAAGTTTTAAGAAAAAAAAGATTAAAATTCCTGTATCAGCAACCAGGCATCTTGATCGACTTTGTTTTTGTATGTTGATAAGCTTTTATATGCCTCATCTCTTGAAGCAAAACTCCCAAAAGAAACAACATTTAGATTCCATTTATTCACACCAAGTATTCGGGCATCATAACCATCTTTTTTTAGTTGTTCTACCTTTCTGTTTGCATTTTCTGGAATTCTAAAGGCTCCTGCTATGACATGAAAATTAAGTTTTTGTCGGATAACATTAAGATCTAAAGCAGGCAGAGGTTTGGTAATTACGAAAGTTGCATTTTCAATTTTTTGTTCAAGAACCTCCTGTTGTTTTTTAGCCGAGATTACCATTTGTTTGTTCTGGTAATTCTTATAAAATTTATTTCCAAAACCAACAACAGAAATTCCTAAAACGAAAATTGCTGCATATTTTAAATAGCTAGGAGCATTTCTTCGTTCGTGACTAATAATTAAAGGAGCTTTTTCTTCTAATTTAACAACTTGCTCTTTATATGTTTCTCTTTTAATTTCCTGGCATAGTACATTACCCAAGCCAAAAGACTCGGTCAAATAATTAACTTTGTATTGAGGTTCGAAAAGCAATTTGTTATTAATAAGTGTAAAAGAACCGATCATATCTAAAATCAATTCCTGAACTTTTAATTTTTTATTCCAGGATTCAATTTCGAATTGAATATAGTTTAAAGCACAATTGTATGAAATTTTGTCAATTGAAGCAATGTAATTAGCCAGTAAACCATCATTGTTTACAAGATGACTATTAAATGTAATTTGTTTATATGGAGGCAGTAATGTATTGTTCTTAAAATTTATTTTAGCCGATTTATTATTGGTAACAAAACCACCAAAACCAGGAACGATAACACATTCATAACGGTATAATAAATCACTAATATAATTGGCTAGTTTCAATAGAAACGGGGTTTTAAACTTAATTACAAATCTAAAGAAAATCAAAAAATAAATGCATTTAGACCCATAATTTTTATTAACAAATGTTTTGTATATTGAAATTCACTGAATTACGATGGAAAACAGAGACATTTTATATTTTTTAGCTTTGCAAAAAGCAGATGGCATAGGTGATATTATCGCAAAAAAATTAATAGCTCATTGCGGAACTGCACAAGGAATATTTGAAGAAAAGGCAAAAAATTTGGAGAAGATATCTGGTATTGGATCTTATACTATCAAAGGGCTTAATGATTCTTCCCTCTTTCATAAAGCAGAAGCCGAATTAGACTTTGTTAACAATAAAGGCATTCATATTTCAACTTTTTTGGATAAAGAATATCCCGAAAAACTGAAACACTGTGTCGATGGCCCCATCGTTTTATTCCGTAAAGGAAAAATTGATTTACAAAATAGAAGAATAATTAGTATTGTTGGTACCAGGCTAATTACTACTTATGGAAAATCATTTTTAAAAGAATTTATTGTCGATATTAAAAAATACAACCCTATTATAATTAGCGGTTTGGCATATGGGGTTGATATCTTTACACACCAATTAGCAATGGAAAACAATTTGCAAACAATAGGTGTAATGGCACATGGGTTGGATGAAATTTATCCGAAGGCACATAAGATCCAGGCTAAAACCATGCAAGAGAATGGAGGCTTAATTACAGAGTTTTGGTCTAAAACGAATCCAGATAGAGAGAATTTTGTCAAAAGAAATAGAATTGTTGCAGGGATTTCTGAAGCTACTATTGTGATTGAATCTGCCTTTAAAGGAGGGTCATTAATAACAGCAGATATTGCTAATTCGTACAATAGAGATGTGTTTGCAGTTCCCGGAAGATCTTCTGATATGTACAGTCATGGATGTAATCAATTGATTAAAAGCAATAAGGCTGCAATGATTACTTCTACCAAAGATTTAGAATATATTTTAAATTGGAATTCCGAAAAATTACCGGCAAAAAGCATACAAAAGAAACTGTTTGTAGAACTAGATAACCAAGAAGAGAATATTTATAATTATTTACTCAAAGAAGGTAAACAGAATTTAGATATTATCGCCTTGAATTGTAATTTTCCCATTCATAAAACAGCTACTATTCTATTGAATTTAGAATTAAAAGGAGTGACAAAACCATTGCCAGGTAAAATATTTGAAGCAATCTAAAAATCTAATCCCATTTTCTCGAAATACATTACAATACTCTCTTTCATTAAAACAGATTGCTCACCAGGTTTTAAATGAGGTAATTCATCTAATATTTTATAATGCGGCCAGCCTTCATCATCAAAAAAATCAAATTCATAATAACCAAAAGGCTCCAATAGTTTACAAATTGCAATATGCATAATATTGACCTTGTCGTCTTTACCAAATTTGTCATAACCTTTACCAAGTTCTTGAATGCCAATTAAATAAATAATTGAATCTAGATCCATTATTTCACCTCCACCAAATTTATCAGATAACTTTCCCCTTATATCTTCCCATTGTAGTTTTAGCTCTTTATCTCTTGACATTCCATTTGGATTTTGTAATTACAAAAATAGCACTTTTAAGAGAGTTCATAAGCATTTTTTTTCTTTAGGGTTTAAATGCTACATTTGTTAAATGAAGAAAGTAGTTACATCCTTTATCGTTTTATTTATAACTTCTTTTTGCTTTTGTCAAGATAAGGTAGACGTTGAAAATCCGATATTGAGTTATTATTCTGTAAAAAAGAATGAACTCTCCAAACCCTCAAAGTTGGGTATAGGAGAATATACTCAAGTTTATACGCAATTTATAATTGATGATAAAAAAGAAATAAAAATAATAAGTGTAAGAGGGCCTGATTTATTTTTAGAAAAAAGGGCCACACAAATAATTAATAAACTTCCTCAAGTAAACCCTCGTTTTATAAGTTCTCAAAAAAAGAACTCTAAACATGTAATGCAAATAAATTTTAAAGTTGTTAAATAATTTTAAATTATTTCGCTTAGGATATTTTATTAATATCTAAAATTATAGAATATCTAATCTTAGATATTATTCCTTATTTTTGCATCTGAAAAACCAACATCTATGTACACAAAGATTAAAGATCATTTACAGAAAGAATTGAATTCGATTAAAGAAGCGGGTTTATATAAATCAGAGAGAATTATTACCAGTTCACAGGATGCTGTGATTAAAATTTCTACTGGTGAAGAGGTTATTAATTTATGTGCGAATAACTATTTGGGTTTATCTAATCATCCCGATGTTATTGAGGCAGCTAAAGATGCGATGGATTCACATGGTTTTGGAATGTCATCGGTTAGATTTATATGTGGAACTCAGGATATTCACAAAAAACTAGAACAGAAAATAGCAGATTTTTATCAAACGGAAGACACAATTCTTTATGCTGCGGCCTTTGATGCCAATGGTGGAGTTTTCGAACCGTTGTTGGGTAAAGAAGATGCGATTATTTCGGATTCGTTAAATCATGCATCGATCATTGATGGAGTAAGATTGTGTAAAGCAGCAAGATATCGATATGCAAATAATAACATGTCTGATTTAGAGGATCAGCTAATAGAAGTAAATAAACAAAAACACAGATTTAAAATAATTGTTACCGATGGTGTTTTTTCTATGGATGGTATAGTGGCGCAATTAGATAAAATATGTGATCTGGCGGAAAAATACGACGCTTTGGTTATGGTTGACGAATGCCATGCGGCCGGGTTTATTGGAAAAAAAGGAAGAGGAACTGTCGAATTAAAAAATGTGATGGGTCGTGTTGATATTGTAACAGGCACCTTAGGAAAAGCGCTTGGAGGAGCAATGGGTGGATATACAACCGGTAAAACAGAAATAATAGAAATTTTACGACAACGATCAAGACCGTATCTATTTTCAAATTCACTTGCTCCCGCAATTGTTGGGGCATCTTTAAAAGTTTTTGAAATGATAGATGAAGACACATCATTACGTGATAAATTAGAGGAAAACACCAATTATTTTAGAACAAAAATGGAAAATGCCGGCTTTGATCTGGTTGGTGCAGATGCTGCTATAGTACCAGTAATGTTGTATGACGCAAAACTTTCTCAGCAAATGGCCAATGACCTTTTGAAGGAAGGAATTTATGTAATTGGTTTTTTCTTTCCGGTAGTTCCAAAAGAGAAGGCAAGAATAAGAGTACAATTAAGTGCTGCACATAACAAAGAACATTTAGATAAAGCAGTTGAAGCTTTCATTAAAGTAGGAAAAAAATTAAAAGTAATATGAAAAACCACCTCCCCTTTCAGGGACTCCTCCTTGAAAAGAAGGAGAAATAATTAATCTGATTTCCCTTCTTCAAGGGGAGACGCTAAGATGAAAACTGAGCGGGGTGGTTGAAATTAAATAATATGAAAAACATAAGAATTACTAAACATTTCGACTTTGAATCGGCGCATGCCTTGTACGGATATGACGGCAAATGTAAAAACATACACGGGCATAGCTACCATTTGCATGTGACAGTAATTGGTGAACCGATAGATGATTTGAGTAATCCAAAAAATGGAATGGTTATGGACTTTGGGGACTTAAAAAAAATAGTTAAAAAAGAAATAGTAGATGTATTTGATCATGCTGTAGTATTAAATAAAAATTCTCCCCATTTAGAATTGGCTAAATCAATTGAAGACCATTCGCACAAGATTGTTTTGGTCTCTTATCAACCAACAAGCGAAAGAATGTTGTTTGATTTTGCTGAAAAAATTAAAGCCTTACTACCTGAAAAAGTTTACTTACATTCGTTAAAACTATTTGAAACAGCGAATTCTTATGCAGAATGGTTTGCGAGTGATCAAGAATAAAATAATTTAAAAATTGTCATTTCAAGATATCATCCCCACAAATGTGGGAAACTTGTGAAACCAAGGAAAACATTTCAATGGATAAAAACAAAAAAATATACTTTGCTTCCGACCAGCATTTTGGTATTCCGAACCTTCAAAAAAGCCGTGAACGAGAAAAAATATTCATAGAATGGCTAAATGAAGTGAAACAAGATGCAGACACGATTTTCTTGTTAGGAGATTTGTTTGATTTTTGGTTTGAGTATAAAAAAGTGGTTCCAAAAGGTTTTGTTAGAATACTCGGAAAACTAGCCGAACTTCGGGATAATGGAATTAACATATACTTTTTCGTAGGAAACCACGATCTTTGGATGGAGAAATACTTAGAAACAGAATTAGATATTCCCGTTTTTTATCACCCTAAAGAATATACTTTTAATAAAAAAATCTTTTTAATTGGTCATGGTGATGGGTTGGGCCCTGGTGATAAAGGATATAAAAGAATGAAGAAAGTATTTACCAATCCCTTTTCAAAATGGCTGTTTAGATGGTTACATCCAGATATTGGCGTTCGTCTGGGACAATATTTGTCTACAAAAAACAAATTGATCTCTGGAGATGAAGATGTTAAATTTTTAGGAGAAGAAAATGAATGGTTGGTTCAATATGCCAAAAAGAAATTGGAAAAAAGACATTATGATTATTTTTTATTTGGACACCGTCACTTACCAATGGAAATTAAGTTAAGCGAAAATAGCAAATACATAAATACCGGAGATTGGATTACTCATTATACTTATGCCGTGTATGATGGGAATCAATTGGAATTGAAAAAATTTAATAAATAGCGAAACCTCACATTAAATGGCTAAAGTCAAAACTACATTTTTTTGTCAGAATTGTGGAGCCCAGTTTCCAAAATGGGTTGGTAAATGCACATCCTGTAATGAATGGAATACCATTGTTGAAGAAATTATTCAAAAAGACAGCTCGAATGAAATAAACTGGAAACAGTCAAATAATTCTGTTAAAAAAGCGAATAAAGCTCTTAAAATTAGTGATATATCTATAACTTCTGAAAATAGAATTGGAACTAATAATGAAGAATTAAATAGAGTTTTAGGAGGTGGATTGGTTAATGGTTCTGTAGTATTGTTAGGAGGGGAACCAGGAATTGGGAAATCGACTCTATTGTTACAAATTGCATTATTAATGAGTAACAAGGTTTTATATGTTTCGGGAGAAGAAAGCCAATCACAAATAAAATTAAGAGCAGAGCGCCTAGCGGGGGAAAATGAAAATTGCCTGATTTTAACAGAAACTAAAACGCAAAATATTTTTAAATC
>VAPL010256761.1_pt1 | contig 11096 bp, 9 predicted proteins | sample 3395061 | NCBI WGS metagenome assembly VAPL01 (sample SAMN08290444, study PRJNA428436) | hydrothermal vent metagenome | isolation source: Deep-sea hydrothermal vent chimney 2 | place: Pacific Ocean: Juan De Fuca Ridge | depth 2182 m m
CGCGCCACCAGCGCCTCGCCCTGCGGCGCCAGGGCGGCGAAGGTCTCTTCCAACAGGGCGACCTCCAGGCCATCGCGCCGCCGGCTACGGCGGGGCTTTGGCTTGAGTTCGCTCACCTCCGCGGATGCACCACTTGGTGCCTCCTCCTGCTTCATCCAGGCCAATGGGTCGGCGCCCATGGGTGATTTTTTACGTGTCGCCATTGATCATCTACTCCTGGTTATTCCGTAGGGTGGGCACCGCCCACCATGTACCTTTCAACGTGTCCCGGTGGACGGTGCCCACCCTACAAACTTTGCCACAGAGACACAGAGTAAAAAAAACCATGAGAAGATATGGGGCGCTTGTGTCATCGGATACGAGAAAAACATCGGTACTTTATATCCATAAGTTTTTCTCCGTGTCCTCTGTGTCTCTGTAGCAAACACAACGGCTAGCCATTCCAGCAGGAGCTGGCAAAAATACTGATGATCAACTGCAAGGTCGTTTCGGATATCAATGCCATTGTGACGTCACCATTTCCTCGGCCAGCCGGCGGTAATCCTCGGCACCGTGGCTGTTGTTCTGATACTCAAAAATAGTTTCACCGAAACTGGGACATTCGGCCAGCGCCACGTTTTCACGGATTGCGGTATCCAGCAGCCGATCCTGAAAATGTTCCGTGAGACGCTCACGCACCTCGCGTGCCAGACGGCGCTGGGTGTGAAAGCGGGTCATCACCACCCGGCGCGGCAACGGCCGGCGCAGGGTCTCTTCAACAAAACTCAGGGTTTCCATAAAGCGCGACAGGCTGTGCAGCGCCAGATAGTCACTGGAGACGGGAATCAGCAATTCCGAGGCAGCGAACAGGGCATTCATACCCAGCAGGCCGGCCGATGGCGGGCAATCGATAATTACCGCATCATAGCTTTCATCACAGGCATCGAGGGCCGCACGCAAACGCATGCCTCGTGTCTTGCCGCCTTCGCTGAGATGTTCGACATTCACCAGGCCACGGCCGGCAGGCACCAGGTCGAGCCCGTCACGTGCACTCAGCCGGTAATCGATCAGGGACGCACCCTCAAGCAGCACCGCGTCCATGCCCGGTGTTGCCGCATCGACGCCCAGGGCAGTGGTGAGGTGGGCCTGAGGATCGAGATCCAACGCCAGCACCCGCTGCTTGCCCAACGCCAGGGCATGAGCAAGATTAACGGCGGTGGTGGTCTTGCCCACTCCACCCTTCTGGTTCATGACGGCGATCACCCTGGCGTCCACATCATTCGTGTTCGGTGGCACTGTCCATCACCGCCAGCTCACCACTATTGAGCAAGTGGTCGATGTCGAGAATAATCACCATGGTCTCATCCACCGTGGCCAATCCCTGTACGAAATCCACGTTAACCACGCTGCCAAAATCCGGCGCCGGCTTGAGGGATTCATCCTGCACGTTGTAGACGTCGGATACCGCATCCACGACGATGCCCATCACCCGGCTCTTGTCTTCACGCATGACCTTGAGCACGATGACCACGGTCATGGGGCCATACTCTACCGGCTCCAGTCCAAAGCGGCGGCGCAGATCGACGATGGGCACGATGGTGCCGCGCAGGTTGATCACACCTCGAATGTATTCCGGGGTGTTGGGAATCGGCGTTACCGCATTCCAGCCCTTGATCTCCTGCACCCGCAGGATGTCCACGCCGTATTCCTCACCGGCGAGGAGAAAGGTGAGAAACTGGCTGCCATCAACTTCGCCGGTGCCGGCCAGCCCGCTGGCGATCTGTTCTGCTACATCCATCTGCAACTCCCGATAATGCTGTATTTAGCCGCGCCATTCATGCCGCAGCATTGCTCTCGCGCTTTCTGCCGTTCTGCGACAACTCGATGATGCCGCCGATATCGACAATCAGCGCCACCGTGCCGTCACCAAGGATGGTGGCGCCAGAAATGCCTCCCACCTTCTTGAAATTGGTTTCTAAACTTTTGATCACTACTTGCTGTTGGGCAAGAAGGTCATCTACCAGCAGACCGGCCTGTTGACCATGGCCTTCCACCACCACCAGCAGGCCGTCTTCCAGATTGGTGCTGTCCGGCTTCAGGCCGAAGGCATCGTAAAGACGGATAACAGGCAGGTAGTCGTCGCGCAGCTTATACAGCTCAGCGCTGCCGGCAATGGCATTGACCCGCGCTGGCTCCACCTGCAGGGATTCGATGATGGAAACCAGCGGAATAATGAAGGTCTGTTCACCCACGCGCACCAGCTGACCGTCGAGAATAGCCAAGGTCAGCGGCAGACGGATGGTGAATGTGGAGCCATTGCCCGGACGCGATTCCACGTCGATGGCACCGCCGAGCGCGGTAATATTGCGCTTCACCACGTCCATGCCCACGCCACGTCCGGAGACGTCACTGACCACATCGGCGGTGGAAAACCCGGGCTGAAACAGGAAGCCAAATATCTCGGCATCACTGAGATTGTCACCGCTATTGGCAAGGCCGCGCTCGATGGCCTTAGCAAGGATGCGCTCACGATTGAGGCCGGCACCGTCATCGCTGATCTCAATGAGGATATTGCCGCCCTGATGATAGGCGTTGAGATGCACCGTACCCGTCTCAGACTTGCCGGCGGCAAGGCGCTTCTCAGGAGTTTCAATGCCGTGATCGACGGCGTTGCGTACCAAATGCACCAACGGATCACCGATCTTTTCCATCACCGTCTTGTCCAGCTCAGTCTGCTCACCGGACATTTTCAATTCAATTTTTTTCTGCAATTTTCCGCACAGATCATGCACCATGCGTGGAAAACGGTTGAAGGCAAAACTGATCGGCAGCATGCGGATGCTCATGACATTTTCCTGCAACTCGCGCGTATTACGCTCGAGCTCCGCCAGACCATCCTTGAGGCGCTCTACCTTGTCCATGCTGAAGTCTTCACCCAGCTGACCTAACATGGATTGGGTGATCACCAGCTCGCCCACCAGATTGATCAGTGCATCCACCTTGTCGATGCCGACGCGGATCGAGGAATTCTCTGATGAACTGCGGCTCTTGCGCCGATCACCCTGCCGACGATCATTACTGGTGCGGCGTTCCTGGGCCACTGGCGCGGCCTGCACGGGCGTGGGACTGGCCGCGGCCGCTTCCGTTACACTCTCCACCGGCGTTTCCACAAGCGCTGTTTCATCACCACCGATCGGTGTGATACTTAGTTCACAATCGCCCTCTACCCACTCAAACACTTCGTCGACCTGTTCGCGGCTGACAGCACCGCTCAGGATGACCACCCAACTCAGGCAGGCCTCTTCCGGCTCCATGTCCGCTAGCGCAGGCAGGCCTTCCAGGTCTACCACCGCATCCATCTCGCCCATATCGGCCAATTCGCGGAACAGACGTACCACATCATTGCCGGAGCGCAGCATGTCGGGAAAGGGTTTAAAGATGATTTTCCAGCCAGTGGCCACTGGCGTGTCGTCCTGAGTTTCCGGCTCGGCCTCGGCCGGCTCAGCAGCTTCCGGCGCCGAGCCCAGCATGCGATCCAGTCCGGCCTTGACCTCGGCGACCTGCTCAAGATTGATATCGAAGCCTTCCTGCGCGCCGGCCAACATGTCGCGGATGCAATCCACGGAGCTGAGAAAAAGATTGATGGCTTCCTGGGTGACCTCGCGCTCACCGGCGCGAATCTGATCCAGCAGGGTTTCGACGACATGGGTGAAGTTGCTGATATCGCTGAAACCAAAGGTGGCGCTGCCACCCTTGATGGAATGCGCGGCGCGAAAGATGTTGTCCACTTCCTCGGCATCGGCCTCGCCGGGCTGCATTTCCAGCAACACCGATTCCATGATGTCCAGCCCCTCAAGACTCTCCTCGATGAAGGTCGCCTTGAACTGTTCCATATCGATGGACATGCGCTATTTTCCGTATTTCATGGTGGGTGCGAAGAAAGTCCGTATAATCATCTGTGCTAAATCGTTCATTTCCCGCTATCCAAAAAAACTGCCCAGCGCCTTTTTCAGCCAACTCTTTTTCTTACCCAGAACTTCATTGGCATAGGGCACATAGTGACGGTCTTCATTCTTGATGTGGTTGGTCAGCCATATCTGCAGTTCAGACATGAGCTTTCTGGAAATATCATGTCCTTTTTCATGTTCCTGCTTGTAATTCTGGATGTGCGAAATAAATGACTCATGCACCTTTTTATGTGAGTGGGAAAGCGGGTATCCCGCCTGAGCCATCAGGTCTTCTTCAAACGCAAAGTGGGTAACGGTGTAATCGACCAGGCCCATTAATATCTGGGTCACCTTGTCATGATCATGATTCGAATGAGCCTCATGCAGCTCATTGATATAGTCCACGATACGCCGATGCTGCCCATCAATAACATCGATCCCTATCGAGAGGGAGGAATCCCAGACCCAATAACTCATTTCTCTTCTCCTTTTTTCATTTCACAGAGCGGACCAGACTATTTGCCGTGATCTGGCTCCGTCTTTGTGAAATATCGGGGCTACCCCACGACCTTCTTGATCGTCGCCAGCAGCTGTTCCGGATTAAAGGGCTTCACAATCCAACCCGTCGCACCGGCGGCCTTGCCCTCCTGCTTTTTGCCCATGCCACCCTCGGTGGTCAGCATCAGAATCGGCGTGAACTTGAAGGCCGGCAGGGCACGCAGTTCACGGGCCAGGGTGATACCATCCATGCGCGGCATGTTGACATCCGACAGCACCAGATCAAATCGCTGCCGCTTGGCCAGATCCAGCGCCACCTGCCCGTCTGCCGCTTCCGTGACCTGATGCCCGGCGCCCCTGAGGGTAAATACCACCATCTGCCGCATTGAGGCGGAATCATCCACCGCTAGAATATTCGCCATTAACCTGTCTCCTGCGCCTGCCTGTTATTGCGGCGGCCTGTGAATCATCGAGCCCAACTCAGGCTGCCTTCGTCTTTAAATCCAGTATGTCCGCAATTCCCAGCAGTTCTGCCGAACGGATCAGCGCTTCCGATGCCGATGACCACTGCACGACAATGTCCTGTGATCGTGCATCCTGAAAAAATGCGGCCAACACCTGCAATGCTGCCGTATCTGCACGCTCGACGGCAGAGCCGTCCAGCACCACAGATTGTTTTGTGGCCAGCACCTCCAGCAGAAGTACACGTAATTCACTCACGATGGAGATATCCAGCATCTCGTCACAGGCGATATGGCTCACCGTTTCTGCTTCGCTATTTGAGGTTTTATCACTCACCCGTTTGTCCCATCCGTGAATCACTACATGTGAATCTCACCACAGCTATCGGCAATGGCTTTTAATGCTTTAGCGGTCTGGGGGTTTTTCTGGAGGGCAAGTCAGGATGGAATGAAAAACGCGCATGTGTGCGGTTTTTTAGGTGGAGCAGGCACAGGCTGTAACTCCGGGCAGGGACTCAACAACCACCCGCTAAAGTCGGCAGGTTTTTACAAGATCACCGGGGTCAGGCGAAGGTATCTATCAATCCCTGCCTGATAACAACAGGCGGGGGTCGCTGGTGCGATTCGTCATCGTCGCTATCCACCCGTTGAGTGCCGGCCAGGGTATCGTGGCGTAATCCATTTTCACTTTCTGCATCCTGTTGCTGCCCGGCAAAAGATTCCTGCGAAACACTGGCATCGGCAAGATTCAGCCCCTGCTGCTCGAACATCTCACGCAGGCGCGGCAGGGCGGCGTCCAGCGCCTCGCGGGCGGCCGGATTTTGTGCATTGAAACTCACGCTGAGCTGCTGCGCATCTGAATAGATGATACGCACATCGATGGGGCCGAGATTGCGTGGATTCAGCTGGATCTTTGCCTCACGGATTTCCTGGTTGGCCAGCCACACCATGCGCTGGCCGAGCTCCGCAGACCAACCGGGGTGACCCACGGGGGTGTTTACCGGCAGGCCCGGCAGCGAGCCCGGGCCGGTCAGTGCCGCGGCACGCACATCACTGCCGATGCCCGGCAGAAAGGCCGTAGAAGACAGATCCGGCGGGGCGATGCCGGCAGGAGTGTCCGAGGACGCCAATATCGGCGCACTCAACCCGGCGCCGGTGGAAGAGCGGGACATGGACAGCAAACGGTCGATCTGCTGCTGGAACTGGCGTGACAGAGAATCACCGGCCAGTGTCTGATTCGTGAGCTGGACCGCTATGCCGCCACGCGCAGCCTGTTCCGCCGACAGAAGGGGGATGCCGGCGCGCAACATCTCGGCCGTCTCCCCGCGTGCATTCAGGCCCAGAGAGGCGGGCCGCTCCAGCATCGCCACCGGCTGAGCATCCATCAGGCCAGCCAGCTTCAGGGCTGCAGGCGACGGCACCCGGCCTGGTTGGGTACGCCGCTCATCAGCGAGGACAGGCCGGTCCCCGGGTGGCGGCTGGGGTTTTGCATCCTGCGGCGCCGCGAGCGGCGGGATCACGCCGGCAGACAGCGGTACAAAGGCATCCGGCACCACCCCGGCCAGGGGCGGGTCTTGCACAAGCACATCGGGCCGTGCCGTTAGCAGCGGCATGCCGTCACTCCCGGCGTCAGGCAAAGGTTCAAGCATGACCGGCAATGTTTCAGACCCAGTATCAAACACCGCCGGAATCAGCGCTTCCGGTGGCAAGACATTGCCGTCTTGTGGCGAGGATTGTCCCGGCGGCAGGCTCGCGGCCGGCAACGGCGACCGCGTCGCCGTGTCGACCGCTGTGCCTTTCGCCAGGGACTCTGCCGGAGGCTGCAGACGCTGCGCCAGCATACCGGCAAAGATACCCCCGGACACCGCAGACGCGGCCGCCACGGGCGTCCCTGATATGACAACGGGCATCATCTCGGCAGTGGGTGTGATGAAAGCGGCTTCAGCCATTGCGGTGGTCTTTAGCGAGTCCGGTTGGTTTCAGGTTTCGCACCATGATGCGCTGGCATCGGCACGGATATCACCGGTGATCGAGCAAAGATTGTGCCAAAGGCATGGAATCGGTCAGAATTTTGTGGAGCGGGCCATGCCCGCGATGGAGTATTCCCTGCGGGAAAGGTCATTAATCTGTGAGAGCGGCTTCAGCCGCGAAGCCCTTGTTAACTGAGACATTTCGCGGCTGAAGCCGCTCCCACAAAGTCAAAACAATAGCATCAACTTCTGTAGTGAACAGAAAGGTGTCGCGGGCATGGCCCGCTCCTACTGGTGGGGAGATCACAGGGTCTCGGAACGGCCGCCGCGCTGTGAGCGTTCATCCTGCTCCCGCTGTTCCCGGCGTGAGGCCTGCTGGTCTTCAATGGCCTGATAGCGGGCAACCACCGTATCGAGCATGCGCACCTTGCCACGTGAGGCAAACCACAGGGCACGTTTGGCCTCGGCCTCCTGCGTGGCCTGCACGACCTGCTGCCCCTGTTGTTCGATGGCCTGTCCCAGCTTGTGCAGGAACTGCTGGTAGTCCTCCAGTTGTGCCGCACCCATGCCCGTAGCGCCAGCCTGTTGAAAGCGCTGCCGGTAGTCATCACGATAACGCTGGAGTTCTTCCAGCTGCTGCTGCGCCTGGCCCAGTCGGGTCTGGGCTACGCCCAGCGCCCGCGCCGCCTGTTGTTCACGGCCCTCGGCCACCCGGACAACGGGTTTCAGACGTTTGGATCTTTTCATTATCCGCAACCACTCCCAGCGATTAATTTAGGACTATTTCAGCAGCCGCACGACCACCGATTTCCTGCCGGCACTACTCTCGGGCACCTCCTCAAGCGGCGTCGGCATGCCAATATGAAAACCCTGAGCATAATCCACGCCAATTTCCTTCAGAATGGCAATGCACTCCTCGCTGTCGACGTATTCGGCGATCGTCGTCTTACCCATGGCATGGGCGATATCGTTCATGGAACGCACCATCGCCAGCTGCAGGGCATCGCGCTGAATGTCGCGCACGAAGGAACCATCGATCTTGACGCTGTCCACCGGTAGATCCTTGAGATAGGCGAAGGACGAATAACCCACGCCAAAATCGTCCAGCGCCGTGTGGCAACCCAGTGCGCGCAATTGTTCGAGGAACTTCAACGCGGCACCGAGGTTGGCAATGGCCACGGTCTCCGTGACCTCAAAGGTCACCGCCGTCGGCGGCACACTGTGTTTTTGCAGGGCATTGGTGATGACTTCCAGCATGGTTGCCTCGCCGATGGATTCGGCCGACAGGTTGATGGAAAAGTGCAGGTTTGACTGCGTTTTCAGCTGGTGACCCAGCGCCTCGATGGCATGTTCGATCACCCAGCGATCAATGGCGCGCATCAGGCCAAAACGCTCGGCGGCAGAAATAAAGCCTGCGGGTTGAATGACGTGACCGTCTTCGTTACACATACGCAACAGCACTTCGTGACGATTCATCTTACCCGTCTTCAGGTCCATGATGGGCTGACTGACCAGGCTGAATTGATCACGGCTGATGGCTTCCTTGATGCGCCGGGCCCAGCCCATGTCCTCGGACATGGCGGCCAGATCCTGCTGGTCATCGGCCTCGTACAGATGTACACAATTGCGCCCGGAACGCTTGGCGATGTGACAGGCGATATCGGCCTGCATGAGCAGATCTTCCTTACTGACCACGGACTGGCCAAACAGGCTGACACCGATGGAGCAACCGAGCTGAATTGCCTTACCATCGTACTTGAAGACGTAGTCAGCGAGCAGACGACGATGGGCCTCGGCAGCCTGCATCACATCATTTTCGTTGGTGTCATAAATAAGCAGGGCAAACTCATCACCACCCAGGCGGGCGAGCAGATCACTCTTGCGATTGCGCTGGCTGAGCATCTCGGTCACTTCCACCAGCACCTGATCCCCGGCGAGGTGTCCGAGGGTATCGTTGACGAACTTGAAGTTGTCGAGATCGAGATACAGCAAGGCATAATCACGCGGACTGCCACGCCGGGCATTTTCGACCACTCGCTCCAGTTCGTTGAGAAAATACTCCCGGTTGTACAGGCCGGTGAGGGAATCATGCTCGGCCATTTTACGCAGATTTTCCATCATCGCCATGCGCTCGCCGATATCATCAACCAAGGCGATATAAAGCGTTCGATTTTCTATTTCCAGTTTGTTGACCTTGACCGACATAGGGAAATTGGAACCGTCCCGGCGCAATGCCGTTACCGTTGTCTCGTGACCGGAAATACTCATCGAGGGTGATTTACAGAGCTCGAGAAAGCTGGAAAAAACACCGCCCGGCGACAACGGCACGATGCTTATGACCGGGCGACCAATGGCCTCCGTGGCACGAAAGCCAAAAAGCTGCTGCGCGGCATTGCTGAAGGTTTCGATCATGCCATGATCATCCAGCGTAATGATGCCCTCGGCGGCATTGTCGAGGATGGACTCCAGCCGCGTCTGGCGCGACTGCACCTGGCCCTGCATGCGCAGAAACGCCTCCACCAGCACCGCGGTTTCCTGGGTGCGGGGAACCAGGGCAGGCAGGTAATTCTCACCCTTGCCGTGAGCCTCCAGGGCCCGTGTCACATCGAGGATGGGCCGGCGAATCACCCGTTCGAACATGAGATAGGCGAGCAGCAGAACGATAGCCATAAAGGCGGCAAATACCCAGACGACCAGGGACAGGGTATCGGCCGTATCCAGCGTACGGATAATGTTCTTCTCGGAGAGGTTGGCCATCTCCTGCCTCATAAGATCCAGAATCCCCCAGGCCTGGTCGAGTATCGGGCGAATATCATTACGCAAGATGGGCAGGTCAGTGCGCCAGTTTTTCGAAGTGTATATTTCCACCGCACGCCTGAAATCGGACTCATACTGCAGCCTGATTTCCTGCATTCTCCCCAGGGATTCATTCAGCTGAAAATCCAGCTTGCCCAGTTCACGATAGGCTTCCAGCTCGACCAGCAACTCATCCACACGATCAATGTAAATCTCGCGGTTGTTCAGATTGTTCGCCATACTGACAACCGGGTCACCAAACATGCCGGAACGATTGGCAACGAAGACCCGCACGGAACTGATCTGCTGCGCCCAGGCATAACGCAGCTCATTCAGCGCCTGTAGAATCACCGGCTGATCCGGTTTATCCGTCATTCCGGTCGCTTCGGCAATGGCCAGGTTCACGGCCTGAATAAAGGCCTCGTTGCCCGGCTGCAAATTATTGAGCAGGATGGCGGCAGCCGGAAAACGAGTTTCCACGTCAGACAGCACCGCCAGCAGCTTCTGGGTTTCTTCATCCAGCCGCTGCATGGCAAAAACCAGATTGATAGCAAAATCGTGAATAAAGGGATGACGACGCAGGGCATAGTGCTCTGTCAGCTGGCGCGCCTGCAGCTTGGTCTCTGCCAGACGAACAAGGATATTGCGATAAGACTTGGCATCCAGCATCAGGGGGTACTGATAAATGGCGCTTTCCGTCACCTGCAGGGAATCCGTCAGGGAATCAAAGACCCAGCCCAAATCCTGATCCTCCTGAATCAAGCGAAAGCTTTCCTGGGTCAACAGGTGGACGCGGTGCTGGGTATACAGCGCCGCGGGCAATGACAGCATCGCCACCACGGCGGCCGTCAACAAAAAGCGTGCGCGAATACTCTTGGCCATCACATGCACACCATCAGCATTATCTGCAATACCTGATTAATTTAGGATTATTATCAATATATCGGCCAAAATCACCCCCGGAACAGGTAGCACGCGCCACCCATCGAACTCGAGAATTCCTATAGAATCACTCTACTTTTTGTCAAATACCTGCCAATGTCAATGATCCTGCTGCTCAACAAGCCCTTCGATGTTCTCTGCCAGTTCACAGATGCAGACAATCGTCATACCCTGGCCGACTTTGTCGACACCCCCGGGGTCTATCCGGCCGGGCGTCTGGATCGCGACAGTGAAGGCCTGGTGGTCCTCACTGACGACGGCGGCCTGCAGCACCGCATCAGCCACCCCCGTCACAAACTGGCCAAAACCTACTGGGTGCAGGTCGAGGGCGAACCGGATCGGCATGCACTGGATCAGCTGCGCCGGGGCGTACCGCTCAAAGACGGCATGACCGCTCCCGCGCAGGCCCGGTTGATTGCCGAGCCCGATCTCTGGCCACGCACACCGCCGGTGCGTTACCGCGCCAGCATCCCCACCCGTTGGATCGAGCTGACCCTCCATGA
>VAPL010107896.1_pt1 | contig 11089 bp, 10 predicted proteins | sample 3395061 | NCBI WGS metagenome assembly VAPL01 (sample SAMN08290444, study PRJNA428436) | hydrothermal vent metagenome | isolation source: Deep-sea hydrothermal vent chimney 2 | place: Pacific Ocean: Juan De Fuca Ridge | depth 2182 m m
ACATCTCCGCCTCACAGTTAGATAGCTCTTTATCGCTGAGTCGTTTGCTGAAATGGGGATAGGCGGTTCTATCAATAGAAGCCATAATTTGGGTACAATACCAGTGTCCGAAAATGGTCTGCCAATGAGGGCTTATAATCCCTTGTTTTCATTGTCTAAGAAAGGGTATAAATCACCATCCTAAAAGGTTTACATTCTCAGACACACATACAACAGAAATATGCCCCATAAAAGAAAAGCTGCCCTTTATCTGCGTGTCTCGACAGCAGATCAAAGTCCAAATCTACAATTTGATAATTTACGTGCCTACGCTGAGCGTGCGAGATATTTATAAAGAGATTGACGGAAAAGCTAGCCGTAGTTTGGTTGGCAATATTGTTAAACACATCCGCAGTTCTTGAATATGATCTAAGGGCGAACCCGAATCTAGGGATGTGACAACAAATTACACGTATTACGTACAGACCCGCAATATACTCTCCAACGCCACTTCTGCCTCATACGTCACCAACGTCCTAAAATTGTTTGAAGGTTTGATTGATCGAGGAGCCGGTATCCTTAAAAGTTCGCGCATTGCGGTCTCCACATCCTCAGCAAAATAGATGCTCGACTCACCTCCTTTGGTCGTGTATCGGGCACCACCACTGGATGGGCCAAGGTTGTAGAGTGGTCGAGGCATATCAGGGCTATCGCTCTATGTGAATATCGCTTTTTAAGTCTGCTATATCAGTCTATTTTTCGATATTGTTATATTACGCAGCTAGTATAATGATCAACAGTCTTGACAGGTTCATGCTTTGAAAGGTGATAGTTTAGCCAATTAGAGCGAAATGATTCGATCATGCTTCGATTGGGTTGCGATCATAGGGCGATTGCCCTGAGGCATATACGGTCCCGCCTTAGAAAATCCGTACAGTGCGTCGGCCTGAACAGTGCGATAGAGTTTCCCTTTAAATACTTTTCCAGGGATAGATCGTAGAATCCGGCGTAGGGAATTAGTCCGATGCATTAACTTATCCGGGATGACCGAGTAGTGCGTCTTCAAGCAGATCGGCGACAATCTCACATCGACCCCGTTTAATTATTTCCAGCGGTTGTGTATTGTCAAGATCCGGGTTAGGTGTATTGAGCCAAACTCGGGATTCAGCCTCTGAACCATACTTAACCATCAGCGCGCTGGCGATCCGCAGAAACACACCCAAGCCACCTTGTATATTGACCGCATCTGGGGTTTTATGTACTGTTTTAGGATGACTTTTAAGGATTTTTGCTATCGTTGATAGCGGAAGTTGGAAAAACTTGGCGACCCGTTTAGCATCAATACGACCGGATTTCGAATGATGTAACTCGGGCTGTAATTGTTTTTGACGATTTTTTCCTTTTGAATGTTCAAACTGCAATATCCTTCTCAGATCAATTGTTGCGATATCTTCAAGAAGGACAATTGGAATTTTTCCAACATGTTTTGCCATATCTTGGATGTTTATCCCGTCCATTGACCGCATAGCAAGGTCAACAAGGATGATCGTGTCTTCTTCGTCTATGTCTACCTTTTTGAGGAGATCCTTCGTGGTACGTACTCTAGTGATCTCTCGATTGATACGTCGACCCAACTCTTGAGTCTTTTTCAGCGAGCTAAAGGCAAGAATATTATCCACTAGCAGTCTCCTTTTTTTCCACTAAAATTCCACTATAATACCCATTTTAGTCATATGACGACAAGAATTCACCGTCGGTTTAAGCCTTTGAATTAAAATCGATCGAAATGAGGTATGAATTGAGGCTAAGAACCCACTAAAAATTAGCCCTAACCCAGTCATCGGTAAAAGCGGTTCATTCTCTACGTAAATCCACCTAACTTGGGTATGCATCCCCAGTTTTTGATTTCACCCCGTTTTCCACAGCCATTGATTCAGGTGATTTATACACCAAAAAAATCGCATATTAATCCATCATAATCTAGCAGGGCTGTGCAAATAATAACCGTCATTCTCTGGGTTTGATACAAGGCCGCTGAGCGATGATTTTCTTGAGTCGGTCGCTGAGCTATCAATTATCGATGAAGATGGCGTAGCTGAAGCCTAAGAGCGTTTCTCGATGACGTTAGAGCTTGAATTCAACGCCTAGGGTCGGAGAACATCTCTTTCGCTGTCATAGTTAACCTGTCTTGTATTTTTCAGATATCGACACGGTTGAACTTTAGCCGCTTGTTTTTTGTGTATGAGCGCAGCGAATAATCAAAATCGGGTTGAGTGAAGTCGGAGACAAACGAGCTCATTTATTCATCGCCTCTCAAACAAAATCTATATAATTAATGAATTAAAAGGGATTTTAATAAAGGGATTTTTAAAGGGATTAAGGGGTAAAAATAGCTTTATAACCAATTGATATTTAACATTTAAAAATTAGGGGGCGCGACTGCTATCCCGATGAAGCGCGACTGCTATCCCGATAGGGCGCGACTGCTATCCCGATGAGCGCGACTGCTATCCCGATGAAGCGCGACTGCTATCCCGATGAAGCGCGACTGCTATCCCGATGAGCGCGACTGCTATCCCGACGAAAAAATATTTTCTTTTCGTCATTTCAAGATTGCGATTTAACAGTTTCCAACATATCGGTTTTAGTAATTGTCCATTGACTGATTATTTTTTGATCTTCAAGTTGGCTAGCAGCTTTTTTAAGCTTGATACGAAAATCTCGCAATTGTTTGGTTTCTGAACCGCATAATTCATGTAACCTCTTGACTGACACTCGGTGAGGATAATCCGGTGTTGCTTTGTGACTTTCCAAATAACCGCATAACCATTTTGCCAAATCAGTACCTAACAAACGGCGCTTGTTAACGTGCTGTAATGTATATCCAGCGTGAAATAACTCCATCATATCGGTATTTAAAATAACCACATATTTGCCGCTTTCGTCGTCAATGTACCCTTTATGAATCAAAGCACCTAAATATCGCCGAGTCCCTGTTTTAATCTCAAGGGTGCTTGCCATCATGCGTGTAATGCTGTCTTCTAGCCATCGCCAATCTTTGCTACCAGTACTGCGTCCAAGTTGGCGCAAAAATACGTATTTTTCAAACGCCACTGTTTGACCGAGTGATGTGGTTCGCACTAAATGTAACAGCTCCAACCAAACGTCAAGGTCTGCCTGGTCCAGACGTTCTCCTGTATAAGATATTTTGTCTGCACCCCACTTAGCTAATTCTTCTCGCTTTAAATATCTTCGTCGACCGCGTTTTACTATGCCAAATATCGAGGATCGTAGTACGCACACAGGCGCACCACGTTGATAATCTTGCCACATCGGTAATTGCTGACCTTCAGCACGGGGCTGAAGCGACTTACTCTGCTCTCTTTCCTTAATTTTTTTCTCTATTTCTTTCAGGGTTTCGATAATTTTTTCCACATTATTTTCCTTGTAACGTAGCCACTTAATGAGTAATTCACAGATATCATGTGTCGATCAATTAAGCGATTCGCTTTTTCCCTCGCTTCTCAAATAAATCATTTAAAGCCTCACGTAATAACGCTTGCACCGATGTATCTTCATCAAGCGCGATTCGTTTAAGCTGCTTTGATGTAACAGGATCAAAATGCCCGGCAATGAGACGCTTACCCTCACGAGTTGACGAGGTCGCCGTTCCAATTTTCCGAGCTTTAGTATTTTTAGTTGCTTGACTAAGTGCATCATTCAGCGTAGTTTTTTTCATCACCCCTCCTACTTGCAACGATATACATTATTACATGTATACCTGTATAGTTCGTTGATCTCATCCGCCGCTTTACCACTAGGTTCGTATTCAACTACACCTAATCCGGCAATCGCCGCATTGTAAAAAGCTGCTCGATAATGAATAACAATAGGCGCAACATTTAAAGAGTAGTTCTCCAGCGCCATCCTTGCTTCAACTTCTAATTTTCCACGTGGCGGTACTGCATTCAAGATAATTGCCGCCTTTGCTTTAGCTAGCCTCACAATATCTACCGATGCTTCAATTGCAAAAATATCCAACAATGCCGCTTTAGATGGAATTAAAACAAAATCAGCTATCTTTGCTGCATCCAGCGCCGCCTTCTCGGCATGTGGAGCTGTATCGATAAAAACTAATTTTGCACCTGCCTCTTTAGCTGCTTTCAAAACATGAGGAAGTCGTGCAGATTGCGCTGAAGTAATAACCGGTGCATCTTTATCTCTGTAATCCCCCCATTTTGCAGACGAGGCTTGAGGATCAATATCTATAATTGCCGTTGATTTCCCATCAAGTTCTGCCACGATGGCAAGATTTAGCGATAGCGTCGTTTTTCCCGCTCCACCTTTTTGAGCAATAACTGCCACTACTTTCATTTCATAGTAACCTCTATACTAGTTTATGTGTATACATGCATAACAAACTAACACATATCATTATTAATTCTCAATCACTATCTCACAACTCCAACGCATAAAGATCCTGTATTTCCTGGGCTTGGATACCTAGATAGTCGAGGGTTTGTTTTTGGGTGGCATGCCCAAAAGCTTCCATGAGCAAAGGGATCGGGGCGTTTTTTTGAATGCGTTGGTGATACCCCCACGTCTTGCGAAGTGAGTGGCTGCCATAATTGCCTTTCAGCCCGACATCCCGGCACCATTGCTTGACGAGGTGATTCACGGCCTCCACCGTTAAGACCGCCGCACGTTGACTGTAGAATAAATAATCATCGGCTTGATAGTCACGCGAAGCGAGCAGAGCGGTAATGGACTCAATGACCTTTTTATTCAGTGTGACCGTTCGATATTGATCCACCTTCGATTGTTTCACCTCCAGCGCATCACCGACCTCTAAATGCGACACCTCTTTGACCTGAATGGAGAGCAGCTCATTGGCTCGATAGGCCGTGTTAATGCCCAGTGTGAATAAACATAAATCCCGAGGCTGGTCGGCCAAGATCTTTTTAATACGCAGAATGGCTTTGAGATCGCGGATGGGTTCGACTTTAATCGTCGCACCTTTTTTGGGGTGATTTTGTGCTTGTGAGGATGGATTGTTCATCGGATTCAGGTCGTCAAGTTTTCATCAGTGGAAAGGGGTGAGTTGACGACGATAACCGAAGGTGGAGCCGAAAACAAGGGGGAAAATGGGTATTTTTATTTGGCGTATCAACGAGTTACTCGCCCCGCCCCACTCATCAACAATTACTGAATTGTTGATGAGTTTTACATTTCTCCAGGATCGGTCAGTTTCATCTTGCACGAACCGATATAACATGTTATAAACATTTTATTAACTGCTTTAAAGAGGTGACACCATGTTCTCGACCAATGACATCCATCCTTTGACTGATTTTCAACGCAATACAAAAGATCACGTTAAGCGTCTCAAAAACACCAAGAAGCCCGAAGTATTGACCATTAATGGTAAACCATCACTGGTCATACAGGACGCGGTCGCTTATGAAGAAATGGCAGATCTACTGGATTCGTTAAAGCAGATTAAAAAAGCGGCTGAAGCATTCGACAGGGGAGAAGGAAAACCGATTAACGATTTCTTTAAAGAATTTGAAAAAAAGCATGGGTTAGACGGTGAAAAAATATAAGATTGATTCAACAGCAGGAAGTGCTGAATCGGATATAGAAAACATATTCGAATATATCGCATCAGACTCGCCCCAAAATGCTAGGCGGTGGTATAAAAATATTAAGGCAAAAATTAAAACACTGGACATGATGCCAGAACGCAGTCCCAAAGCGCCGGAGAATGAATTAACCCACCTCGTTATCTATCATCTCATCATCAATAATTATCGCGTTTTATATCGCATCGAAGATGACACCGTGCAAATATTACATGTTAGAGGTCCTGGGCAGCAGCGCAGATTGTAATCACCTAGTTCAATAGAATCATCAAACCCAGCTTCAAATTTTTCAAGAATTCCCTTTTAATCGAGACATTATGAGTACATCCCTCATAAGATGTACTCATAATGTTTAATTAGCATCCCATCCTTAGCGTATTTTTTAGTACCATCAAACTTCAAACCCATTCTACAAGGCAAGAAAAAATATTTTCTTGTACGCATCTTGCTTAAAGATATCTATTCAATGCGGTATTTTTAGTCGATAACATGAATTTTATAAGCATGTTTATAACTCTGAGCGCCACTAATCAGTTTTAACTTTACTCGGGTTCTCTTTATTACTAGATTCTATTCAAGTAATGGTCTGCTTGCGACCCTAAGCGGACACTAATAATATTAGTGGAGTTGAGACTATATCATGGAAATAACTATAAAAAATTGCAATAGCATTGATGAAACAAAAATTGAAATTCATGCCGATAAATTAAATATCAAGTATGGAATGAATGGAATCGGGAAAAGTACGATTGTTAAAGCGATTGAACTAGCAATTGCTAATGAGAATGGGGACTTATCAGGCTTGATGCCGTTTAAGTACATGGGAAAACCAAAAGAAGAAATAAAAGAACCTTCTATTGAAGGACTGAATTCTATTAGCTCTGTTTCTATTTTTAGTGAGGACTATGTAGATCAATTTGTTTTCAAGCAAGACGAGGTTGTAAATAATAGTTTCGAAATATTTATAAAGACTAAAGAATACGATCAAAAAATGGAAGAAATCGAAAAATTAGTGTTCGATATCAGAGAAACTTTTAAAAATGACGATCGACTAGACCAAGTTATAAAAGATTTGTCTGAACTTAGTAATAGTTTTGGTAAACCAGTAAAGACGGGTCTTAGCGGGGCAGCTCCAATCAACAAAGCATTTGGAAATAATGGCAACAAAGTACGAAATGTACCTGAAAGCTTAAAAGCATATACACCGTTTCTTCAAAGCTCCGATAACGTTAAATGGATTGATTGGCAAATTAAAGGTAACAATTTCTTGGAAATATCCAATGATTGTCCGTACTGCACATCACCTACATCAGAAAAAAAAGAAACTATTCAAGCCGTAGGCAAAGAATACGATAAAAAATCGATTGAACACCTTAATAAAATTTTAAAATCTCTGAAGGGCTTAGGAAAGTATTTTTCCTCTAAGACTCAAGAAAATTTGGATGGAATTGTAAACAGTCCAGATTGTTTATCTAAGGAAGCAGAAAACTTTTTAAGTAGCGTTTGGAATGATATTGATACCCTCAAAGATAAGCTTTCCATTATAAAAAACGTTTCATTCTTCTTATTCAAAGATGACAAGGACGTTGAGAATAAAGTTAAGCACCTAAAAATTTATTTGACGCTTATACCTCATATGGATTCAGAAGAAACCAAGAATATCGTTGATAACGTTAATCATCAAATTGATAGCCTTCTAGGAAAAATTGGGCTTTTACAAGGGCAGGTAACCCAGCAAAAAATAGAAATTCAGAAAACCATTAAAAAACACAAGAAAGATATCAATGATTTTCTTAAATATGCTGGATATGATTACCATGTTGATATTGAAGAAGATGGTGACTTATACAAAATGAGATTGAAGCATAAAGATTTCAGCACGAGTATAAGTAATTCCTCAAAACACCTTAGCTACGGAGAAAAAAACGCCTTTTCTCTGGTCTTGTTTATGTATGAAAGCCTATCTAAAAATTCAGATTTAATAATTTTAGATGATCCAATCTCTTCTTTCGATAGAAATAAGAAGTTTGCAATAGTTGAAATGCTTTTTAAACGTACTGATAGTTTCAAGGGAAAAACCCTTCTCATGATGACGCATGACTTTGAACCTATTGTTGATATGGTAAGTACGTTACGAGGGAAATTTCAGCCTGTGCCCCAAGCTAGTTTTTTACAAATAAAAAACGGTATAGTAACTGAGATACCTATAGATAAGGGTGATATTACAAGTTTCGCACAAGTTTGCGCCCAAAACATAAAGAGTAGCTCTCAAGATATTGTGAAGATTATTTATTTAAGACGTTACTACGAAATAATGGATAATAAGGGAAATGAGTATCACATTTTAGCAAGCTTGCTTAAAAAAAGACCAGCTCCAACTTTGGATAGCGCGGGGGATGATCTTATGCTGAAAGCAGATATTCAGAAAGCTACTGAGAATATTAAGAATAAGTTCATTCCTGCTTTTGACTACACAAGTTATTTGGGAGTTATCAATGACGACACTCAAATGCTTTCTTTGTATCAGACGGCCAGTAATAACTACGAGAAGCTACAAATATTTAGAATTATGGATGCTTTAAAGCCACCTGTTGATGACCGTATTCAAAAATTCATTAATGAAACATTCCATATTGAGAATGAATATGTAATGCAGTTAAATCCATTAAAGTATGATTTTATACCTCAATATATTATTGCAGAATGTGATAAAAAGATATTGACATACTAACGTTCGTAACTCGCGAGGACTAGCTCTTCGTACAGTATATTTGTTAGTTTTAATTAGATTAAGATTGATATGTCTGAGAATAAATTACAAGCTCAAGGGCCATTGGTTGAGTTGGCTCTTTATACGTTAGGCTGGAAGTCTTTTCAGGATTTATGTGCTCAAATATTTGAAGAAGTATTGAAAATTCCTGTTTCAATTTACCGTGAAGCTCAGGATGGCGGCCAAGATGCAGTTTTCCTTTTTGACAAAGAAAAAGACGTAGCTAAAAGAGGGACTATACAATGTAAATTTACTTCTGATTCTAAGAGAAGACTTCGCCTCAGCGATCTAACAGGAGAAATCGATAGTATAAAGGCGTTGGTAAAAAATGGTGATGCCGACATATACTACTTTATTACAAACATGGGAGTTGATGCCCCTGTTGCGGTAAGTATTAGAAATAAACTTCAATCCCTTGGTGTTAAAACTCCACAAGTTTTTGGTAAAGAGTGGATTTCTCTAAAAATCAGAGAAAGCTCAAGGCTTCGTGCTTTAGTGCCTAGAATATATGGTATTGGTGACCTTTCAATCATTCTTGATGCGCGTTGCGCAGAACAAACGCGAGCTCTTCTCGGTCACCTTACCCCTTCTTTAAAAGCCTACGTTCCGACAACCGCTCACCGTGAATCTGTTCGTATTCTCAAGGAACACGGGATACTTCTATTGCTAGGTTCTCCAGCAACCGGGAAATCTATGATTGCTTCTATTTTAGCAACGACAACATTAGATGAAGGTAATCACAGGTGTTTTTACCTCGACAGCCCAAATGAACTCTTAGGCAAATGGAACCCAAATGAGCCGGGCGGGTTTTATTGGGTTGATGATGCCTTTGGCCCCAATCAACTTCGTGATGACTACGTTGATCAATGGATTGCTATGATGAGTAAGGTAAAGACAGCAATAAGCGGTGGAAACCGTTTTGTCTTGACTTCTCGCAGCCACATATGGAATGCAGCAAAAATAAAACTTGGAACAAGAAATCACCCCCTGCTACAAAATGGTGATGCAATAGTTCAGGTTGGTGCACTAAGCCCTGAAGAAAGAAGTCAAATTCTATACAATCATATTAAAGTAGGTAATCAGCCTATAGATTGGAAAAGAAAGATAAAGCCCTTTCTCAAGCAATTATCAGAAGAAACAAACCTATTTCCTGAGATTGCAAGGCGATTGGGTGATAGTAATTATACCAGTAAGATTAAGTCATTTCCCAATGATATAAATAGATTTGTAGCAGAGCCGATGGACTTTCTAAAAGACACAATAGAGGAGTTAACGTCCGCACAGCAAGCTGGACTTGTTTTGGTTTTATTATACCGATCTCGATTACCTTCAGATATTAACTCATGTGAATTATCCAAAATAGTTTGTGATAAATATTGCGTGAGCATTGTTGATATTGGAAATTCTTTGCAACAATTAAATGAGACATTTGTAGTTAAGAGAATTGATTCGAACGGGGAAAGATGGAGCTTCGTTCATCCAACAGTCTCTGATGCTTTATCTTCATTGCTAGGTAGTCGCCCTGATTTGACAGATCTTTATTTAAGAGGTGCAAAAGTTGAAACGATATTATCAGACACTGTTTGTGTCGGTATGCCATCAATCCAAGATGCGGTTGTTATTGGTGAGTCATCAAACGATTTGTTAATATCACGACTTTTAGAAATTGAAGATGATATTTCCCTGAATACTAAACTATTTACATTCCTTAATAAAAGAGCATCAGAGGCTGTATTTAAAAATATCCTTTCCCAGGAAAAATCTATTTTCAAACGCAATATTAAGCGTAGCTGGACATTGAAATCTGACGAAAAAATTAAACTGCATGCGCGTGCGTACAAATGTCGAATGTTACCGCAGTCTATGAAGGCTGACACCGCTTCTAAATTAGAGAAAGCAATACTAGAAGATTTAGATAGTGGCATATTTGATGATGAAAATATTTTAGCTTTAATACAACCTAAAAAGTTAATAGAGATTATTGTCCAGCTTATTGTTCAAATTAATGATACGTTGCCCATAAAGATAGATGAAGCAGAAGAAGCCGCAAATTTAGAGATTGAACCAGAGGACAATTTTGATGATATTAGCCGTTTTATAGCTGACATGGAGATATTGCTGTATGACCACAGTGAAGCATGTAATCTTCTTGATGAATTAAGTGTAAAAGTGAAAGAAGCAATTTCTAGGGTTTCAGACAGAAAGATTGATGAAGATGAGGAATGGGAAGGAGAAGATGTTGTTCCGGTAAAGGTTACTGCACCATCGCTATCTCGTTCATTATTCAGTGATGTAGATGAATAATCATGCAACTTACAATAAAATATCTTTGGATGTTAATGGGTTAAATTGCATAAAGGTACCTAAATCGCCACTTATTTTTCTATAAGCTGTTGTAACCTTGTATTAATACAGTTATTCCCAGCTCCCATTTTCACTTGTCTATCAAGCCATTAATTTTGGGGGGTGGATTAAGAAGAAAATTTCGGATGATATTTATTACAAAAACATATTACCTTTCAATCTAGATATGAAATAGATTTGCGCAAGAGGAAAACCCTTGAAATAGAGTCAATTCACAAAGCTTTTACAAACGACCGTTTGTTAAAGGGTTGAAGTAGCAGTTTCACGAATCGCAGAAGATAATTGAGTTATTTATAAATCATTATACAAGTGGAACTTTACGTACCTTTGGGGC
>VAPL010625680.1_pt1 | contig 11089 bp, 8 predicted proteins | sample 3395061 | NCBI WGS metagenome assembly VAPL01 (sample SAMN08290444, study PRJNA428436) | hydrothermal vent metagenome | isolation source: Deep-sea hydrothermal vent chimney 2 | place: Pacific Ocean: Juan De Fuca Ridge | depth 2182 m m
GTATAGCAAACATGCATCTGCCGTATCGTTACATCTATATCGTAAAAACGATTTGCAAGCCCCGATATACACATACCTGCTCAACCCCTTGTTGAATAAATCCGGTCGTGTGTGGCATTGCCGCTTGCCGGCAGCAATTGTGGATGATGCACATTACTATGCTTATCAGGTTGAGGGTCCATTTGACCTGAAAAAAGGTCATCGCTTTGATCGGCAGAAAAGTCTGCTGGACCCGTATAGCCGGGCCGTGTTTTTCCCACCGGCGTTTAACCGTCAGGCCGCAACAGGATCAGGATCGAACATTGGCAAGGCACCGCTGGGCGTTATTCAATCTCATGCAGACGTTAATGCTCTGGTACAGGATCAAAAACCCCGGCACACGCACGACACGATTATCTACGAATTGCACGTCAAAGGATTTACCCGGCATGCGGCTTCCGGTGTAGCCCCTGACAGGCGCGGCACTTTTTCAGGCCTGGTTGAAAAAATTCCCTATTTGCAATCACTCGGCGTGACTGCAGTCGAGCTGATGCCGGTTTTTCAGTTTGATCCACAGGAGAATGATTACTGGGGGTATATGCCACTGAGTTTTTTCGCACCACATCACCTGTATGGCAGTTTTGATTCGCCAGCCGACTTGCTGGATGAATTCAGGAGTATGGTTAATGCATTTCACCAGGCGGATATCGAAACCATTCTGGATGTCGTTTATAACCATAGCGGTGAAGGCAATGAACATGGGCCTACTTACAGTTTTCGTGGTATTGATAATACGACCTATTACCTGCTTGAAAATAACCGCCGTTATTATCGTAACGATGCGGGCACCGGCAATGTGTTACATACCGCCAACCGCTATGTACGCAGCATGGTGCTGGATAGCCTGCGCTACTGGGTAAAAGAAATGGGCGTGGATGGTTTTCGTTTTGATCTGGCTTCGATCTTTACCCGCAGCAGTGATGGCTCGGTCAACCTGAAAGATGCACCGATTATCTCTGCGATTCGTTCAGATCCCGACCTTGCCAATGTACGCTTGATCGCCGAGGCCTGGGACATTTCCAGTTATCAACTGGGGCGTACCTTTCCTGGCATTAGCTGGCAACAATGGAACGGGGAGTTCCGCGATGATGTTCGCCGCTTTGTCCGGGGGGACAATGGACTGGTTAATTCATTGATACAACGGCTTTACGGCAGCGATGACCTGTTCCCGGATTCATTGGTGGAAGCTTATCATGCCTACCAGAGTGTCAATTTTATTACAGCACATGATGGATTCACACTCTATGACCTGGTTTCCTATAATCATAAACACAACGAAATAAATGGCCATGGCAACACCGATGGTAGCGATCATAATTTTTCCTGGAACTGTGGCTGGGAAGGCGATACCGAAGTACCGGATGAAGTGATGCATTTACGCAAGACCCAGATTAAAAATTTCTGTTGTCTGTTAATGCTAGCCAACGGCACACCGATGATTCGCGCCGGTGACGAATTCATGCAGACCCAGTCTGGCAATAACAACCCCTACAATCAGGATAATAAAATCAGCTGGCTGAACTGGAACCTGCTTGAGACCAATCAGAATATGTTCCGTTTTTTTCGCAACATGATCGCCTTTCGCAAGACACATCCTTCCCTCGGCCGCAGCCGGTTCTGGCGTGACGATATCCATTGGTATGGTGTTAACTCTGAAGTCGACAGGGCCGAGCATTCACATACATTGGCTTACTGCCTTCATGGCATATCCCAGGACGATCGGGATATTTATGTCATGATCAATGCTTACTGGCAGGATCGGGTGTTTACCATTCAGGAAGGTGCTTCTGCCGAATGGCGTCGGGTAGTGGATACAAGCCTGGAAAGTCCCGATGATATTGCCGAGCCGGGTAATGAAGAGGCTTTGCAAAGCCTGCGTTATAAGGTAAAGGCACGCTCAATCGTCATCCTGATACGTATTTTGCCGTAACCCCGTTAACATCCCCTGGCTGAAATTAATACATACAATGCCGAAACAGCTAACCGGCCAAGGTCAACACGATCCTCCACCTACACACGAATTTCAGCAATATACTCACTGCTATTGAAGGCCAGCTGGGGGTTCACAGATATCTACATTCCCCATAGAAATTGCCGCTATAATAGCCATAGGTTTGCTATTAAACGATATGCTGGATACCCGCATATTTTACTGGCTTTCCATAATCCACGTTTTGGCAGCAACCATTTGACTGCTATCAAAATACTTCACTTTTGCTTTCGTAAAGGGTTTGAGCAGCAACGCTATGCCTTTTTCCCAGGCCGCGTCTCCAACGATTGCGATGCGTTCAATGTCATTGAAATGGCGTATCCCAAATTTGGTATCCTCCCAGGCTGCAGCAACTGTCCAGCCATGGAAATTCTCCAGTTCCACCAGGATATAAACCTTGTCATGTGCCTTCATCATACGTTCAATTTCAGGCACGAATTGTTCGTAATCCTCTTTGGTCAACTTACCAGACAAACGTACGAACAAAATATTATCCCAACTGTTTTCCTCGATTTCGATACAGCTAAATTGTATTGTCATCATCATCTCCTGTTATATCTCTATGAGAAATTCATTTTCTTAATGTAATGTAGTACATCAAAACCAAAGTTAAATCACTGTCACCCAGGTTGCATCCAGCACCACCTTATCTGCGCATACTTCAGGTCTGTTAATCAAAAGGTTTCCTCATGTTGATTGGATTGCTGGCTATCTGGTTGGTCACTGCGACTGGGTTGTGGCTGGTCACTATTCTGGTGCCAGGCGTGCGAGCACGATCCACCGGTGGTTTACTGCTGGCCGCCCTGGTGCTGGGCACCATTAACGCCTTCATCCGCCCCCTGTTATGGGTGCTGACACTACCAATGACCGTGTTAACGTTTGGTTTATTCGCGCTGTTGATCAATGCGCTTATGGTAAAGATTACCGCTGCTATGGTTCCAGGCTTTGACGTTGACAGCTTTGGCGATGCCCTGCTGGCCGCAGTAATCATGGCTTTACTAGCCATAGTCGCTTTTATTTTTCTGCAGTGGTCCCTGTTTGATACCGTGTTCTGGCTGCAAACCGATCCCGTGCACCCCTATTTTGGAATGTGATGCATCATGGACTCCGACCAGACCCAATCCCTGCTAACAATTAACAGTGGTTCATCCAGCCTCAAGTTTGCGTTGTTTACCATCCACGAGCCCGATACACCGCAACGCTTGTATCGGGGTGAGTTCACCTCGTTCGGCAGCACTGGTCAGTTTTATGTTCACAATGCCCGTGACGATCTGTTTTATACCCGGGATATGGCCATCTCCGGCCACGAACACGCCTTGCAAATTCTGCTGGAGTGGCTGTCAAAAGAAATACCATTATTACAACTGGCCTGCGTGGGGCATCGTGTCGTGCATGGTGGACGCCGTTTCCATACGCCAGTCCGTGTAACCAATGATACTCTCGCCTACTTAAAAACCCTGATCCCGCTGGCACCGAATCACCAACCTGCTTGTCTACTGAGCATCACAACGTTTCAAGATATTCAACCCCGCTTGCTCCAGGTTGCTTGTTTCGATACGGCATTTCATCACGACCGTCCGACAGTGGAACAATACTTTGCGCTACCTTCACACCCGAAACTGGATAATGTTCGTCGCTACGGCTTTCACGGTCTTTCCTATGAATACATTGCCAGTGTCCTGCCAGATCACCTGGCAGAGTTAGCCAATGGCAAAGTCATCATTGCCCACCTTGGTCACGGTGCCAGCCTATGTGCCATGAGCCAGCGCCAAAGTGTCGCCACCAGTATGACCTTCACGCCACTGGATGGCATTCCCATGGGCACGCGCTGTGGCAGCATCGACCCGGCAGTGGTGTTGTACCTGCAGGATCAGGGCATGACGGCAGACGAGATTTCCGATCTGCTGTATTTCCAGTCCGGCCTGCTGGGTGTCTCCGGCGAGACGGATGACATGGCCGAATTGCTTGCCAGTTCTTCTATACAGGCGCAACGAGCCATTGAACAGTTTGTCCATCACACGGTGCGCGCCATCGGTTCACTGGCCGCCGCACTGGGTGGTGTCGATGCACTGGTTTTTACTGCCGGTATTGGTGAACACGCTGCCCCAATCCGCGCCGCCATAGTCAAACGTTGTCAATGGCTCGGCCTGTATCTGGACAGTGCGGCCAACCAGCTGGGCCAGATCTGCATCAGCCGGCCAGACAGTCCGGTGCAGGCCTGGGTGATCGCCACCGACGAGGAATCGATGATTGCCCGGCATACTGTGCGTGTACTCGAACGCCACAACCAAAGGAATACGTCATGATTGCATCACACACCACCATTACCGAAACGCCGCTGTCCGATAGCGAACTACAAGGCATTGACGCCTGGTGGCGGGCCGCAAACTATCTGTCTATTGGTCAGATCTATCTGCTCGATAACCCTTTGCTGCAACAACCGCTGGCGCTCGAACATATCAAACCACGGCTGCTAGGCCACTGGGGTACAACACCGGGATTGAACCTGATCTACGCCCATCTCAACCGGGTTATCCAGGCACAGAACCTGAACATGATTTATGTCACCGGCCCCGGCCATGGAGCACCCGGTATCGTCGCCAACACCTGGCTTGAAGGCAGCTACACTGACCTGTATCCCAATATCAGCCGGGATGCAGAGGGCATGCGAAAACTGTTTCGCCAGTTTTCCTTCCCCGGTGGTATTCCCAGCCACACTGCACCGGAAACCCCAGGCTCCATCCATGAAGGGGGAGAACTGGGCTACTCGCTCAGCCATGCTTACGGTGCCGCCTTCGATAACCCGGATCTTATCGTCACCTGCGTGGTCGGTGATGGTGAAGCAGAAACCGGCCCCGCCGCTACCGCATGGCACTCCAACAAGTTTCTTGATCCACAACGTGATGGTGCTGTGCTGCCCATTCTGCACCTCAATGGCTACAAGATCGCCAACCCGACCGTGCTGGCGCGCATCAGTCGTGACGAACTGGTTGCCCTGTTTAAGGGCTATGGCTATAGCCCGTATCTGATTGAAGGATCGGAGCCGGTTGTTGTTCATCAGGCCATGGCAGCAACGCTGGATCAGGCTATAGATGATATTCAGGAAATTCAGGAAGCTGCACGTCATGCCGGCAAGACCGATCGTCCACGCTGGCCGATGATCATCCTGCGCACCCCTAAAGGCTGGACCTGCCCGAAGGAACTTGATGGCCTGAAACTCGAAGACTACTGGCGTGCCCATCAGGTACCATTTGCCCAACTAGCGGAAAAACCGGAGCACATCCATGTACTGGAACAATGGATGAAAAGCTATCAGCCCGACACCTTGTTCACCAATAAGGGGCAACTGCTGCCGGAGGTGGCCAGACTTGCGCCAGAGGGTGCACAACGCATGGGCAGCAACCCGCACGCCAACGGCGGACTACTACTGCGCGATTTGAAACTGCCAGACTTCCGTGACTATGCTGTTGATTTAGCCACACCCGGCGGTGCCATTGGCGAGGCTACACGCAGCATGGGCAAATACCTGCGCGATGTCATGACCCTGAACAGTGAGCAGCATAACTTCCGCGTGATGGGACCGGACGAAACTGTTTCCAACCGGCTGGGAGCTTTGCTCGAAGTCACCAATAGAGCCTGGGAAGCTGAAACCTATGCGTATGACGACCATCTGGCTCCAGACGGTCGGGTGATGGAGATCCTCTCAGAACACACCTGCCAGGGCTGGCTGGAAGGCTACCTGCTGACCGGCCGGCACGGCTGGTTTTCCTGTTACGAGGCCTTCATCCATATCGTCGATTCCATGTTTAACCAACATGCCAAATGGCTTAAGGTAAGCAAGGAAATACCCTGGCGACGCCCGATTGCCTCGTTGAATATTTTGCTCACCTCACATGTCTGGCGCCAGGATCACAACGGCTTTTCACATCAGGATCCCGGTTTCATTGATCATGTTGTCAACAAAAAAGCGGGTATTGTGCGGGTTTATCTGCCGCCTGACGCCAATACCACCCTCTGCATCACCGAACGCTGCCTGAACAGTCGCAACAGGGTGAACGTAATCGTCGCCGGTAAGCAACCTGAACCGCAATGGCTGAATATTGAAGCCGCCATCAAGCACTGTCATGAAGGAATTGGTGTCTGGGGATGGGCCAGTAACGATCAGGACGATGAGCCAGATGTCATTATGGCTTGCGCGGGCGACGTACCAACAATCGAAACTCTGGCCGCCGTCAAAATCCTGCGTGAACACTTACCAGTATTAAAGATCCGCGTGATTAATGTCGTCGACCTGATGACGCTGCAACCCAAAGAGGAGCACCCGAACGGCTTGAGTGACCGGGACTTCGATACCCTGTTTACCACCAGTAAACCGATTGTTTTCGCTTTCCACGGATACCCCTGGCTGATTCATCGTCTGACCTATCGCCGCCATAATCACCACGGTCTGCATGTGCGTGGCTATAAGGAAGAAGGCACCACCACCACCCCCTTTGATATGACCGTACTCAATGAACTGGATCGTTTTCATCTGGTCTGCGATGTCATCGATCGTCTAGACGGAGTAGGCTCCAGAAGCACGTACCTGAAACAGCAGATGCTCGACAAGCTGACTGAACACAAACAGTACATCACCGAGCACGGTGAAGACATGCCGGAAATTCGTGACTGGAGCTGGGGGCAATAGTGGAAAAATAGTATGTAAAATACAAATATCGACAAGGAACAACTGACATGAAAACTCATTATGATTTTCTAATTATTGGTGGTGGACCAGGCGGCACACCCACTGCCATGGCATTAGCCAGTGCAGGTAAACAGGTATTGCTGGTTGAATCTGGCGCTGGCCTTGGCGGTACCTGTCTGTTTGAAGGTTGTATCCCATCGAAGATCCTGCGCGAATCTGCGCGCCGCTTGCGCGAATTACGCGAGGCCGCAGATTTCGGGCTTTGCTTGCCGACCCAGGATGCTCGCGTCGATTGGTATGCCATCCAGGAACGAAAGCGTGTCATACTCCAGCGCCGCAGCAACGCGGCTCTGGCACGAGTGCAAGATCTCGCCACACTGGACTACGTACAGGGAATGGCGCAGTTTCTTCATTCCCGTGAAGCCGAGATCAACACGGCCGAGGGAAACGTCCAGCGCATCCATTTCGAACAGGCGGTGATCGCCACCGGCTCGGTGCCCTTCCGTCCGCCCATCAGGGGTATCGATCATCCACGGGTACTGGACAGTGGGGCAATCCTTGCTATCGACCACATACCGAAAGACCTGATCATCATCGGTGGCGGCCCCATCGGGGTAGAATTAGGGCAGGTATTTCAAACCTTTGGCAGTCGGGTCATGGTACTTGAGGCCGCGCCGCGTCTCCTGAAACACGTGGACGAAGAGCTAGCCGGACAGCTGCGACAGCGCATGCAGGCGGACGGCATCGAGATCCACACCAGCTGCCAAGTGAACAGTATCACCCACTCGGGTCAGAGCGTCTATGTAGAATACCTCCCGACCAGCGGGAAAAAACAGCACCGCTTTACCGATACTGTACTGGTGGCGGCTGGTCGCCGACCCAATATCAAGGGCCTGGGGCTAGAAAATACAACGGTTATGCATGACAAGTATGGCATCCAGGTAGACGCCAAACTGCAAACCACTGCAGCCGGTATATATGCCGCCGGCGATGTTATCGGCCAACCGATGTTTGCTCATTGGGCAACTGCTCAGGGCCTGATGCTGGCTCGCCATTTACTTGGTCAGTCGGTTTCGTTTCCCGATCCATCCACCAATACGGCTGTTATTTTTAGTGAACCGGAGCTGGCTATGGCAGGCCTGACCGAAACACAGGCACAAGAGGCCAGTATCGATGTCGGCACTGCCCGTTATGATTTCCACCAGGATGCCCGCGCCCAGATTGCCGGTCGAAATACCGGGGCACTAAAAATTATCTTTGATAAATCAAATCACAAGGTGCTTGGCATGCATGCCCTGGTAGAAGGTGCTAGTGATCTTATGGGCGAAGCCGCCGTACTCATCAAATCGGGGCTGCCGCTGGAGGCTATTGCCGGCGCCATACACCCACACCCAACTCTGTCAGAATCTTTTGTGCAGGCAGTACGGGCAACCATGGCAAAACATCAATCAAATACATGAGTATCAGGACATCCACAATCATGAGAAAGACAATGCAATACATAACAGACCTTGAAACCACCATCGCTGACATGGTGCAAAAGGAGCACGGCATACTGGCCGCTGACGAAAGCTCACCGACCATTGCCAAACGTTTCAGGGCTATCAATACTGAATCCACCAAAGAGAACCGGCGTGCATGGCGCAGTCTGCTGGTAACCACGAAGGGGCTCGGCCAGTACATCAGTGGTATTATTTTGTTTGAGGAAACCTTGGAGCAAAAAACCGATGAGGGCAAAGCCATTCCAGAGGCGGCCTGGGCACAGAACATTGTACCCGGCATCAAGGTCGACAAGGGCAAGATCCCGCTGGCCTTATCGCCCGGCGACCTGATCACCCAGGGGCTGGACGGCCTGGCTGAGCGTCTACGCGGCTATAAACAACAAGGTGCACGCTTCGCCAAATGGCGTGAAGTCTATGCCATTGACAAACATCTACCCAGCCAACACGGCATAGAGGCCAACGCCGAAATGCTGGCCCGCTATGCCGCTGTTTGTCAGGAAGAAGGCCTGGTGCCGATTGTGGAACCAGAGGTGTTAATGGATGGTGATCATGACATCGAGCGCCATGCCGAGGTCACAGAGGCAGTTCAACATGCGGTATTCCATGCCTTGCACCGCCACCATGTCACACTGGAACTAATGATCCTCAAACCCAATATGATCCTGCCAGGCAAGGACTGCCGGCATGCCGAATCGAGTGAAGTGGCCGCCGCCACCCTGAAGGTACTACGCCATACCGTACCGGCAGCAGTGCCAAGCATCAATTTTCTTTCCGGCGGCCAGGAACCTGAAGAAGCTACCGTCAATCTAAATGCCATCAATCAGCAGGGTCAGCACACCCCCTGGCAATTAAGTATTTCCTATGGGCGCGCGCTACAACAAAACGCACTGCATGCATGGATGGGGAAAAAAGAAAATATAACTGCCGCACAACAGGCACTGCTAAAACGTGCCAGATTGAACAGCCTCGCCCAACTCGGTCAGTACACCCCCGACATGGAGGCATCTAATGATTGATGCAAATAATATATTAACCTTGAATTGTTACCACATACTAAACAGAGACGGAGAATACTATGCGTGACTATAGCAATATGCCCAAAATTGACTGGAATGATGACAAGGCCACCCTGTCCAGAATCAAAGCACAGATTATGCATGAAGAGCCTGTCATATTATTAATACCGGAAAATTTTAATTTTGATCTGGATCCTGATGTCTGTGATTATCAGGAAAAATCCAGCTTACTGATCGGTTGTGCGCCAGACACCGCACTGTCAATACTGGCAAAACAGAATGCAATCCCTGCACTGAATGATATCGGTTCAGCAGCGAAAATGGCGGGGATGGTTATCGATGTCGATTCTAGTAACCACCGATTAATTATTCACGATTAACTGGTGGCAACAGGGTAAACGGTCGGAGCCTGTCTTGAACGAGTGGCCACCTGTGCGAATAAAAGAAACACCGACGTATGTCGATGTTAAATCCAGCTATATCAACCCATCCTTTGTCACCCAGGTTGCATCCAGACTCAACCGATTAGTGGAGTATCTAATACTGGTTTGAAGACCGACTGGCCACGCGTTTAATTTTAATTTGGAGATAAGGCATATGGGTAAAATGCAGGAAAAACTCGACGAAATCATGGTACTGACAAACTCATTGCGCCAAAATTACCCGACCGAAACCAATGCTTTTCTCGGTTTTCTCAATAAAGCAGAGTCCGGCAAAGCACTCGACATTCACAAAAAGGAACTGATCAATATCGCCCTGGCCGTGGCCGCACAATGTGAATGGTGCATCGCCTTCCACGTTGAACAGGCCGTAAAGAGTGATGCAACCCGAGATGAAATTGTGGAAGCCGGCTTTATGGCAGTGATCATGCACGGTGGGCCGGCCTATATGTACATGACACCACTGCTTAATGCGCTTGACGAGTTCCTGCCAGAAGAAAGTTGATATGGACAGGGAAACACTACACCGTTTTTTATATGACATGCTACTGGCACGTGCCTTCGAGGAACGTGCTGCACAGGAGTACACCAACCGCAATATTGCCGGTTTCCTGCATCTATACCCTGGTGAGGAAGCCGTTGCCGTGGGCGTTATCCACGCCGCTGAGCCCGGCGACTACCTTGTCACCACCTACCGCGAACATGTGCATGCACTGATGCGCGGCATACCTCCCAATCAGGTCATGGCCGAACTATTTGGCCGACGCGACGGTATCTGTAAGGGTATGGGTGGTTCAATGCACCTGTTCGACCGTGAACACCGTTTTATGGGCGGCTATGCCATTGTAGGTGAGACCTTTCCCATCGCCACCGGTATCGGCTACAGCATTGTGCTGCGAAGATTACCTGAAGTCGCTGTCTGCTTTTTTGGTGATGGCGCGGTAAACCAGGGCACCTTCCACGAAGCACTCAATATGGCGTCCCTATGGAAACTACCGGTGCTGTTTGTCTGCGAGAACAATCACTACCAGATCGGTACCGAGATTCATCGTCACTCTGCCGTGGTTGATATCTATAAACGCGCCTGTGCTTACAACATCCCGGCAGAAAAGCTCGATGGCATGGATGTCATCAACGTCTATGAAGCAACCCGGCATGCGCTCGCCCAGATCCGTGCCGGTAACGGACCGCAATTACTGGAATTCGAAACCTACCGTTTCCGTGGCCATTCGATGGCGGATCCGGGCAGTTACCGGCCACGCTCCGAAGTAAATGCCCATGTCGAATATGACCCAGTAAAAACCGTTGTCAACGAAGTGGAGTTTGGCTATCCAACACCGGCAGAGATTGCTGCGACCGGCCCTGATGTGGTTGCCAAGTTGGTCGGCCACCCATCAGCTATCGATCACCTTGAC
>VAPL010585054.1_pt1 | contig 11081 bp, 9 predicted proteins | sample 3395061 | NCBI WGS metagenome assembly VAPL01 (sample SAMN08290444, study PRJNA428436) | hydrothermal vent metagenome | isolation source: Deep-sea hydrothermal vent chimney 2 | place: Pacific Ocean: Juan De Fuca Ridge | depth 2182 m m
ATCGAGCCCGAAGGTCCAATGGCCGCCGCGGAACGGGTTCCCCAGCCCGATCCCGAAATACGGGTTCGCGCGATTGAAGGTCACCTTACCGGTGAGCGATCCGACCTGCTTGGCCGTGTAGGACGTTCCGTTGATCGTGTACGTCCCGCCGCTCGGCGTGGCGGTCAGACTGAAGCGATTGTCGTTGTAGGCGACACCGCCCGTGAGACGAAAGACCCCGTGGAACGGATGCCAGTCGGCCAGCAGGGTGAACGATTGCAGGCGCACCGAGCCGTCGTAGTGCACGCCTCCGGAATCCAGGGCGTGGCTGAGTGAGAAATAATTGCCGCCGAAGCGCATATCGACGCGGTAAGGGAGCGCCAGATACACACTCGCGCCCCCGCCGAGCGTCCCCGCCTGAGCGGTGACGGCGACCGGTGAGGCAGCCGCGGACGACGCCGACGCCAGGAGCAGGGCGCCGCACAGGGCGCCGGGGATGATACCGGTACTGAGACTCGGAATACGCATGATCGTTGGTCTCCTCCTGAAGCGTTATCGGGCTTCGCCCGAGCTGTGGACAGGGGGCCGATCGGCGCCGCCGTGCAACGCGCCCGGCCATGCTATCACTCGCCGGACTCACCCACCTCTTTGGCGGCGCGCACCCGCCGGCGCACCTGGTCCACATCGCGCGCACACTGGAACGGCGGCGGCCCGGACAGCAGGTGCGAGAGCGCGAACGCCGCTTCCGGCTGCATATTCACGGTGACCAGCTCGATGCCGGAGATACGGCAGGCGGTGTGCAGCGCGGCAAGCCATTCGTAGTAGATCTTGTCGAGCAGCGGCACGTTCTTGAGATCATAGAGCAGGCGGCACGCGGCGTTGGTCTGCAACACTTCCAGCACCGGAATCAAGTACGCGGCCGGGTCGCTCGGATCCAGACCGGCCCCGGGCTCAAGGAGGACGTTGCCGTCCCCGATCGGTGTCAGGTGCATTCCCTGGGTCATCGCCCGTATCATCCCTGCGTGGTGGCGACCGGCGCCGGGGGTCTACTGAGTCGCCTGTCCGGCGTGGCTGACGTGCACGTCCATCCGGCGAAACGCCTCCTTGAGTCCCTCCGAAAGGGTCAAGCGGGTGGTGACCCCGCCGAGGTCGATATTGAGGCTGGTCAGCGCCCGCGCGATCTCGGGCCGGATCCCGGTGATCACCGCGCTCGCCCCCATGAGTTCCACGGCGCGGATCATCTGGATCAGATGGTGTGAGACCTGGGAATCGATGGCGATGACCCCGGTGACGTCGATCACGACCACGCTCGCACGGTCCTGCTCGATGCGCGAGAGCAGCTTCTCCATCACCATCATCGTGCGCTGCGAATCCAGGGTGCCGATGATGGGCAGCGTGAGCACCCCGTCCCAGATCTCCGTGATCGGCGTCGAGGTCTGACGAAGTTCCTCCTGCTGGGCCTCGATGGTGCGCTCCTTCTCCTCCAGATAGGCGTGGAAGACGTCGAGCACGATGTCGTTGAACAGCGAGGCCAGCAGCAACAGAATCTGTCGGCTGGAGGAGAAATCGGCGTCGGAGTCTTCCTGCAGGTTGTCCAGGAACACCCGCTGCAGAAACTGGATGTAACGGACGAATTCATCCATGTCGCCGCCGCGCAACTGGATCTGGCGCGAGAGGTTGGTGAAGAATTCCTTGAGCGCCTTGAATTCGGCGCCGTTCCGGTCGATCTTCCCGCCCGTGTGCAGCACCATGACGAACAGTTCCAGAAACTCCAGGCTGTAGTCGTTGATCTCCTCGTCGCTGAGGATGTTGGCGTGGCCGAAGATGCTCTGGCCTTCTTTCTCGATGACCTCGGAGATCTTTCCCACATTCACCATCAACTGCTCGATGAGCACCTGGCTGGTGGCCTTCGCGGCGGCCGGTTCTTTCCTTGCCATCGGTTATTCTCCCTTCTTGGGTTTCATGCGGATTGCGAATACGGACTGGTCGTCGGTGATCCGCCCGACCACCGTTCCCAGCAGCAGTGCAATGAGCTGCGGATGCAGCCGCCACAGGCCCGGGAAGGTCTGCAGGCCCCAGTTGCGGCGCAGTCCGTCGGATGCGGTAATGAGCAGGGCCTGGCGCGAGAACGGTACGGTCGTCGATTTGAGGCTGCGGTGGGAATGGCCCAGGATCCCCGGCGAGAAGGAGATGGCACACTTCCGGCCGTTGCTGATCAGGAACGCCGCCATGTCGCCCACGCCGCAAATCGTGACGTTGCCGCCGGCCGCGTCCAGTCCCACCGTTATCGCCACCGCCCCGCGGGTGCCCTGCAGGCGGCGGCTGAGGGCGGCGATCATTTCCTCCAAAGGCGCATCGTCGGCCTCGAGCAGATCGGCCTTGTCCTCCACCACCTGCGCCGCCTCGAAGCCGTGCCCCAACCCGTCCATGTGCAGCCAGTGGATCGTGCCGTTGCGCAGCCGCAGGTAGATGCAGTCGCCGTTATAAACGCCGTCCTGGTAGGCGCGCAGATAACTCCCGAACTCGTAAGCGGACGAGTCCGCTCCGTCATCCGGATGGAAACGGGCCCAGAGCGCGAACCCGTGCCACGGCGATTCCGGCTCCAGCCCCTGGGGCAGGGTATAGAACTCGCACTCGTGGGCCAAGCGGCGGATCGCGCCGAGCCCCTTTCCGAGGCTGCCCGAGGTGCTGTAGCCGTCCTCCATGGCCGCCGGGAGATTGAACACCCCCGGGCCCTGGTCGATGGCGAAAATATCGAGCGCCGGGTGCGGATCGGCCGACTCCCAGAGTTGCACCCGACCGCCGCCGCTCGTGTACTTGAGCTGGTTGCTCATCATCTCATTGCAGACCAATTCCATACGCTCGCGCACCACCTCGCTGAAGCCCATCCGGCGCGAGACCGCACGCAGCTTCGAGCGCACCAGGATCTGGGCGCTCTCGTCGGCGGTCGCCTTCTCCAGCAGCAGCTTCACAGGGCTCCTTCCCGGGCAATCCCGGCCATGGCGCAATCCCCATCATGTGCCGCCGGCCTGCGTCTCGCGCCGACCGTCGTCGTCCACGGTGATCCTTCCGCGCCCGGCACGCTTGGATGCATACAAAGCCGCATCGGCCCTCCCGACCAGCGAATCGATGGTGTCGTCGGCCCGTCGCTCGGCGAGCCCGATACTGACCCGCCGATCCATCGCCTCGAGCACTTGGTAAGCGATCCGCTCGGCGATGCGCAGCGGTGCGCAGGCCACGATCGCGAACTCGTCGCCGCCCATCCGACAGGGAAAATCGACGTGCTCGCGCACCGCCGCGCGCATGGCATCGGCCATGCGCCGAAGATATTCATCGCCGAATTGGTGCCCACGGCTATCGTTGATCTCCTTGAATTTGTCCAGGTCCAGCAGGACCAGCGAAAGGGATTCGCGCTGGCGACGGCTGCGCAGAAAGACCTCCCGGAGGCGACCGTCGTAGGCGCCGCGATTGAGCAACCCCGTCAGACTGTCTGTTTCGGCACGGTGGATGGATTTCTGGAGTTCCTGCTGTTTCTCCTGGAGTTCCTCGTGTTTGTCGTGTAGTTCCTTCCGCTTCAGGTCGAGATCCGTCTCCAGGTGCTCGAGGTCCGCGGCGATCCGTCGATTGCGACGCATGAGCAGTTCGGCGTCCACCGACTCGCTGGCCTCGCGCAGGCGTGCCGCGAGGCCGCTCAGCACCTCGGGCCGGGGCGGCTCGGCCAAGCGGCTGATGAGGCGGTCGCAGTCGTCCCAGCGCAGCCGCAGATCGGCGCCGCTGACGACCAACCGGGCGACGAGCACCCCCTCGCAGGCCTCGCAGGCCGTGCGCAGATCCGGCAACAGGGAGACCAGCACCCAGGCCGCCGCGAACGGGTTGCCCCGCAGGGCGCGCACCGCGTCCATGACGAAACCGACCAACCGCTGGCGGTCGGGCTCCACGATCAGACTGAGATTCAGGACTTCCTTCACCCGCGTGCCCATGGCCCGCCCGCGCCCCCGCCGCCCGGAGGGGCCGCGGAGGCCCGCGCACGGCGCCCTCTCCTGGATCGTCCGGCCGGCATCGGGGCACACGCAAGTCGCATGCCTCCAGCCGGGATCCGGCACCATTAATCTCTCCGGCCTCGATAATCGGCAGGAAACTGATTAACATTAGGCGGCTGGACATCCGGCGCCCCGACGGCGGGGCCGGTACCCGGCCGGCGCGCCGGCATCAACTCGGAGACCCCCATGACCTTTGTCGTTACGGAGAACTGCATCAAGTGCAAGTACACCGACTGCGTGGAAGTCTGCCCGGTGGACTGCTTCCATGAAGGCCCGAACTTCCTGGTGATCGACCCCGAGGAATGCATCGACTGCACCCTGTGCGAGCCCGAGTGCCCGATCACGGCCATCTTCCCCGAGGACGACGTGCCCGAGGGCCAGGAGCAGTACCTGGAGTTGAACGCCGAACTGGCCAAGTCCTGGCCGGTAATCAATCAGAAGAAGGACCCGCTGCCGGACGCGGACGAGTGGGACGGCGTCCCGGACAAGCTCAAGTACCTGGAGCGCTAGTCCGCATCCTCGCCGGTGTTCGTCGCGAGGACACCGAGGCGCGCGGAGGGAGTACGCCCCGCTGCGGTGAACGGCCGGGGGTCGGTGAGAAATCCGGCTTGAGTCCGCCTCTCCCGCCGGCGCCCCTTCGTGCCCGGCGCCGGCCGGGCGCGCGCATCCGCACCGGTGCTCGTTCCGGCGGCCGGCTTGATACGCGCGCCGTCCGACCCCATGTCCGGCGTGCGTATCGGTGCACGTCCGGCGCCCCGTCTCAGCCGAAGGAAACCGACCCATGAACCAAGCAGGCAATGTGATCGAGGTCACCCGGGAGGACTTTTCGCGACAGGTCGTGGAAAGATCGCGGGAGGTGCCGGTGCTGGTGGATTTCTGGGCGCCCTGGTGCGGCCCGTGTCGGATGCTTGCGCCGGTCATCGAGCGCCTGGCCGGGCAGTACTCCGGAAAACTCGTGGTGGCCAAGGTCAACACCGACGAGGAGAAGCAACTCGCCCAGGAACACGGCATCCGCAGTATCCCCAACCTGAAGCTCTTCCGCAACGGGGAGGTCGTGGAGGACCTCCTCGGCGCGCAACCGGAATCCAAACTGCGGGCGATCGTCGAGCGCTACGTGCCGCGCGAATCGGACGCGTTGCGTGAAGAGGCGGCCGCGGCCGTCACGCGCGGCGATGCGGCCAAGGCCCGTACGCTGCTCGAACGAGCCGCTTCGATCGACCCGGACAACCCGCGGGTCGCGCTCGATCTGGCGCACCTGAGCCTGTCCGAGGGGAATCTGGAGGGCGCCGAGCAGGCGCTGAACGACCTTGCGCCGGAGGCCCGCGAAACCGGGGAGGCCTCGCGATTGGCGGCGCTGCTCGAGTTCGCCCGCTTGGCGCAGGAGGCACCCCCGGAACCGGATCTCCTGCAACGGTTGGAGGCGAATCCGCAGGACAGCGAGGCGCGCTACTACCTGGCGGTACGCCGCGTACTGGACGGCGAATACGAGGCCGCCCTGGATCAGTTGCTCGATCTGCTGCAGCGCGACCGCGGGTTCCGGGACGGCGCGCCGCGCGCGACCCTGCTCAAGGTCTTCGACCTCCTGGGCGACGGGCATGATCTGGTGCACCGCTACCGCACGCGATTGTTCAACGCCCTGCACTGAGGCGCCGCCGAGGTGGTGCGTCGGGGAACGAGCGCCCGCGACCCGGCCATCACCCGATTTCAGCCGCGCGGGTGATGGTGTGCGTGCAGGTCCTTGAGTCGCTCACGCGCAACGTGAGTGTAGATCTGGGTGGTGGACAGGTCGCTGTGTCCGAGCAACAGTTGCACCACGCGCAGGTCGGCGCCGTGATTGAGCAGGTGGGTGGCGAACGCGTGGCGCAGGGTGTGGGGGGACAGCGGCTTTCGGATCCCGGCGCGACAAGCGTGACGCCGGATCACGCACCAGAAGCCCTGTCGCGTCATGGCCGCGCCGCGGCGCGTGGGGAACAGGGCCTCGCACGGGCGCTCTCTCAGGATCGCCGGGCGCCCTTCCGCAAAGAACCGCTCCATCCACTCCACGGCCTCCTCGCCCAGCGGCACGATGCGCTCGCGCCCGCCCTTGCCGCTGACCCGCACCACCCCCTGGCGCAGATTGACCTGCCCCGCCCGCAGGGTCACCAGTTCCGAGACCCGCAGGCCGCAGGCGTAGAGCACCTCGAGCATGGCGCGATCGCGCAGGCCCAGTGCGTCCGCGGTGTCCGGCGCCTGCAGCAAGGTGTCGACCTCGGATTCGGTCAGCGACTTGGGCAGCGGGCGCCCGAGCTTCGGGCCATCGATGCGCGCGCTCGGATCCGCACCGATGCGCCCCTCCCGCACCAGATAGCGGTAGAACCGGCGCACGCTGGACAGAAACCGCGCCGTGGAACGCGCCTGCCGGCCCTGCTCCACGCGCCACGCCAGGTGGCGCAGCAGATGCTCGCGCCCGACCTCGGCGAGTGTGACCCCGCGCCCCGCGAGCCACACCGCCAGTTGCAGGAGATCCGTGCGATAGGCGTTCAGGGTGTTGCGGCTCAGACCGCGTTCCATCCACAGGTTGTCCAGAAACGCGTCCACCAGCACGGCTTCGGGGGACGCCGCGACGGGCCGGGCGACGCTCGCGCTGCGCGCCGCGCTCACGATACGGCCCTCCCGCCGCCGGCCCCGCGTGCCGGGGCACCGACGTAACACACGCCCCCACCGGCGCCGTTGCCCGCCTTAGCCGCGTACATCGCCTGGTCCACCGAATCGCGCACGATACGTGGTTGAACACGGTATAGGCGGGAAATACCGGATTCAGATCCATCCGCGTGAGCCAAGCCGGCTCCGCGCGGTCGAGTGCGTAACATGTCGATCCCTCTCAACCCCGAACAGCGATGCATCAGCCCTCGGAGGGCTTGTCGAACAGCTTGCGAAACGGTCCGATCATCTCCAGCGGCACGGGGAACACGATCGTCGAACTCTTGTCGCCGGCGATGTTCAGCACCGTCTCCAGGTAACGCAGTTGCAGCGCCTGCGGCTGACGCGCCAGGATCTTGGCCGCCTGGAACAGCTTGTCGGCGGCCTGCAGTTCGCCCTCGGCATTGATGACCTTGGCGCGGCGCTCGCGCTCGGCCTCGGCCTGGCGCGCGATGGCCCGGATCATGTTGCCCTCCAGATCCACGTGCTTGATCTCGACGTTGGCCACCTTGATGCCCCAGGCGCCGGTCTGGCTGTCGAGGATCGTCTGGATGTCGGCATTGAGCTTGTCCCGCTCGGAGAGCATGTCGTCGAGTTCGTGCTTGCCGAGCACCGCGCGCAGCGTGGTCTGTGCGAGCTGGCTGGTAGCGGCGTAGTAGTCCTCGATCTGGATCACCGCGCGCTCCGGGTCGACGACCCGGAAGTAGAGCACGGCGTTGACCTTGACCGAGACGTTGTCCCGGGAGATGACGTCCTGGCTGGGCACGTCCATGACGATGGTGCGTATGTCGATGCGCACCATCTGCTGGATCGCCGGCACCACGAGGATCATCCCCGGACCCTTGACCTTCCAGAACCTCCCCATCAGGAAGATCACACCCCGTTCGTACTCGCGCAACACCCGGACAGAGGCGACCAGCAGCCCCAAGACCAGGATCGCCACTACCAGACCGGTGCTAACCATGAGAATCCTCCCCTGCAGATGGCTCGACGATCAACGTGAGCCCGTCGCGCCCGGTCACCCGCACGCGTTGACCCGCGTGCAGCGGGCCGCCGCGCGCGCGGGCCGCCCAGACCTCTCCGTGGACCCGTACGCGCCCCTCGCGTTCGAAGCCCTCCAGCACCTCGCCGCGCGCGTGGATCAGCCCTTCGTAACCGCTGACCACCGGATTGCGCCGCGCCTTCACGATCAGTCCCACGGCGCCGATCAGGAACAGCGCGCTCGCCAGGGCGACGCCGGCGATCAGCGGATAGGCGACCTCATAGTCACCCGCCCCGGTATCGAACAGCATGACGGAACCCGCGACGAAGGAGACCAGGCCGCCGATGCCGAGGGTCCCGAAACTCGGCACGAAGGCCTCGGCGACCATGAACACGACGCCCAGCAGGAGCAGTGCGAGTCCCGCATAGTTGATCGGCAGCACCTGAAAGGCGTACAGCGCCAGCAGCAGCGAGACGGCCCCGGTCACCCCCGGCAGCACGTAGCCCGGGGTGGCGAACTCGAACAACAGGCCGTAGATCCCCACCAGCATGAGAATATAGGCCACGTCCGGGTGGGTGACCACGCCGAGCAGCCGCGTGCGCCAACCGGGTCCCCGATATTCCACGCGCAGCCCGCGGGTGTGCAGGGTGCGCTCTACACCTCCGGCCACCTGCACCGTGCGACCATCGAGACGCCGCAGCAGTTGCGGGACGTCAACCGCCATGAGGTCGATCACGTGGTGTTTCAGCGCATCCTCGGCCGGCAGGCTCGCCGCCTCGCGCACGGCGCGCTCCCCCCACTCCGCGTTGCGCCCGCGCAGCTCCGCAAGACTACGGATATAGGCCGCCGCGTCGTTGACCATCTTGTGCTTCATGGCGTCGCCGGACCCGCCCCGCGCGGGCGGCGTCCCCTTTCCCCCGGCCGGCGCCGACGACCCGCCGATGCGCACCGGGGTCGCCGCGCCGAGGTTGGTACCCGGCGCCATCGCCGCCACCTGACAGGCATAGAGAATGTAGGTGCCGGCGCTGGCGGCGCGCGCGCTGCTCGGCGCCACGTAGGCGACCACCGGGACCGGCGAGGCGAGAATGGCGCGGACGATCTCACGCATGGCGATATCCAACCCGCCGGGCGTGTCCAGCTCGAGGATCACCACCGCGGCGTCGCGCGCCGCGGCCGCGTGCAAACCGCGGCGCACGTAGTCGGCGGTCGCCGGGCCGATCACCCCCCGCACGTCCAGCACCAGGGCGGAGCGCGCCGCGCCCCAGGCATGGGATGACAGGAGCAGACCGAACGCGAACGGCAGCAGGCAAAGGACGCGCACGGCGGATACCGATTCTCCCAATCCCCGCCCGTAAAATAACATAGAATCTCGGCCGTCACCCACCACCCAGAGGCTCACATGCCCGGTCCCGACACCACCGACCCCGGCGTATCCCCGCAGGCCGGCACGGCGCTGCTGGAGCTGATCCGCCGGCTGGCCCGGGAACTGCGCCCGGGCGCCCCGGTGCCGGAGCTGTCTCTGGACAGCGCGCTGGACGCCGAGGCGGGTATCGACAGTCTCGGGCGCATGGAGCTGTTCGCGCGCCTCGAACGGGTCCTCGGCTGGCACCTCGACGAGGACCGTGCGATCACCGCGAACACCCCCCGCGAACTGCTTGCCGCAGTCGCGGGGACGGGCCCCCCGGCAGCGCCCGCACCGGCTCCGCCACGCAGCCCCCCCGCGGCACCCGCGCACCGAATCCCGGCGCACATCGCGACCCTCACCGAGGCCCTCGCCTGGCACGCCGAACATCATCCGGAACGCATCCACCTTCACCTCTACGAGGACGGCGGCGGCACAGCGATCTCCTACGGCGCGCTGCTGCGCGACGCCGAGGCGCTCGCGGCGGGACTCGGCGCCCGCGGCCTCTCCCCCGGGCAACCGGTGGCGCTGGTGCTGCCCACCGGGGCGGACTTCTTCCGCTCCTTCCTCGGAATCCTGCTGGCCGGCGGAGTGCCGGTGCCCCTGTATCCGCCGATGCGCATGGCGCAGATCGAGGAACACCTCGATCGCCAGGCGGCGATCCTCGCCAATGCCGGGGCGCCGTTCCTGATCACCGTACCGGAGGGGCTGGGCGCGGCACGGCTGCTGCGCGCGCGCCTGCCGGCGCTGCGCGCCCTGCTCAGCCCTCGGGAGCTGGCCGCGGAGGGCGGGCGGCTGCACCAACGCCGCGCGGCGCACGACCTGGCCCTGATCCAATACACCTCGGGCAGCACCGGCGACCCCAAGGGCGTGGCCCTGCGCCATGCCAACCTGCTCGCCAACATCCGCGCCATGGGCGAGGCCGTCGATGTGCGCGGCGACGACGTGTTCGTGAGCTGGCTGCCTCTCTATCACGACATGGGACTGATCGGCGCCTGGCTGGGCAGCCTCTACCACGGCCATCCGCTGGTGGTGATGTCCCCGACGGCGTTCGTGGCCCGGCCGCAACGCTGGCTGCACGCGCTGCACGAGTATCGCGGGACCCTCTCGGCGGCCCCGAACTTCGCCTATGGGCTGTGCGCCTCGCGGCTCGCCGACGAGGACCTCGAAGGCCTCGACCTGAGCGCCTGGCGGGTGGCCTTCAACGGCGCCGAACCGGTCCATGCGAAGACCCTGGAGCGTTTCATTGCGCGCTTCGCCCCGTACGGGTTCCGCCGAAACGCCATGGCGCCGGTCTACGGCCTCGCAGAGTGCTCCGTCGGTCTCGCCTTCCCGCCCCTGGGGCGCGGCCCGCTCGTCGACCACGTGGCCCGCGACAGCCTGGAGCCGGGCCGGCGGGTGCGCCCGGTCGACGCCGGGGATCCGCACGCGAGCCACATCCCGTCCTGCGGCCGCGCGCTGCCGGGCCACGAGCTGCGCATCGTCGACGCCGCGGACCGGCCGCTGCCGGAGCGCACCGTCGGGCGCATCCAGTTCCGCGGGCCCTCGGCCACCGACGGCTACTACCGCAATCCGCAGGCGAGTGCGGCGCTGTTCCACGACGGCTGGCTCGACACCGGCGACTACGGCTACCTGGCGGACGGCGAGGTACGGATCACGGGGCGCGCCAAGGAACTGATCATCCGCGCCGGGCGCAACCTCTACCCCTACGACCTGGAACGGGCGGTGGCGGAGTTGCCGGGCGTGCGCCGCAACGGTGTGGCGGTATTCGCAAGCCCCGATCCGGACACCGGCGAGGAGCGTCTCGTGGTCCTCGCCGAGACCCGCGAAGGCGATCCCGAGACCCGCGAACGGCTGCGACGGCGCATCCACGAGTGCGCCGTCGCGATCCTGGAGATCCCGCCCGACGACGTGGTGCTCGCAGCGCCGCGCACGGTGCCCAAGACCTCGAGCGGGAAGATCCGGCGCTCGGCCTGCCGCGAACTCTATGAGCGCGGTG
>VAPL010931586.1_pt1 | contig 11075 bp, 3 predicted proteins | sample 3395061 | NCBI WGS metagenome assembly VAPL01 (sample SAMN08290444, study PRJNA428436) | hydrothermal vent metagenome | isolation source: Deep-sea hydrothermal vent chimney 2 | place: Pacific Ocean: Juan De Fuca Ridge | depth 2182 m m
TCTTTAGTTTTTATTATTTATCTCACATCTAATATTTAATATCATTCAATATGATACTTGACCCGTTATCTCACTTTGTCGATTGGGAAGCGCTGTTCATCTATCTTGAAAACCCGGAGCAACGAACACCACCCACCGAAGACTAGGTGTTCCAGTTGAAATAAAGAACCGTTTCACGATGGGCATTTCTATATCTGTTAGCTGATTTTCTGAGGAAAATGGCTCGAATTCACTCGATCAAAGAACAGGAAAAAAAGCGACTTTGTATCCAGCTTCGCCGTTTTAATCAAAATCGGCGAATATTTACTTTGCCGCTGAGTTGCGGGAATTGCTGCTTTATTCAAGGGTTGCCACGGATTATTGAGAAGTTACTGACAAAATAGAGCTAACATACGAAGCTAAATCACTTCAGCTTTCGTTTACGGTCTGCTGCCCTATGCACGTCGTGCTTAACATTTGGGAGATTTTCCCGCCTGCCCGACGCTTGCTACCCGGTGGTTGACCTGCTTTGCCGGGACGGGATTCTTACCCTCTGGAGGAATAATCGATCTTGCTCGACCGCCCCCCCCTTAAATCTCCAAGGCTATAATTAGTGCCATCCATTATACCATCCTCAATATACATTCTATACCAAGCCTCAAGTGAAATAATACTCCACAATTGCAGCGAATAATCCCGCCTGCCAGATAAGTGCTCACCAACTAATTGACGAACCTTCTCTCCATCCAGCAGCCCGGATCGTTCAACATGTTCATAAGAGAGAAATTCATTCAAAAATGTTTTTAACTCATTCTTAAACCATTGTCCAATCGGTGAATCAAATCCCATTTTTTTGCGGTTAACAATATCATGTGGCAACCATTGCATTGCTACGTCTTTAAGTATGTGCTTGCTACGAGCACCTTTAAGTCGATAATCTTTGGGTAGCGATGTTGCAAACTCAATCAAATCATAGTCACAAAGGGGAGCCCTTACCTCAAGGCTATGTGCCATACTCATACGGTCCATATAAGTAAGCTGGTATTCTGCTAGATATCCACCCACATCCAGCGATGTCACCCGGTCATATAACGATCCGCCTGCCATTGTTCCCAGATACTGACGCAAATAAGATTCTCCCGTTGGATCCTCTGCACCTATTCGAGTCCGATCAGAAATAAGTCCATCACGTACATCTTTATGCAACAAGCTTACCCAACTCAAATATGCTTCTTCTGGAGGAAGATCTCCACCCGTAATAAAGCGCTTGGCTCTCTTGGCTATGCGACTACCATTCGTTGACTCGGGCCATTTATCTAGCACTCGCTCAATCACTTGCTTACGCAAAAAACCTGGCAATCGGTGATAATACTCTAAGTACTTAATTCCAGCATGGCGAGGATAACCATAAAAAACTTCATCACCGCCAGTTCCACTCAGTGCAACCTTCACTTGTTTACTCACAAACTCACATAATAAATACACAAGAACGGATGTGGGCTCACCATGCGGTTCGTCATAATGCCATATAATCTTAGGAAGCAAATCCATACTGGATTGCGCATCCAGTATCAATTCATGATGTTCGGTACCGAGATGATCCGCCACACGTTTAGCGTAAGAGAGTTCATTAAAACCCTCGGTTTGCCCCCTATAACCGACGGAGAAAGTTTTAACTCTTGCTTTGTGTTTTCTCATTAGAGCCACAATGACCGATGAATCTACACCACCGCTCAGAAAAGCACCTACTTCCACATCACTTTTTAAGCATAGATGTGTCACTTCATCCAGTCGGTGATCGAGCTCGGTGAAAGCGTCCGCAAAACTCAAATCGCTTTTCTTAAATGGGTCATGTTGCCAATATTGCTTTATGTTTACCTCATTATTTCTATCCAAAACCAGCAAATGGCCTGGAGGTAATTTAGATACTTCGTTATAGAAAGTTCTTTCCCCTCCAACATAGCTTGCTGCTAAGTAGTTACACACTGCTTGTGAATTGACAGTTCTGTTGGGGATAGCTTGCAAAACCGCTTTAATTTCAGAACCAAAAAATAGCTGCTCGCCCTGATGTGCGTAATATAGGGGCTTTTCCCCAATACGGTCTCTAGCCAATACCAACCTTTCTTTTTTTACGTCCCATATGGCAATGCCAAACATCCCACGCAAATGCTGAACAAAATCCAAACCATAATCTTCATACAGATGAACTATGGTCTCAGTATCAGAATTGCTGGCAAAAACATGCCCCCGTTTAATTAGGTCATCTCGTAACTCAGTGTAATTATATATCTCACCATTAAATACAACCCAAATATTGCCTGTCTCGTTAGACATCGGTTGATTTCCGTCTTTTAAATCAATGATAGCCAAACGTCTCATAGCTAACCCAACACCACTTGCCGTGTAATATCCACCATGGTCTGGCCCACGATGTATCAAGCTATTACACATAACTTTCAATAAATCTTTGTTATCTAATCCTACATAACCAGTAATACCGCACATAGAGCTATACCAACCTTTTCATAGTATGGGTTGCTGATATTTATCAACCGTTAACGAACCGTTTCCCTGTTATTACCGAACATAGAGTCCCCAGTTTTAGCCATATTCTCAACAGTATACCTTTCTACAGCCTTTGGGTGTAGTTCTTTTAAAGCGACGGAGTCCACAATAAAATCAGCAAGTTACAGCGTCCAAAGGTTTTTGATCGGTTTTTGGCTCACACATATTATTTTTGCAGGCTGATTTAATTATATGAATGATAACGGGATTGTTTGCTCTATCGGCCTCTAGGTCATTGTTTATGCGCAGTTCATCCGTCGTTTTAAAAGAACTACACCCACAGCCTTTCGTGCTTCCGGGCCAAATGTTTGGCCGCTGGTTCACTTTGTAAAAGCTGACTGTACAGTCAGCAGATAATTCCGGAGCTCTACACCCAAAGCGTTTTAGATTTAGGTATTACTGACGTTAAAATCCACCACTTAGACATTGAAATTAAATAGCTTAGGATCGCTCGAACAATAACTGGCGATTTTTGATTGGATATAGGGTAATTTAAGCTTTCTCGATATGGAGATTACAAATGGCAACCTTTACGGAGTGGTTTAACAAAATAATAGTCACTCGTATGCAGAGTTTTTTCCGAACGCTTTCTGAAAAAGACCAAAGACGGTACGCTGCGTTGGAAGCACAACGATTGGACCATGGAGGAATTTCTTAGGTCGCTGAAATACTCGGATGCTCGACAAGAATTATCCGTCGCGGCACCGATGAGCTGGATAAGCTGAATGACGACCCGACGGCCGGACGCGTTCGACAACCTGGAGCGGGTCGAAAAAAAAGATCACATCTGGCTCGGAAATTGAACAGAGCTTAAACCTGCTCACGGAAATACGAACCGCTGGCGACCCCGATGATCCGGACACCGTGTTTACCGATTTGACACCGATTGATCATTTCTAGAAAAACAAGCCTCGAAACAAATACTCGATTTTTGGCAGGCCGCGGAGTATCTCTCTGCCGCCTCACTTACGGTCTTTCCTCAAAAAAGTTTGGAGGCCGAGCGAGAACAATGGTTAGAACAGTCATGCCATGATTTGAAGCACACGACAAGAATTTACCCATCGGCTCAGGTGTCATTGAAGCGGCGTGCAAAACAATCATCAAGCAACGCTTGGGTGCGACGGGTATGCGATGGAAGGCGACGGGAATAAAAATGATCCTGAGTCTCCGGTCGTTGACATCAATTTTGGGAGAAAATTAATATTTCGGGTGTTCCCGCTTTACTCTAACATTATATTAAGGCAGTACCTCACTGAGACTATAAAAACTAATCAGCATGATACGACTTATTCAATAAACGTCCCCACCACCAATTGTAAGGATGTACTTTATTGACTGGCTTGCCTTGATTAAATACCGGCAATCCTCGGTTCGCCCATTCGAAGATGGAGCCTTCTAAGTTATAGACATTGTGATAACCTTGTGATGTTAATTGCTGGGCTAATTCAGATGATCGATAACCCACCGAGCAATAGGCGACGATACGTTTATCTTTGGGGACATCACGTAGAATCAGCAAGGCGTCTTCTAGGGTGGCGGCTAATTTAGCATTCTTTAAGTGGCTCACATTAAATTCTTCGGCTTCCCTCACATCGAGCAGTAATACGTTGTTATCAGGTGTTTCGCTGAGTAACTCCTGCAGTTTATTGGTGCTCATTTGTGCGACCGCAGGAAACTCAGATCTAATTTTTAGTTTAATATTGGCTAATTTATCTTCTGCGGCGAACAGACTCATTGATACACCTAACATAATTAAAGATAACAAGATTTTCCGAGACATCATTTACCCCCCTTTCAACCCATTAGGAAAATATTATTGATAATCGCCCGCCAGGGTAAAAGCGCCCCAGTAACCTGGATGGCGATAACGGTTTTTGACGTGCAAGGTGGCTTTTCGCAAGGCATCGGCTTTGTTGTGTTTTTTATATTCACGATAAAATCGTTTAGTCAACAAGGCGGTGCTAATATCGCTGACCTTCCATAAACTTGATATAATACTATGCGTGCCGGCGTAAAAAAAAGAGCGATTTAACCCAACCACATCATCACCCAAACTAATGCGACCCAACCCTGTTTGGCAGGCACTCAATAAAACTAAATCAGCATTCACTTGAAAGCCAAAAATTTCCGAAGCCAATAAATTACCGTCATATTTTTCTGAGGGAGAGAGTTTAAGTGCTGAAAATAATGGGTTGATGGGATCAAACTCACCATGCGAAGCAATATGAATAATACCAAACTCGCTGATGTGCTGAGTCAACCAGCGCTCTGTCGCTTGCTTACCGGTTAGCACGGTGGTATCAGGATAATTCCAGTGAATGCTATTGACTTCTTGTTCCGCAAAAGGCAGTGAAAATTCAGGATTTTTCACATCAGGATTGCCCAGTGCTAACACTTTTCGATTGCTAATTCGGCCACGGCGAGACAAGGTATACCGCAAAATGCTGGCGCTAGGCAAATAAAACAACGGCTTTTTATCGATGAGATAATCTTTACCACTGTGCAAGGTGGCAAATGATAAATAATGTAAATTACCATGAGGCACAATGCCAATGACTTGTTTTTTGTCAATGTCTGCGAAAAAAGGGGCAATCAATTGCTGATATAAGCGTTTAGATTGATCTAACAAAGGCTCCAAATTCTGGATACGGCGACGATACTCCAGTGTTTCTTGCTGTAATACGCTGCGATTTAGCGGCAGGCGCTGTACTTGTATTTGGTCTTTTGTCAGCCACCAGGCAATGGTCTCGCCGGGTAAGACATAATAGGCTAATAACCCAACCGTCTTATCCAGGAACTGTTGAATCTCTTTTACATTGGCAGGATTGACCACCACCAGGCTGGCGAGTTGCGGATGCTTATTTTGTATTTCAATATTCAGATCATCCAGCTCATCTTGCACCGCTTCCATTAATTCCGTGTATTTTTTCTTCTCCAAAGCAAGCTCACTATCATTCACCAGCGATTTATATTCTTGCAGTGTATTGGTTAATTGCAAACGATTATCATAAAGCTGCTGCTCGATTTGACTCGCTAATGTCAATTGATGATTGCCTAATAAATCAATAAAACTGCGGGCTCGTGATCTTTCTGCCACATTAAAGGCTTGTTCAACTTCGGACTGGTCTAGCAGCAATCGAATAAGATCTTCAAATAATGATAACTTATCATTAATAAAGCTGTTTTTTAATTGCTCAATCTTCAATTCCACGCGCATGTTTTCAACAATTTGCAACGCGTCTTGAAAATATTTTTTAGCCTCCATCTGCTGTCTATTTTGATAGAATATACGCCCCATCCCATACAAGCTGCGCCATTGCACTTCAGGTAACAGCACATCATCGGCTAATTGCTTAGCTTGTTGATAACTCGCCATGGCCGATACCGTATTACCCGTATCGGCATAGGCATCCGCTAGCCCTAATAAGGATTTCGCTTCATTAATCCGATTACCAATACGACTGGCCATCTCGATCGCCTGATTAAATAAAGGAATTGCCCGCGGCCCATTTCCTTGCAATAATAAGGCTTGCGCCTGATTGCGCCAATCATACGCCAACCCCCAGCGGGATTTTAGTTGTTGGTCAATCGCCAAAGCCTTGCTAAAATGACTCATTGCCTGATCAAACCGCTGCATTGATCGTAACACCACCCCCATATTGTTATGCGATGTGGCGACTTCATCGGCTCGATTTTCCAGTTGACCCGCTTGCTCCAGTGCCCGTTGCAAAATACGCAAGGATTTTTCGTTTTCTCCTAAGGTCCACCATATGAGTCCCGAGGTATTGGCAATAATCACTTCACCCAGTGACCAGCCGCTACGTTGTACCATTTTTTTAGCGGTTTGCAATAAATCAAAAGCCTGTTGATATCGCGCTTGATACCATGCATTATTGGCTCGCTCTATCAGCACCTTAGCCCGTAACATCGAATCATCATGAGTATCCAAAATCAACAAGGCAGCCAAGTAATCCGCCTCGGCCTTGTTAAAAAACCCCAATAACCGTTGGGCACGCCCCCGATTAATCAAGGCTTGTACTTGGCCGCTTTGATCCGCTAATGTTTGGTAAATCTCAAACGATTTTTGATAGAATTTTTTTGCCAGCCCATAATTATTTAGTCTTAAATCGTACAAGCGACCCATATTTTCATATTGACGCGCCAAGACCTGTTGCTTGTTCAATGTCTGACTCAGTTCCGCCGCCAATTGAAAACGATCAATGGCTTGGGTATATTCAGTGGCTTGTTCCAATATCATACCGGCATCTTCAAGCGCCATTAGCGACGCTTGCGGCAACTCCAACAACTCAAACATCGCTAGCGCTCGCTCAATATCCTCTAAAGCCGATTTATATTTTTCCAGTTTGGCACGCACCACACCTAATTGAAGTAAGGCCATCGCATGCGCGGATGAATCGGGCTGAGTTTTCTCCACCCAATGAACCAATCTTAACGCCGCTTGCTCTGATTTTTTATATTTTCCGGATTTAAACGCACTGTCTCGCAACATGGACAACAGTTGGACAAGATACTTTTTTAACTGGGGTGTTTCGTCAGCCAAATTGGTGGCTAATTCAAAATCGATGAATGCCGATTGATACCGTTGCTGCTGATAATTCACCTGGGCTTGTTTCACCAATCGGGAAAATGATTGGCTAGCAAAATGCATCGCCTGTTCTGCCGTCATGCCAGTACTTCCGACTAACCAAGTCGTGGTATCGCTTTCCAGCGCCGAATTTTGTAAATCAGAATCGGCATAACTGGATAAAAAATTCGATAACTCACTGCTCTGTTGTGATTTAGTTAACAATATGCTGGGGACACCAAGTATCGATAAGAAATGCAAACCATCATACATGGATGATTGGGTGGCGGGCATCATCACCAACGATAACCCCTTTATGCCACTACTTAGCCAGTCAAATAGCGGATAACGACGCTGATCGATACTCTGGTAATTCAGATAGCCATAGGTTTGCTCTGTGGTGCGCATCGCAATAGAGTAATCCGTTTGTATCTGCCCTTTGAGCAACAAGGTATGTGTATCACGGAGTTGATTCGTTAATGGATCGGCCGGTGCATCGGTGATTGGCTCAAAAATAAAAGCCGTTGGCAACGTTAAATCCCCAGCAGACCATTCATTAGAGAACGCCTTAATACGACGCCGGAAGGGTTTCTGATTTTGGTAAGCCTGATACCAATGACTGGCACTTAATGCCGCTGTTATATCAATATCCGCCTTGCTTGCCAGGGAATGCATACCAATAAATTGCTCTGAGGCAATAACAAGCGACTCCACATCGTCAACCTCCATCGCTTGTGCCAACGACACAATGGTGGACTTAATCTCATCAGGCGTGGTAGAAAATCGCAGTATTTGTTGCCCTTCGCCATCCGCTAACTTGACCGGCACCAAACGAAGCAGGGTAACATCATCAGGCAAAACTTCCATCACCTCACTCAATGTCACCGCACGAGGCAACAATAAGCGAAAAATAGGCGGCGTATTTTGTAACCCATACCGATCGTCTAATTGAGCGATGAACTCATCGAGCTGCTGCTGGATAACCTGATATTTTTTATCACTGACTTGATCCATCGGCTGACCGCCGGCAAAAGCAATCGCGCTGGCCTCCTCTTCCAAATGTATTGCCAAACCCAACCACACCAGTAAATCCTCTCGCACCTCACGCTGAGGTGATAAGCGGCGAATCACTGGTAATTTTTGCCAATCGTCTCCGATTTGCTGTGCCAATAATTGCTGCTCCACTTGCGCTCTTTTCGCGGCCCATCGCTGTTTTTCTGAAATGTTGCTTGACGAATCCAGGGTATTGAATTTTTTTAAGCGCAACATTCGTTGATAAGCACTTCGAATGCGGCTTTGTTCTTGCTGACTCATCTGTTGCACCAACATCGGTACAAACCGGTTGACCCGCTCGTATTCTGCCAACTGCTCAGTGAAATTGAATGCCTGTTCTGCCCCTTCGCTGATATTTTTTTGTAAAATGAGAGGGTAGAACGTATTAAATAACTCATCAGGCATAACACCCATGCGCAACATGGGTACCTTTTTGAGTTGCTGCCACGCCGCTTCCAATCGATGCAAACGTGCAAGTATTCGCCACTCCAACTCAGGCAAGACAAAGCGTTGCGTTAAGTCCAACGCTTTGTCCAGTAAAAGTTCGCTATCATCGGCGATGCCTTCATTCTCTTGCATGGCAGCCATGTTCAACATGACATTGGCAAACAACTTGGCCTGGTGACGGTCATTGAGTGTTTCATTGGTTTCATCCATTAAATTTTTAGCCTTATGCAAATGGCGTTTGATTGATATTTGCACGAAAGCATAAGGCACATCTGCCGGCGACTTAAACCATAAGGTCTGCAATAGCACACTCATATTATTATGATACGTCAACAAATGATTTAATGAAATTTCGTCATTTGTCGCGGTCAACGCGGCCAAGCTTAAACGATCTAACTTTATCCAGTCCCAATAATGTTGCTGATAGGCATCACTGTCATTAAAATCTTGCCTTGCCATCTGTGACAAAACATAACCCATATTTAATACATGATAGATTAAACTCTCCATATCTTTCACTTGGTGACTGATACTAGCACCACGTTTTAGCAATCCATAGGCTTGTGGCCAATTGCGTTTGGCATAAGCTAACGATGCAGCCCGGTGTAATAACAGAGCAACTCCTTGGCTATCTTCTTCGCTGATGGCTTTATTTTCAGGAAAACGATTCAATTGTTCAGCTAAATAACTTTCTGCTTTGTTATAATCACCGAGTTCAATGTAGATACGGATTAAAAAAGCTTTAATAAAGTTTATGGTTTGCTGTTCATCAAACCCTTGAGCCGCTTGCGTACCCGTTACCGAATTGAAGGCAACTTGCAAGTTCACGGTAAACAAGGCGTCACCAGAGCTTGCTTCAGCGACGGGTTTTTTAATACCATATTTTTCAATTAAACTGAGTAGCTCACTAAATAATAACTCAGCTTGATATAATTTTTTCTTTCTGGATTGCCCAGATAGTTGACCTGCCCATTGGTAATAACTATAGGCAATCGCACGCTGATTGGTCAGCTGATTCTGTCGCAGCTCAAGAAACTGATTGATGCTCAGTGCTTGCTGAAAATAATCAATGGCATCCGACCATTGCGTCTGATCCTGGTAGGCCAGGCCCATTCGATCGAACAATTCGGCTTTTAATTGAGAAAACCGCGGTGGTGCAGCGAGTGCATCAATCACCTTCGTTAACTTTAATTGTAATCGTTTTTCTATTTGTGCTATTTGATCGGTTTTTTTCCCAGTATTCCCCAAAAATCTAACAATCTGATGGATATTTTCCTGTTGCTGATCAAGCACCTGTTGCATCGTTTGCTGATAAGTTTTCCAGGCCGGAGTTGCCACCCCAGAAACATTCTGGTGGGTCAAACTAAAGACAGTTTTGTTCAGCTCGGATTGCGCTGCTGCCAAACGTTTTGCCTCAGGTTTCCTCTCGATCACATCACGGCTTAATACCTCAGAAAAAATCATTTCACTCAATCGGTCATAGGCCGCTGAAGCTGCCATCGGGGCAGTGCGTTGATCCAGCAGAACTTGTGCTTTTTTTAACGCATCAATCGATTGCTGCGTTTCTTTTAAATGAAAAGCACTCACGGCATATCGCTGAAAAAATATCAACTCGTTATCAATTCCCGAAAATTTCTGCTCGGTCGCTAAACGTTGTTGATAAAAACCATAAGCCGAACCGTATTGTTTTAAAAGATAATGGATATTTCCTACATTCAACAATAAATTCGCTCGGTTTTCGAGATTGGTCAACGGATCGTTCAGCGAGAGTGCCGTACGATACGCTTCCAGGGCGGCCACTAATTTTTCAGATTGACCAAAGCGAGTGGCTAAATTTTCAAACACATAACCCAAGGTCTGATAAAAATATTCAATACCACCGTCTTGCGCAATAGCAGTGGTAATTTCATCTTGTGCTTGTAATAACGGATCATCCCCTGGTTGATGAGTATAAATCAGCCCCACCGTATAATTTAATAGCGGATTATTGGGCTGTTTTTTTCTTAAGGCTTGGTATTGCGATAAAACACGGGGCAAATCACCTAACAAAATAGCCGATTTGATATAACCTCGATGCGCTTCGATATTGTCTGGCTCAAAGGTTCGTAATTCGTGAAAAGCTGATACCGCCGCATAAATTTCACCATTGCGATACAAACTTTCTGCCGCTGCCAAGGATTTTTTCAGGTACGCCCGGCGTGCCAAACGATATACGCGATCTTCAGAAGGATAACGTTGCAGAACCGACTGGTATAAATCAATGGCCTCTCTATAAAGCGCTTCACGATAATATATCTCGGCCAACGATAATCGTGCGGCGACTTTAAAATATTCACTCCCCACTTGAGTTTGCAATACCCGCAAATAAATTTCTTTGGCTTTGGCCCATTCATCTTCCTGATACCAATCATCCGCCAGGCGATTTAATGCCGCCATGGATAAATCA
>VAPL010286904.1_pt1 | contig 11072 bp, 12 predicted proteins | sample 3395061 | NCBI WGS metagenome assembly VAPL01 (sample SAMN08290444, study PRJNA428436) | hydrothermal vent metagenome | isolation source: Deep-sea hydrothermal vent chimney 2 | place: Pacific Ocean: Juan De Fuca Ridge | depth 2182 m m
CATGCGTTTCAGCCAGAATTGATAACAAACTAATTCCACTACAAACTCAACTAGAAAACGGCATGACAGTTGAAGTCATTACTGCCTCTTGGGCCAGGCCAAACCCTCTTTGGCTCAATCATATTATTACTGCCAAAGCTCGTAGTAGCATTAGAAACTATCTAAAAAACTTCCAACAACAAGATGCTATTAATTTAGGCCGTCGCTTGTTAGAAAAAGAGCTAAAAAATTTAAACATTAATTTAGCTGATGTTGAAAACTCTCGTATCCTGGACTTATTAGATGTCATGCAGATAAGCACAATGGACAAGTTACTTGAGGATTTAGGCCTGGGCAATAAAATGCCTATTTTAGTAGCCAAGCATTTGGCTCAAGAGGATATCCATGCAGCAATAAAACTTGAAGATAAGAATACTAAACACGCCCCTTTAATTATTAAAGGGACTGAAGGCATGGTGATTACGCTGGCTAAATGTTGCCACCCCATTCCTGGTGACCATATTATTGGTTTCTTTAACCCAGGAAAGGGTATAGTTATCCATCATCATGAATGTCGTAACAGTAAAGACGTTAGAAAACAGCAAAGCAGTTGGATTGATGTAGAATGGAGCCCTGAACTTTCAGGTGAGTTCTCTGTAGAACTAAGAATAGAATTGCTGAACCAGAGAGGAACCCTTGCAACGATAGCTTCAACTATATCAAGCCTAGATGCAAATATTGAAAGTGTTACTATCGCTGATCAAGATGATAAAGTTTCTATTGACTTAATTACTCTTGCTGTTAGAGATAGAGTGCATTTAGCGAATATTATTCGTAAACTTAAAAAACTATTTATTATCTTGAAAATTACTCGCACTAAAGCTTAATTTATGTAAACCTTTTAATAAATTTAGTTTCATCGGTTATAGAGTGGGCTTCAGACTGCAATAACTCAAAAAGACTGATTCAATAGCGGACTAAAGCCCACTCTACAGTTTATAGCCTGTAGTTTGTTAATAACCATGTTTATTATTTTCAGTTACCTTACTTGATTAGCTAATATTGATTGATGGGAGGTCTCCAGTCAGCTATGATAGTGCTATAAAGGTTTAAGCAGAGCACTAAAATGACAAGAAAAATCATACAAACCAATAAAGCACCCCAGGCAATTGGCACATACTCTCAAGCAATAAAAATTGACAATACAGTTTATCTTTCAGGGCAAATTCCTTTAGCCCCAGAGACGATGGAAATTGCTGAAGGTGATATTTCTGATCATATCAGACAAGTTTTTGATAATATACAAGCCGTTGCTGAAGCTGCAGGTGGCGGCCTAGATGATATTGTTAAATTAAATGTTTTTTTAACTGATTTATCTAACTTCCCTATTGTCAATGAAATCATGACTGAGTATTTTACTCAATCCTACCCTGCTCGTGCCGCTGTAGGTGTTGCTGCATTACCTAAAGATGCCGAGGTAGAAATGGATGCGGTTATGATTATCAGAGAGATTTATACCAGCTAAGCTATCTACATGGAGACCTTGCTACAACCCGTATCATTATTATCTGGTGTAGGCCCTCAGTCCGTTATTCGCTTTAAAAAACTGGGCATTCAAAGCATAAAAGACTTACTTTTCCACCTGCCACACCGTTATGAAGACCGTACAAAAATATATCCCATTGCTAGCTTATCACCCGGTATGGCAGTGTTATTTTGCGGTACTGTTGAATTTACAGAAGTGTCCCCCACTGGCCGTCGAAGTTTAGTTTGTAGAATCAGCGACCACACGGGCTATATCACTTTAAAATTTTTTCACTTTACCGCTAAACAAAGTTTAGATTTAAGCCCAGGCACCCTGTTAAGCTGCTTTGGCGAAATTCGTTATGGTTATCAAGGCAAAGAAATAGCTCATCCTGAATATAAAATTATTTCATCTACTGATAATATTACTGAGCCTTGCTTAAGCCCTATCTACCCATTAACTGAAGGCTTACGGCAGAGTACGGTTAGAAAAGCAATAACTCAAGCGTTGACTTTGTATCAACAAGACCCAGAGCAACTTAAAGATTGCTTACCCCAACAACTATTAGAGCAATACAACTTCCCCTCTTTAAGCCAAGCATTACTGGAGTTACACCAACCAGAACAGCAATCAACCACACAATTGCAACAAGGGAATTTAGCCGCCATAAAACGCCTTGCTTTTGAGGAACTACTTGCGCACCACCTAATTTTATTAAGCAATAAGCAAGCAGTAAAACAATGGCAAGCACCTGTTTTAAAAGCTACAAAAGAACAATCCAAAGACTTTATAAAGTCTCTTCCCTTTCAATTAACTCATGCTCAATATCGCGTTATTGATGAAATTATTGCTGACTGTCAGTCAAACCACCCCATGCTTAGATTGGTCCAGGGAGATGTTGGCTCGGGAAAAACGGTAGTGGCCGCTTATGCCGCTTTACTTGCACTTTCAAGTGGCTACCAAGTTGCTATTATGGCACCGACGGAATTATTAGCAGAACAACACAACCGTAATTTTAACCAGTGGTTTAAAGACAGTGATACGCACATTGCCTATTTAACAGGGCAACTTAAAGGCAAAGCTAGAAAAACTATATTATCAGCAATAGAAGAGGGTTCTGCGAGCATTATTATAGGAACCCATGCATTATTTCAGGAAAGTGTTAAATTCCATCAATTAGGCCTTATTATTATTGATGAGCAACACCGCTTTGGCGTACACCAACGTTTAGCTTTAAGAGAAAAAGGCCAGACAGATAATAGCCGCCCTCACCAATTAGTGATGACAGCAACACCTATCCCACGAACACTAGCTATGCTGCAATATTCAGATTTAGATATTTCTATTATTGATGAGTTACCCCCTGGTAGAAAACCAGTTATAACTTGCGTTATTCCTGCAGAAAGGCGCGAACAGATTATTGAGAAAGTTAATAATTGGACCGCAAATAACAATCAAACTTATTGGGTTTGCACTCTTATTGAAGAATCAGAAGTCTTACAATGTGAAGCTGCTGAAAAAACAGCTGAATACTTGACTGAAACATTGCCTAATGTTCGTATTGCCTTAGTTCATGGCAGAATGAAGTCGACTGAAAAAGACAGTGTTATGCAAGGTTTTAAAAACCATGACTATGATTTATTAGTAGCGACAACAGTGATAGAGGTCGGTGTTGATGTACCAAATGCCAGCTTAATGATTATTGAAAACCCTGAAAGACTTGGCCTCTCGCAGCTTCACCAGTTACGCGGGCGAGTTGGTAGAGGCGACCAGGAAAGCTACTGCCTGCTGATGTATCAGAACCCCTTATCAAATATGGGAAAACAAAGATTAAGTATCTTACGAGAAAGCAGTGATGGCTTTGTTATTGCAGAAAAGGATTTAGAATTACGCGGCCCTGGTGATGTTATGGGCACCCGACAAACAGGCTTAATGCAATTTAAAATTGCTAACCTTGAACGGGATATACTTCTTATTAACCAAGTACAAGCAGCTGCAACCATTATTTCTGAGCAATACCCAAATGCTATCCAGCCTATCATTGATCGTTGGCTTGGCCAAACAACTCTTTATTCTGAGGTATAAAACCAGGTGCACAAAAACAGTTTCTTATTGACTCAAGAACCTCATTGGAAAAAAAAATATCCAGGCATTAAACAAGTACTCCCAGAAAATGTTCATTCCTGGGTTTATGAAAAAAATTCATTAACACGCCGTTTAAAAAATACTTACGGTAATGACTTTGCTGTTGAAATTTTATTTCATCGCTGGAAACCTGCATTTCTAAGTGAATGTGATTTACTTAACTTACCTCACCAACAATTTAATTTAGTCAGAGAGGTTTTGTTACACGCCAATGGTAAACCGCTTATCCTTGCCAGAACGATTCTCCCAGAAAAAACCATAAAGATAGCCAAGCGAAACTTATCTCACCTTGGTACCAGGCCTTTAGGAGAAGTTATTTTTGCTTACCCAAAATTAGAGCGTTTAGATCTTAATATCAGTTATATTCCTTATTCTTTATGGACTGAAGAACTCACTAAGCAGATTAATATTGAACCGTATGTTTGGGGAAGAAGAACAGTCTACGCTATTCAAAAACAGAAAATGCTAGTCAGTGAGTTTTTTATGCCGGGTGCTTTGGAAATTTAAAAGCTACCTTACACTCAACTTCGCTAATTCTAGTGCGATATGATTTCTAAATTTGTAAGGCACTGCTTGATTCATCATAATCGCGAAAGGTTGCCAAACTTTTTTATCAACAATATAGCCAGCAAGCGTACTAATACCATTCATTGTTCCTGATTTTGCAAAAATATTAGTTTCAATTTCAGGCAATAAATTTTTCCAGGGCCTAAAAGCTTGTAAAAGTTCAACTAACTGCTTGGGAGATAATCGGTTACCCCTTGATAAACCGGCCCCATCTTTCATGGTAAAGTTATTCCACTGAAATGATTTTTCTAGCGTTTGTTGCATATACTGCTGTACATCAACTCTATTTGCTGGGCGTTGATATTCTTCTGCACTGAGCACTAAGATTAACTGGTTAGCAAGAAAATTGGTCGAGTATTTCATCATCGCATGAATCATTTCTGCCAATGATTTACTATTTCTATGAGTATAAAACAGCGGTTGATCCGTAAGCACGCCTCTCACCACTCCCTTTCCTACTTTCACCCCTTCTTTACGTAAAAAAGCAGCCAATAATTCAGCAAAATATTGCTCAGCATCAACAGGATTTGGCCCTGTATTTATTCTTAATGAGGCTCTCTTTATTTGCTTTGATAAACTTTTAGCATAGGCTGTTAATGGAGTTTGAGGCTCGGCTGAAACCACCTGACCCTTTATTTTTTTTATATAAAGAGTATTAAAATTAGCGGCAACTGCTGAGGGAACTGCATCGTATGGGTTATCACTCTGCCCTGTACCAGGTAAAGTCATATTTGACTTAAATAAAGAGTTATCCAGAGCAATTGTTTCAACCTGTTTTAAGCCTTGCTTGCTAAGGTTTTTTGCTAAAATTTTTAACTCTTCAGAAACCAAAAAAGGATCACCGCTGCCTTTTACCCAAAGCGTATGTGTTGCCTTATCTAAGTAAAATTGAGTCTTAAAATGATAACTCCCACCCCAATGCTTTAACGCTAACCATGCTGTGACTAATTTTGTAGTTGACGCTGGGGTAAAAGATTTATTGGCATGGTCGGATATTATGGACTGCCCTTGTTTATCTAACATCAGTAGACCAGAGTTTTCCAGACTGGAAAATGTGCTTAAAGCATTTCCTGCAAAACAAGCCGAGGAAGCCAGCAATAATATAAAAATAATATACTTTTTATACACTCTCCCCCCAACTAACTTTATTTATTATCAATGTTCAACAGGCAACTTAGCTTTTGTCCACCCTGTCATATGTCCAGATAAATAGTTAAGCTTGTTAAACCCTGCAAAATAAAAAGCTAATTTTGCAATACCTGCTCTGGGGCCATGGGCACAATATAAAACGATCACATCATCTTTATTATAAGTATCCATCTTATCAGTTGTAAAAGCAGTCCAAAAAGATATATGAATTGCACCAGGCACATGGCCAGACTGATATTCTGCTGTTGACCGAACATCAACAATAACAGGTGCTTTACCTTGATTTATTTTATTCAGCAGTTCAGCTTGTTGCATATAGCCTTCTCCCGTTGTTGCACAGCCTAATAAAAACAGGTTAATAATAGTAATCGTTAATATTTTATTCATTTTGCACTAACTTCCAAACTGCAGCGAGTTGCTTACCATATCAATAGAAAATGCTTTTCCAAAACCTGCAATATATTTTCCCTTAACAGGCGTTAAAGCTAATAAATGAAAATCAGGCAAACTCAGTAATAATTCAACCGTTTCACCAAACTTCTGCTTCATTATTAGCATTTGCTTATAATAACACTCATCTGGACTTTTAACTTCTTTAATTGAACAATCAAATACAGCTCTTTGCCGTGCAAAAAGATTTTTACAATCTTTTTCCGCTTGAATAAAAAGGACACTGGCAGATGCAGTTTTCAACATATTTTGAGTATGCGTTGCTAATTCACTTACATAGATATAGAACACACCTTGCTCATCTCTTACATAAGGTGCATAACTAGATTCAGGCTTACCTTGTGCTGTTACTGTAGCCAATATAAGTGTTTGCTGAGACTGGACGAGTTTACGATAGCTTTCATTTTGACTCGAGTTATCCATTGTTTTGCTCTTTATATCAAATTAGAAAGTTGACTATGCCTAAAACAATCAACAGTATGATCATTGACCATTCCTACGGCTTGCATATAAGCATAACAGATAGTAGGGCCAACAAACTTAAAGCCTTTTTGCTTTAAACTCTTACTCATTTGTTCAGACTCTAAGGTAGAAACAGGTATTTGACTTACCTGTTGCCAGTGATTTTGAATCGTTTTTCCTTGTACAAACTGCCATATATACTGCTCAAAACCACCCTCTTGCTGCTGAATTTCTAAAAAGGCTTTTGCATTACTAATAGTTGCATTTATTTTCAGTTTATTACGAACAATCCCCTGATTATTTAATAACTGTTCAATTTTATACGCTGAATAACGTACTATTTTCTCAGCATCAAAATAATCAAATGCTACCCTGTAATTTTGTCTTTTATTTAAGATAGTTGACCAACTTAAGCCTGCTTGAGCACCTTCTAAAATTAAAAATTCAAACAATAAAGGGGCATCGTGAACAGCAACGCCCCATTCTTTATCGTGATATTGTTCTTCTGATTTTGATGCAAGTGCCCACTGACATTTTTGCATTGCTACTCTTTTTTCATCATACTTTTTAAATCTGCAAAAGGGTTAAAAGTTGCATCAGCCCCATGATCTTCAGCCTTAGAAACAACATCAGTCCCATAGCGTACCTGCTCTTCAAATCTGGAGTGCTCATTATCATGGCAATACAGGCAGAGTAACTCCCAGTTACTACCATCTTCGGGGTTATCATCATGATTATGATTTCTATGATGCACCGTTAATTCAGCTAAATTTGCATGGGTAAACTCACGAGCACAACGACCGCAAACCCAAGGATAAAGTTTTAACGCTTTTTCTCGATAGTTTTTCTCACGCCCCTCTTTATATTTTCGTGCCTGGGCAATAATATCATCTGCTGTTTGTGCTTTATTCATTTTAATTCAATTAAGTTTGTTCTATATAAGTTTTATAATCAGCCTGAGAACGACGAATTACTTCAAATGCTTCTTCCCGCCCATAGACATCAGTAATTTGACAGACACTCTTCTCACCTGGCAAATTTTTATAGGTTAAAAAATAGTGTTTTAAACGATTAATATATGATTTAGGACAATCTGACACATCATTCCATTGCATATAAAATTCATCCCCTTTCATCACTGCAATAATTTTATCATCTGCTTCACCGTGGTCAATCATTCGAAAACCACCAATAGGAATGGCAGGTAAAATAATATTCCCGTGAGTAACACTACGTTCACTTAAAACACAAATATCTAGGGGATCGCCATCCCCCTTTATAACCTCCGCTCCATTAGCATTATCTCGGGAAAATTCTGCCACTCTCTCGGCACAATAGGTTTGCGGAATAAAGCCGTAAAGGGTAGGAATTGCATTGGAAAATTTTTGTGGTCTATCGACTTTTAAATAGCCTGTTTCTTTGTCAATTTCATATTTAACAGTATCAGTAGGTACAATTTCTATAAATGCAGTCACTACTTCTGGTGCTTTTTCGCCTGCACTAATGCCGTGCCAAGGGTGAGCTTTGTATTGTTTATTCATATTTTATTTTATATAAGCGATGCAGTAAAAATCAAGCTACAAATTTATTGTAGTTTTTACTACCTAAAAAAGAATCTTTATTCTTCTGCCACCACTGTTCTTTTAATTCATCATCTAACTTCATCACCTCTTCTGAGGATATTTGACTATTTGACAATAACTCTTTAATACGTAAGATTTCAACAAATCTGATTATCTCAGGTGAACTTAATAACCCCTTGGGAAAAGCCAAATTAACTATATTGTCATTTGTTTGGTATTCAAACATATTATTCCTTTTTAAGTTTATTAGATGCTAAGTTGTAGGGTAATAAGTAGGATGTGCTGAGGAAAGAAGCGCATAAATTGTAAACGATGTCCTTCGTTCCTCAGCACATTCTACATCAACTTACTTAATTTAATAGCTACCCACCTGTTGCACTCATATGCCTTAAAATAATAGGCTGCTCTGTTAAGTCAAACTCATGTTGTTCGGGCTTAATTAACATTGCCTCAATAATCGCTTGTTTAAGTTTATCCCTATTGCCAGGGTTAGCTCTAATCACTTTTTTCAGGTCAATTGAATGTTCATTACCTAAACAAAGTAATAACCGTCCCTCAACCGTTAATCTTACTCTATTACAAGTACTGCAAAAATTGGCACTGTGGGGCGATATAAAGCCGACTCTGGTTTCAGTTCCCTTCATCTTAAAATAAACAGAAGGCCCACCTGTATTATCGGCTATTGCCTGTAATTCAAACCGCTTAGCTAAGTCAGCTTTAATCGAATCACTTGAATAATAAACTTCTGCACGATCATGAGTATTTATAAGGCCTAAAGGCATTTCTTCAATAAAACTAATATCGATCTCATTATCAATAGCAAATTGTACGAGATCAATGACTTCTAAATGATTACGATTTTTTAAAATAACTGAATTAATTTTTAGCCGTTTAAAACCTGCCTTTTTTGCCGCTAAAATGCCTTTCAGAACTTGCTTCAAATCACCCGTTCGAGTAATTTCTTTAAATTTAGCCGCATTTAGGGTGTCCAGACTAATATTGATTCTTTTAACCCCTGCTTGCTTTATTTCCTCGGCCATTTCTTCCAATTTTGAACCATTAGTTGAAAGAACCAGTTCATTAAGGGAGTCAATTTTTCCAAGTGTTTCCAGTAACCCCAACACACCTCGGCGAACAAGTGGTTCCCCACCTGTTATCCGAATTTTAGTGACCCCTAACTCGGCAAAAGCTTGAGCAATAAAATTTATTTCTTCCAGTGTTAAAATCTGCGCGCGCGGTAAAAAAGTCATTTCTTCTGACATGCAATACATGCAGCGAAAGTCACAACGATCGGTGATGGATATTCTTAGATAGTCTACCGTTCTACCAAAACGGTCAACTAAAACAGGACTTGCTGGGGATTTACTCATATATACTACTAAAATAAAACTATTTGCTCAATTTTACCATTAATTGAACAATCATTCTCGCATCTGGTCGTAGCTAAAGCTAAAATAGAGAAATTTAGCCCTCTTCTAACCAAACATCTCAAATGAAATTTAGACTTATTCTGCTTAGCTGTGCCTTATTATTTTCATTCCCAAGCTTTTCTACTGAAAAGCCTACACTTCGTATTGCAGTCTTGGCATTTGGTACGGTTAATTGGGAGCTATCTACACTACAAAATCAAAATTTATTAACTAATGCAGACTTTCAACTAGAAATACACCCTTTAGCCAATCCTCAGGCAGGAAAAATTGCTTTACAAGCAGGTGCTGTTGATATGATCATTTCTGACTGGATTTGGGTTTCCCGGCTTCGTTCTTCAGGCTCAGACTTTACTTTTTATCCCTACTCCACTACCTCAGGTGCATTAATTGTCGCTAAGAATTCTAACATTGAATCAGTTGCTGATTTAGCGGGCAAAAAATTAGGTATCGCAGGAGGGGAATTAGATAAAAACTGGTTATTACTGCAATCCTTAGCTCTACAACAAGACCTGTTAGACTTAAATACCTCGGTAGAAAAAGTATTTGCAGCCCCCCCTTTACTAAACCAACAACTTGCTCATAACCGTATTGATGCTATCATTAATTATTGGCACTTTGCTGCCAGACTGGAAGCCAAAGGCTATAAGCAGTTACTTACTGGTAAAGATATTTTGCAGCAATTAGGTATAAAAGCTGATGTTCCTACCTTGGGTTATGTCTTTAATCGTAACTGGGCGCTTAAAAACCCTAAAATTGTTAGCCAGTTTTTAACCGCCACTAAACAGGCTAAAAACCAGCTATGTGAATCAAACACAGTGTGGCAAAAAATCATTCCCCTCACTAAAGTTAAAGACCTTGCAACTCAAAATAAACTACGTGAACGCTATTGTGCGGGTAGGATTAAACAATGGGGAGAGCCAGAACAACAAGCAGCCGAAAAAATATATCAGCTATTACGTAAACTTAGTCATAACAAGTTAACAGGTAATGCTGCAACCTTACAGCCAGGTACTTTCTGGAATATTAAATAAATCAAAGTGACAATGCGTTTAGCAAACAAAACTATCTCTACTCTGTCGTTTTTATTACTTATTGCAATATGGCAAGGATTAGCTCTCTATATTAATGATAATACTCTACCAACACCTACAATAGTTTTACACGTATTTTGGCAAGAAATTAAATCAGGTCAACTTCCTCACCATTTAGGTATTACCTTATTACGTTTAATTATCAGTTTTTCTATTTCCATGTTTTTAGGCTGTGCAATAGGTATCTTATTAGGTATCAATAAAAAAATAGATGCTTTTTTTGATAACTGGCTGGTGATTTTTTTAAATACCCCAGCATTAGTGACTATTATTTTATGCTATGTCTGGTTTGGTTTAACTGAATTTTCAGCTATTCTGGCGGTTGTTATTAATAAATTACCAAATGTTATTGTCACCATTAGGGAAGGGACTAAAGCACTGGATAAAGATTTATTAGAGATGGCTCACTGTTACCGATTTGGCAGGAAAAAAACTTTTTTGCATGTTATTTGGCCTCAATTACATCCTTTTGTAATGGCTGCCACTCGCTCTGGATTAGCTTTAATCTGGAAAATTATTTTAGTGGTAGAACTGTTGGGGCGTAGTGATGGCATGGGTTATCAAATTAATTTGTTTTTTCAACTCTTCGATGTTGCTAGTATTTTAGCCTATACCATTGCCTTTATTGCCGTTATTCAATCTATTGAACTTTTGATTTTAAAGCCTTTAGATAAAAAAGCTTTGCGGTGGA
>VAPL010056414.1_pt1 | contig 11070 bp, 9 predicted proteins | sample 3395061 | NCBI WGS metagenome assembly VAPL01 (sample SAMN08290444, study PRJNA428436) | hydrothermal vent metagenome | isolation source: Deep-sea hydrothermal vent chimney 2 | place: Pacific Ocean: Juan De Fuca Ridge | depth 2182 m m
ATGGTGAATATCCGTTTCAAACATCCTCCACAGCAATTATTTAGAGAGACACAAGTCCAGCGGTTTGAGCCAAACTGGTTATTATTCGGTATTCAACCTGAACAATGCATACGCGCAGAGATGCAAGTTCGTGATAATGGGCTGGATGTCAGTACCCGTACAACTCAATTGGATGCCAGCTCGCATAATCACAATGGTCACAACATTGATGCCTATGAATCGTTGTTGCTGGACACAATCGAAGGTGACCGCTCACTATTTCTGCGGTCTGATGAAGTGGATTGGGCGTGGCGAGTCGTTGATCCGGTACTTAAAGTCTGGGCAACAGAGAATGAGTTTATTCACACCTATCCAGCAGGCACCTGGGGGCCAGCTGAAACAGAACGACTGTTTGATAAAGAAGATCACCGTTGGAGGAATTCGCTGAGCTAAGCAACGTTCAAGTTATTCCATGCACGTTCCTAATCCAGATGGTTTTACTCGCGCTACTTTATTGAATAAACCGAGATTATACAAAATTCTCTGTAGGGTGCGTTTTACGCACCAATCAGCATTGTTTTGTCACAATGGTGCGTACAACGCACCCTACATTAGTAATTTGGAAAATCATATTCAAAAAGCTAAACAAAATTGAAGTTGTTTTGATGAAATATAGATACAGTTCTATTTTAACGCTAAGCATCCTTTTATCTGGTACCGCTCCACTCACCAGAGCCGATGCTTTAACAGATATTGTAGGCAATATTCAAAAGCTGGAAGGGCAACACGAACCCAAATGTTTTGCTACAGCCTCAAGACTTGAGGACTTCATGTTTGGTACACCGTTGACAGACAAAGCACGGTTTGCCAAAAATGAGCTACAAACGCAATGGATCGAGCAGGTTTGGAAGTCTGCATCTAAAGTCGCGTTAAAAGACAAAGCAAGCGAAGTAAGTCAACACCATGTTGAAACCGCGCTCAGCAGTATCTACAACTACCGTCAAAATGATGCAGGTGACTGGCTAATCAAATTTAATAATGGCCAAAATCTGACCATAAACAAGAATGACAAGCGCCAATACAGTAGTATTGCTTATTCGTTGAGGGCTATTCTGGCCGTTCAACAACAACATATTTTTGATGTTTCTTCTCATTTTCTGCCACTTTCAGAACCAGCCATTAAAACATTGAAGATCGGTCTTGATGTATTCGCTTTGGCTGCTTTGAAATCAGCCGATCAGCAAGCAAGATTGAATAACGAATACGAATTAACCGAATCAACTCTCAGACAAAGCTGGTCTGGGTTGTTTGCTGGTCAGCACAATCAGACCTCAGCACAGGCTAAATTACCAACAGCGGTTGCAACTGATACCACTACGCTCAAAGCCAATGATTTAAAATTGTTGAAAGCAGTGATTGCACAAAAAGTAGCGTCCTACGAAACCTATAACCAGATCAATAATCAGTTATTTGTACGCAATCTACAAGTTTTTTTTGCGCGGAATCGCTGGCCGAAAGATGCCAAAATTGGTGCTCAATTCAAAAGTCAGTTCACCGAAACATTAATCGCTTTCGCTGCTGATCTCTATAAGGGTGCTGAATCGATTGCTATCAAGAATGGACATGCGTTTATTAAAGATGTAGATGTTAATACATTTGCTCATAGCTTTATTCCGCACCAAATTAATGACTATGAAGATGCTCTGTTTTTTCCGGCATTGCCTGTAGCACAGCGTGTCGAAATAGAATCCTACGATATGGATGCATTTCGTGATAGTGGCATCCACTGGCGATATCTTCAATATGCGATCAATGCGCCTGAATTTAAAGCGTACCTGGAACCCGATCCTTTTGCTTCAGAATTGATTGTTGAAAATGTTGCGCAATTCGGGGTATTGGTGTTGCGTATGACTGGCATTATTGGGCGTTCGTTGGGCGAAGAACGCATTGCTCTGAGTCACTTTGATCAAGCCTTGAAGGAAATACAACAACGCATTAATCAACATGCAGTTGTATTCAAACAACAAGCAGGTGCCAAGCCACAGACTGTTTTGTCAGCGACAACGCAGTCAAAAAAAGTCACAGATAAAAGCTATTTTACAGATGTTTCAGCAAGCTCTGGAATTGATTTTACACATCGTTCATCAGACTGGTTAAATCGTCTATTAAGAAGTTATTTAAAAAAAGACGCGAGCACGGGAATTATCACCATTCCACCAGCATTCGGTGGCGCTGGTGTCGCGGCAGAGGATATTAATAACGATGGTTTGCCAGACGTGCTTATTCTGAGTGGTTTGGGTAATAAACTCTACGCAAATCGGGGCGATGGTCGGTTTGAAGATATTACAGCAAAAGCGGGGTTAGACTGGAAGCGTGAATCAGACCATCTGGCAGGTGAGCCACGCCAACCCATCATTGCAGATTTTGATAATGATGGCAGGCAAGATGTCTTGATCACCTATGTTGATGACACACATCGGCTCTACCGTAATTTAGGTAACGAAAAATTTGAAGATGTGACGTTAACAGCTAAATTGGGTGGCAAGGATTTAGTCGGTGGTCCTGCAACTGTTTTCGATTTCGATAATGATGGATTGTTAGATGTCTATATCACCTATTTTGGTGATTACCTACATGGAGTGTTACCGACTTTAAAGCGTCGCAACAGCAACGGATTACCGAATCGGCTGTTTAAAAATCTTGGTCATTTCAAGTTCAAAGATGTCACGGCTGGCAGTCATCTTGATCATTCTGGCTGGACTCAAGCCGTCACCCATACTGATCTAGATAATGATGGATTACAAGATGTGATCGTCGGCAATGATTTTGGGGTAAACGCTTATTTCAAAAATCTTGGCGACGGAAAATTCAAAGACATCTCTGATGTTATCGGTACCAACAAACCGTCATATACCATGAATATTGGTATCGCTGATTTGAATGACGATTTATTGCCAGATATTTATATATCCAATATAGTCACCATGAATAAGGATGAGAAATACGTATTACCATCCTCAGACACAACAATGAAATTCAACCCAGACAAGCTGGCAAATATGCGTGTTGTAGAAGCCAATGATTTGTTTCTCTCACAACAAAAAGATGGAAAGCTACAAAGCTATCAATTAAGCCAAGCGGTTGATCGTGGTTACTCATCGACCGGTTGGTCGTGGGATGCGGATTTCTTTGACTTTGATAACGATGGCGATGAAGATCTTTATGTGTTAAACGGGATGAACGAATTTAATTTGTATAGTAGCGAAAACCCGTATTACACTGATCCACTCAAAAACAAACAGATGAATGTTTACATTCCAGTTGATACCAAAGAATCAAATGTGTTTTTTGTTAATGATGATGGGCGTTTTCAGAATGCTTCCAAACAAAGTGGTACTGACTTTTTAGGGAATTCCCGCAGTGCTACGTATCTGGATTTTGATCAGGATGGAGATCTGGATATTGTGGTGAATAATTATCATGACCGCGCTGTTGTTTACCGGAATAATTCACAGCTACTAAACAATCATTGGCTGAAAATCAAGTTGCAAGGAGATCCCCGGCAAGGTGTTAATCGCGATGCAATCGGTGCAAAAATCATAGTCACCACAGACAACAAGCGCCGTATTTGGCGTGAAATACATGGGTCGATTGGCTATATGTCGGTACATCCTAAACAACAGCATTTTGGATTGGGCGATAGCAAGACTGTCGATGTAACCGTGATTTGGCCGAATGGCGTGCAACAGCAATTGACAGGGCTAAAGGCAAACCAACGTTATACAATTCAGCAGGATGCAAGCAATGAACAGGTTACTCGTCATCAATAGCTCATTTGCTTATATAAGTCAGTTACGATAAATTCATCTACTTTTCAATACGATTAACTATTCACTGATAAGGGTTTTGAAATCAGTCAAAATCGCATCGCGAAGCTGTGAGAGTGTCTCCAGGTTGTCTGGTCTGGTAACTGTCCTAACAGGGATTTTGGCTGCCAGTTTTCCTAACACGGCGAAATCTCGTGAACGATCAGATTGATGCAACGAATACTCAGGGTAAACATTCCCTGCCAGTTTTAACAGGCCAGTAGCTTGTGACTGAGCATCGATGGAAATAGAATCTGATTGACCGCGTTCATTGAGTGCATAGACTGCTGCCAATTGCATTGGTTGAGCATGAAACTTCCATCGTTCGGCGTCTTTATCAGACGATAATTTTAGAAAGTGCTTGTCTGCAATTGATAATACTTTCGTTAATTTATCAGATGAAACATCCGATAACACGCTTATTGTATTCGGCCACAAGCGTAAGCTTAAATATCCTGGCGCTACAGTATAGTTGCCATCAACTTCCGTGAGAGGCGCAATATCGTCCGATAAAACGGCTAGACCGAAATCGGCCAGCGCTGCTGTTGTTGTCGATTTCCCCGCGCCCTTTGGACCGATGATTGCCAATGCTCTACCATTTACAGCGACAACCCCAGCATGTAAACACGTGACTTTTCTAACACGCAGAATGCATCCAATAACAGGTCCAAGAAAATAGGTGAGCATGTCTTGAATCGGCATAGATTTAGTTCGGCTAACCAAAACTTGAGTTCCACGGTTATTAATTAAAAATGTGGTATATCCTGCGCCATTAGTGTATTGGATACCAAGGTTGTTTTTTTGATCATTTTGATTTCTCCAGACCTTAAAAAAGGGTTCGCCATTGTCAGCTATTCCGGGGCTCCGAAACAGGTTTTGAGCTCCAGTCGGCTGTGTGTGATGACTTTTCCTTTCGGTGAAGGTGATGTCTATATCACTGTTACCTGATTTGAATAACGTCATCAATCCAGGTATTTCATGATTGCTGTGAATACGCAAACCATAGATGATGTAGGTATAGACTTCTGGTTGTTTGCCTTGTCGATTGAAAGTCATGACTTAACGCCCAGTTTGTCTCTGTGTTCTTGGAAAAGATTGATGAGTTGCTGGCTTGCTTGTTTTATTTTGCTATCAGTCTCTTCATCCCCGGTGATAAGTTCAGCTGGCATAGGAGTGCCTTGATGCAACGCACTAAGCAATCTCAGGAAATGCTGGCGCACTGGATTCCTGCGTAACATGCGTTGGTTGGTATTTAAGTTAAACTCAGCTTTTGGTGAATTAGCATATCTTTTTTTAGTGACTGCTCTGGATCGTAAATTTAAGTATCGTGTCAGTGCGTGTTGTGACCATTCCCCAGGTATTTTGTTAAACAGGTTTCTTTTAAGGCTCGGCGATTGACTATTGTAGAATACCTGGAAGCTTGTGCCTCCGATATGAGATAAAGATGGAAGAGTTAAATTGATGAGTTTTCTATTATCCGACAACAATAGTAAATTAAGCACTTTGCCTGTATCGAAATTATCAATTGCTAATCCGAGGGACTTCAGTCTTTTCTGGATGTTGGTTGATAAATCATTCCAACGAAACTCTTCGAACCCAATACCTGTCGATTGCATGACATCGGTTATGTAGCGATTATCGTAAATTGCAAAAAAAGTGCTGCCCAAGACTAAATCGCTTGACGTGCGATTGAACATGCCAGTCATAGACCTGAAATCGCCAGGAAATACTTCTTCTTCTGATTTAACCCATATCGGCATGCCTGCAAAAATTCCTGCATGATTAGAGAAAAAAGGTAAAGTGTCAGAAATAAAATCACCAGTAGCAAAAATATCAGAATCCATAAAGCAAAAATAGTCTTCTTGTGTCATCGCTTGAAGATAATTTAATGCTAGTCCGTGTGAGAGACAGGTTTTAGTCGGGATTAACCAGAATTCAAGCCGCGGTTCTGTGCGGCAAAGTTTATTCAAATAATACCGTTCTATTGGCAAACAGCCATTCGAAACCAATCGAAATGAAACTGATGTCCATTTCAACAAGCTCCATATGAAAGAGCTTAATTGCATGACCGAGCCTGGAGTGTAGATGATGTTGAATGTTGGATTCAAGAAGAATATGACTCCTAGCCGTTTTCTAGGGGAATTAGTGATAATCTAGTAGTATAGCGACAGTTAAATGAGCTCGTACACATGCTTTAAATACATCTTCCTGATTACTTTTAGTTACATTCTAAAATTTTATAGTGACAAAATAAAACAGTTTTTCTTTGGTTAAAATGAGTGCTATTAGATTATTAGAAAAGCGATTGGATCGATGTTATAGACGTAGAACTGCACTGTATCGATGTTTGCCGGATTTTCTTATCATAGGCGCTCAGAAAGCAGGAACAACAAGTCTACATCATTATCTCAGTCAGCATCCGCAACTCGTTCCATCCTATAAAAAAGAAGTTCACTATTTTGATGGTGGCTTGAATCCAGATATCGATAATTATAAGCAAGGCAAGGAATGGTACTGCTCACACTTTCCACTACAAAGATGCGTTTTAGATGATCAGAAAGTATTTGAATCGTCCCCCTTGTATCTATTTAATCCACTTGCTGCGGCTCGTATACATCAATTAATACCAAAAGTGAAAATTATTGTGTTGTTGAGAAACCCGGTTGAACGTGCTATTTCACATTACAATTTTATAAAGCAAGTGAATCTGGAAGATCGTAATTTATATGAAGCATTACTACTTGAAGAAATACGATTGAAACCTGTTCTTATAAAAAAAGATTACAAAAATATTAGATTTATACATCAAGCTTATAAAAGTCGTGGTTTGTACAAGCAACAATTAGAACGTTATTTTATGTTGTTTCAAAGAAAAAAAATTCTATTACTATCAAGCGAACATTTTTTTTTAAAACCTGCCAATAGCTTAAGAAAGGTATTTGATTTTTTAGAGGTAGACACTCAATTTAAAATAAAAGATTTGAAGCCGAGAAATATAACAAAAAGTAAATGTCACGTTGAATCAGAAGTCTATGAATACCTGGAAAATTATTTCTTGCCTCATAATGAAGCGCTGTATCAGCTTGTACAAAATGATTATGGTTGGTAGGAATCTTGAAAAAAACTTAAACAGTGTAAGCTGTATATTTTATACAGATCCAATGTCGTATCCGTAATTACTTAACACGGGCTATGCACTTAACGCAAGTAACTACGTAACTACTACATGTTGTTCTGGTTCTGATTATTGGCAATTTGACGATAGAAAACTGGATTAGCTATTACAGAATGGAGGTGGATAGCCAGTTTTGTCGGCTTAACCTTTCATTTTCTTTATAGAATTTTAATGCTATATCTAGTGGCTACTTGCGTTAAGTGCATAGCCAGGTACTTAAATTTAGTTGAAACTGTTTATTCAAAATTAAATTACTATGTTGGTAGTTATTACTAACTTTATTGCTAATGATGCGCCTCAATATTATTAAAGCCGCCAAGGTGAGGGTTCCCAGATAGAGCTTCAAGTGATAATACAGGCATTGCAGTACCTGGTTCTGTCTCAACAAATAGTTTTGTCAGGTTTTTTTGACATTGGTTAATATCGAAGTCAAAAGGGCGTGGATGTATCAGTGATTGAATGAGTGTGGTGCTTTTATATGGAGAGTAAAATCCATTGGCTGGATTATTAAAAAAGTTCTGCTGCAACCAGGTCGAAGCAGTTTTATGATAACCAATATGTAGTAACATCGGCCTTCTTATCGTTGACAAAAAATAGAGTGTTTACGAGTATCTGATATTAATCAGAATTCTAAAGATTAAAAACGATTTTTTCGAAGGTAGCTGTATATCTCGTGACATTGAGGTGGAATGGGTAGTTTATTGGCAGCATAATGATCAAGTTTTTTGCTCACAAAGCGTCGTAGTTGAAAATGCTTAATGCGAAGACCTAGTGATTTTACAAGTGTTTCCATAGTATGCAAGTAGTGTGCGCTATCAGATAAATCATATTCAATGATTGGAAAGCGCTGCTTTTGATGCTGTTCCATGAGTCTGGAATTGTAGTTGATCCATAATTGAAGTGCATCTTCTTTGGAAATGCCATCACGTGAATGGAGTGATCTGGCGACAGCCAGAGGGTGACGAAAAGTTCCGACCAATATAGGTGGTTGAGTAATTATCCCTAGCCAAGTGTCCAGCATCAGTAATAGCCGAGGATCTTTAACCCCACACAAACGGTGTCTTGAGAGTTCATTAGCAATTTCTCTAAGCGCCAGTGTGTGATATGGATTAACAATCACTTGCTCTGGTGGGCGATGCCAAGCCCCTTTGTTAAGTGCCAAAATTTGATCGTGTAACTGATGAATGGTTTTTTGTTCGTGGTTTCCCTTGGTATTGAAGCGTCCAGAATGACTGACATTGCCCAAAAAGAGTCCGCAACGCTGTAAACATCCAGCTAGGCAGCTGGTGCCACTGCGATGCATGCCCAGGATAAGCAAAAAAGACTGGTTCTCAGTGATCAATCGAAACGTTGCAGGAAAATCCCAAGCATGATTCCCTGAAGTAGTATATTCATTTGTGAGTGGTTGATATTGTTTTGTGTTTTTTGATATATTTCGGACATTTTTTCCAGATTCAGGAATTCCTTCGCTAGATTAGATGTCTCAAGCGATGTCATTATCTCTTCGATCTCAAGAGAACTTGAGCGCACACGTTGAGCAATATCGGCAGCTTGCAGGCCGCGTTGTTTGCTCCACAGGACACGTTCTGGTAGAAAACCTTGCATGGCGCGACGTATCAGTAGCTTATTTTGTCCATTGTGCGTGAATTGGTCTTGAGGAATACCCAGGCAAAATTCAATCATGCGCTTGTCCATTGTGGGGTGACGAATTTCCAAGCCATACGCAGCACCCAATTCTTCATCAATGGAACCTCCCAGGCCAGTGCGAAAATAGAGATTCAGCCCACCTAAAGCTGATCTAACGGGTATTCCGTCTCGTATATAATCAGGAGCCAAGGTGTTTACCAGCGACATATTTAAGGGCGTTAATTGATTGACTTCTCGTGAGTAAAGGCTGCTCAACCAGTGGGTAGGAACCAGGGGTTTAACTACCTGGCTTCTCAGGGTATGCCAAAGGGTGCCAGCATTGTTTTTTCGCCATGTACGAATCTCATTGAAGTATTGGCCAAAGTGTCTGTTTTTGACTAATTGTCGCAAATATTCACTGCGGTCACCTGCCCACGATACTGTGTAATTACCACCCCATCCAGATAACAAGGTACCGATACCTTGTTGTTGGGCCGACTGTAGTAAGTCGGTTATCCAGTAAAGATTGGTCGCAGCACCAATCGGGTGTTCCAGAATATCAATAATACGTTTGATACCATCCAATGGACTGGTGTTCTCAGCCTTAACCAAGGTGACGTCAATATTTCCTGACATCTCGGCGATTATTTTTACATACGGACTTTCATCGCCAAAACGACTCTCATGAACAAGCCCGTTAATATCATGCAGGGGTGCTGAACTGAACGCTGGTAATCGTGTGCCAGTTTGCACTAATTTCTGTGCTGCCAGAACTGCGATTGAGCTGGAGTCAAGTCCACCGCTCAATTGTGTGCCAACAGGGCGAAAACTACGTAAGCGACAGTCTACAGCTTGCCGATAAACATCAAGAAAGTGATCGACGTATTCTTGATCAGATTGATAACGAATTGTTAAAGTCTCTTCCAGACACCAATAACGCTGGATCTGGGGCTGTTTTTTGGTAACAGTAAGGGTGTGTGCTGGCGGTAATCGAAAAATATCCTGGTAGGGGGTTGCGCTGGCATCGTGGAAATAACCTGGCGCAAAGCAGGCTATGGCAGGTTTATTCAGGCGCAGACTTTGGGCTACTGTGGGAAGTGATAAAATGCCCTTTAGAGAGGAGGCAAATACAAAAGTTTTACCAATCTGGATATAGTATAAGCTGGAAACACCGAAGTGATCTCTAGCCAGAAATAGCGTTTGCTTTTGAGTATCCCATAATGCAAAGCACCAATCTCCTAGTAGATGTTGGGTGCAATCTGCCCCCCATTTTTGATAGGCTTTTACAATTAGAACGCTATCTGGGATGCTGTTTTGTACAGAAGATGCTATGCCTAAAGCCTGAAATAAATCTTCTCGATTATCCAGTCGTGCATTCGATGTGATTACAAATTTATCAGCTTCGCTCCGCAAAGGTAACGTTTCATGTGGTGATTGGGGGGTGTTGTACAGCATAAGATGACCCAGACCAACTGAGCCATCATTCCAGCTCCCCGAACCATCTTTTCCCCAATAAGACATGGCTTGCTGCATTATTGCCAAGTCAGTGCTTGCTACAGGTTTATTGTCCTGGTTAAAGATGCCAAAAATCGCACTAATCTGGGGTTATCCTTTGTGAATTAAATAGATCTGTTGCAGAATTTTATTGCTTTGGATTGAAAGCATGTTTAACGGTTAGTCAATAAAAACCTGGTTGTAGTAACCAACGTACATGTCTTAATGTGCAGAGCCAATCATATCTGCAACTTTGTTGGATCTAATGTGGCTGTAACAGTGACATTCTTAGTTTAAGAGACTTTTCAATCATGCTGTGAGATCATGGGTTCTCTTGCAGGCAACAATGGAGTTATGATGAAAACGCAAGATCACCTGAGGGAATCGCTCCACCGGACTGAGTCTGTTGTTCTAATTTACCTTGATTGGTCAACGTTGGAGACTGGTAGTCTTTTTTTGGTTGTTGATTGTTCTTTTCAGTAGTAATCGCCATGGTTTTACTCCTTGCTTTAATTGATATATTTATCGTGTGTTTAATTTTTTACCGTGCTACCAAGTATCAGCCGTCATTGGTCGATCAAAGGCGGCATAGTGTTGCCGAATATGATCCCCTGCATTTAATGGTTGACCTTGGTATTCAAGCCAGGCATGGGCTGTAAATGTATTTGATTCGGTTTGAGTGCCAATACAGAGTCTCGTATCAACTCCCATCCTCTGAAGTTGCATCCAGAGGGTAAGCGAGCGCGACAGGCACGTACCGGGTAGTGGGCTATGCAGACGCACTTGGCGTACAAGTTTACGAATCGTTGCGGCTGGAAACTCTTGATTATTCGATAAGGGTGTGTGTCCTGAATTAGCAGGAATAAACTTTTTTAGTAATACCAATGTGCGATTGTAGCCAAATAACTTTAAATATGCATGTACAAAGGG
>VAPL010108507.1_pt1 | contig 11070 bp, 13 predicted proteins | sample 3395061 | NCBI WGS metagenome assembly VAPL01 (sample SAMN08290444, study PRJNA428436) | hydrothermal vent metagenome | isolation source: Deep-sea hydrothermal vent chimney 2 | place: Pacific Ocean: Juan De Fuca Ridge | depth 2182 m m
AAAGAAGGGGTGACTTGAATGAATATTAAGGTTGTCAAAACAGAGTTGTCTATGCTGAACAATACTCATATATAATTCCTGATAATTGATGGCGACATTGATCTTTCAAGCGCCTCATACCTGACGCAAAGATTAGACCAAGGCTACCCTCTAAAAACACTAGAGTCAGAGGCCAAAGTAATTAAGAAGTTCTACGAGTTTTGTCACATTTAAAATATACATCCAGCAACTCGCTTTGAGATTAGGCTGTTATTTTGCCTAAAGAAGCGACTTTTTCTTTAATGTTTTGAATTAAAAAGCTATAGTAACAGTCATAAATAACATGATATTTTAAAGAGTGCTCAATATGAATCCCATCAACCAATTGCGTTTTGCTGTTAATGACCGCATTGATAGTATTGATGTTAGCCCAACGCATATTCCTTTGTCATTGTTGGGTGACTTTCAAAAAGATGTAGCTGAATTTTTAAAAGGTTCAAATCGTGAGGTTGATCCGTCTAAAGTTATGGTCGCGCTTGAAGAAGGCTCACTTGCTCTCGTAGCCAGTGGATTAGCTCTTTCCTACAGCCTATGGTCTGATATTGAACATTTACAATCCAATGACTCACTAAACTTAATTGACCCAAAACGCGCTATTGTAATGGAACGCTGGCAAAATACTGCTCAAAAAAACCCAAATAGGCGCTATTCTATTACAGAAACATCTTCTCATATATCATTGAGCATTGACTCATCATCTAACTTTCAAAGAATTCAAGAAACTTGGGTATATGTAGAAAAATATTTGCACGGTAAGGTTGTCGATATGGGAGGGAAGGCAAAAGCCAATGTTCATATCGAACTAGAAAATGGAGAATCGCTGACTATTGCCACTACTCAAGATTTATTAGAACAACTCGAACAAAATCGTTTATACCGCCCTGCTTTACTCCATATAAAAGCCGAAGAAAATTTATCAACAGGTAAATTACGTAATTATAAGTTACTTGCTTTTGAGAATTACCAACCTAGCTATAATGAAAGTGAATTTAATACTATGGTAGAACGAGGAACAAAAGCGTGGGAAGGAATTCCTGATGGCAACCAATGGCTAGAAAGACTACGAGGGAATAATGCATGACTGTTTCTGTCCTTTTGGATACCAGTTTTTTAATTTCACTTGTTGGCAGTATTCGCGATAACCATGAGGCAGCAAAAAAATATTACACATACATAATTGAGAGAAAAATCCCAATCTATTTTTCCTCCATAGTAGCATCAGAATTTGCCATTAAACAGCCAATTACAGACTTGCCTCTCAATAATTTTAGAGCACTACCTTTCAACCTTCCCCATTCTATAAAAGCAGCAGAAATTTGGGGTTTACTTGATGGTCGTGACAGTGGCGATAGTAGAGCTGTTATTAAAGATGACATAAAAATAATTGCACAAGCTTTAAAAGAAGATATCGAATTCGTTCTAACAGATGATGCTAAAACTTTCTATAAATATTGCGAACGATTAAGATCTGCAAATAATTGGAACATCAGGGCAATAAAACTAGTAGATGGCTTTAACTCAGGCTCATTGAGACCCGATGGTCAAAGTGATATAGACTCTTTTATCGAGCCCATCTAAAGCTCTTCCAATCCAGTAAAACTACGAGAGTAAAGAAATGTTAAAAACTTAGTGGCTGAAAAAATACAGGATGAAAAACTCAATTAAATAAAATATTTTGCAGAGGAAGTAATTTCTTTAACACCAAAAGTAACATTATGTATTTTCACTCAAACCTAATCTGGCAAATTCAAAAATTAACTTTAGTAAACTCTGACAACATCTGTGCGATATTTGACCGCCTCATAACAGCCAGTCATTCAAATATTTAATTAATGTCAATGCATAGAGATAAAAATGGCAAATAATACAGTAGATATAGATACACTAGATATAGATACACTAGATATAGATACACTAGAGTTACTAAAAACGGGTACATTAATCGACTTCAAAATCTTAAAAAATGAAGTTGTTCCATGCACTGACCCACGAGAAGCTCACTCAGTTGCCAAACTGTTGATATTAGACGATGACGAAGAAGATGGTTACCAATCTGTCGAATGGGGAGCATTCGGTTTTATATACGTTATTGCTACATTATCGTTCCATGATGCAAGACCGAGAAATTCATCTGAAGAAGATTACAAAAAAGATGATTCATTTTCTGTTAGTGAAATGGTGAACTGTTTGCAGTTTTCTAACAATAGGCTTAGGTTTTACTGTGATTACCATAAAGGACGACTTGTCAAAACAGAGATAACAATTCAACTTAATGGCGAAGTAGAAATCAAGACGACCTGTCGAGGCAACGCTCTGGAAATATGGCTTCAAAAACTTCAGGGGAAGAAAACGATAAAATTAGTCTAATTAAAATACTTACATACAATACCACCAAAGGGATCATACAAACTTTGCGTAAACTGTCATTTTTTATGCCAGTTCCACGGCAAAATAGTTCCCAGTTTCTACTAACGATATATTTCTAGCATTATTCCTGTCTAAAAAAATTTTACTGTCTAGCGTTGGTTCACTATAACTGACTGCCCTTTCATATATGATTTGAATGTGATTATATTTAAATCTATCAGGTCGAATATGAATCAGTACAAATATGCATACATTGTTAAAATCGAAAAGTCTTTAATGATATAGATTAAGAACCGTTGAGTTAAAAAAACTTTGTCTATCATCATTAACATTACTGCTATTGATGAACTATAATAAAGTATAAATAATAATTCAGCTTTTAATACATCTTGGTTGAGCATAACAGATGAAACTCTTGCATTCTTTTTGACAGGTAAATTTAGTTCGTAGCTATTGTCTATGTTACTTGTTTGTCCTGATGAGAGCAGAAATGCTTAAACTAATGATGCCAAACTGATAGAAACACCCAAAATAAAAAATGTTGACAACATATGAAAATCACTAGAACCTTTGGTGACACTGGGCTTAGACCAAGTGTCAACATTACTAAACTACAGTTTAGTGCAGCCGTAGGCTAAACCTGAGAAGAAAAATGCCAAGGATGGCATACTGACATATACTATAAGAACTTACCCTCCATCCACATCACATCACTCTTTCATGCAAGATCTTCATTTTCTTCTACTCTCTTCCCCAAGTTCACTGATCGCATTGGTTTTCATAATAGGGCTACTCATCGGTAGTTTTCTTAATGTTGTTATTTATCGACTCCCCGTTATGATGGAACGTGGATGGAACAAAGAATGCCGGGAATATTTGGAATTGAAAGAGTCAGAGGATGACGAAAATACAGAAATATTTAACCTTACAGTTCCTTTATCCCGTTGCCCACATTGCAAAACAGCGATTAAGCCTTACCAAAACATACCCGTTATCAGTTATTTATTGTTGCAAGGAAAATGTTCCCATTGTAAATCCCATATCTCCTTGCGTTACCCTCTTATTGAAACATTCACAGCCACAACTTCTGCTATCATTGCATGGAAATTTGGCTATAGCATCGAGATGCTGTTTGCCTTAATATTAACTTGGTCATTAATTGCGTTGAGCTTTATTGATATTGACCACCAATTACTGCCAGACTCTATCATCTTACCAATGCTCTGGCTGGGTTTATTGTTAAGTCTATTTTCACTTTATAACGATGCCCATTCCTGTATTATTGGTGCTATCGCAGGGTATTTAAGCTTATGGAGTGTTTATCAATTATTTAAGCTTATCACCGGTAAAGAAGGCATGGGATATGGCGATTTTAAATTGCTGTCTCTGTTTGGTGCATGGTTAGGTTGGCAATATTTACCACTGATTATCCTACTTTCCTCTTTAGTGGGGGCGGTGATTGGAATTACACTGATTATAGTGGTAAAAAAAGATCGTAACACGCCCATTCCCTTTGGGCCTTATCTAGCTGCAGCTGGCTGGCTGGCTCTACTATGGGGTAAACAACTCAATTTAATTTATCTCAACTACGTTGGATTATAGTTGCAATGCTTAAAATAGGTTTAACTGGCGGTATTGGTAGTGGCAAATCAACCATAGCAAACTATTTCCAACACTATGGAATTCCAATCATTGATGCCGATATTATTGCCCGTCAATTAGTTGATCCAGGAAAACTCGCATTAGCACTGATAGAAAAAGCATTCGGTCCTACAATTTTGAATAGCGATCATAGTTTAAATAGAGAAGAATTGAGAGAAACTATTTTCACTAGCCCCAATAAAAAAAAACAACTGGAAACTATACTTCACCCATTGATTTATAAAGAAATGCAAGCAGAATTTGATCGACAGAATTCAGCTTATAGTATTCTTTGCATCCCTTTATTAATGGAAACAAACATGACAAGTTTTGTTGACAGGATCTTGGTTGTTGACTGCTCGTTAGAAAGTCAAATAGAAAGAGTAAAGAGCAGAGATAAACTATCAGCCGAACGCATTCAGTCAATTATCAACAGCCAAGTTTCTAGAAAACATCGACTTTCACTAGCTGATGATGTTATTGATAACTCGAAATCCGACTCTCAACTTGCAGAACAAGTCAAAAAGCTTCACAATCAATATTTATTTTTGAGCAACTCATAGGCAACTCTGTTGGTGAACACACCCACTATCTACGAATTCCCTCTCAATGAACGAATTCGAGTATTTATTCGACTAGAACAACTATTCTTACAACTTAACCATTTTATGAGTGGCTCTAACGTTTTTGATAAACGGGCAGCTATTTCAGTTTTGTTGAATATATTAATGATCCTAAACCGAAATGATTTAAAGTCTGAGTTATTGAAAGAACTAGATCGACATTCAAAAAAACTAAACAAAATAGCTAATAGTCAAGGTGTTGATGCAGAAAAACTGGATCACATACTTGATGATATAAAAGTTGTCAGTAAAAAGCTCTACGATGCTAATGGAAAAATTGGGGTTAGTGTGATGCAAAGTGATTTATTTCAAAGTATTTCACAACGCAATTCCATACCGGGTGGCACATGCTCCTTTGATTTACCGGCATTTCATTATTGGTTAGAACAAAAAGATAGTGAGCAACAAGAAAACTTACTGCTGTGGACTAAGCCTCTTAATGATATTCGTACATCAATTAATTTAACTCTCAACTTTATTCGGCAAAGCAGTATTCCCACTAAGGAAATAGCTGAAGCTGGTTTTTTTCAACTGTCTCTTGATAAAGCACAACCCTATCAACTGCTAAGAGTTTCCATCACTGATTCGCATGCATCTTTTGCAGAAATTAGTGGTGGAAAACACAGATTTACCATTCGCTTTATGAAACCTACATTTGATAATACTCGTCCCAGCCAACTATCAGATGAAATTCATTTTTCATTAACACGTTGTTTATTCTAATGAACCATACTAGCAATAAAATAGTGGTATCGTGTCCAACTTGTAAAAAAAATGTTATTTGGTCCGAGCAGCAAAAATTCAAACCTTTTTGCTGTGAACGCTGTAAATTAATTGATTTTGGAGAATGGGCGGCTGAAGAAAAAAAAATTCCTGGTGACCCTGCTTCTGCAGAAGCAGATTTTTCTGCTGAGTCTAATTTTTTCTAAAAAAGAATTATTCAAAGAAAGCTGTAATTCCAGATATGCCTTGTGCTCCAGCAATAGATGCAGGATATTGATGTTTTCTAGTCATACCCCCCAGAGCATAAACAGGAAGGTTAGTCAAAGCAACTAACTGCTCAAATTTATTCCATCCCAAATATTTTGCATTTGGATGTGTTTTTGTCGCTAACACGGGTGCCAAAACCACAAAATCAATCCCTATCCGTTCTGCATGCTGCAATTCCAACCGATTGTGACAGGATGCTGCAACCCATTGATAATCAGCAGGTCTTTGCTTAACGCCCATTAAGTCCATCGAGGTTAAATGGAGTCCATTAGCATCTACACTATGCGCATTCTTAACCGCAGAATTGACTAATAATTGGACTCCTTTTTCTTTACACAAGGGGGTAGCCAACTGAAAAAAATTGTTAACAGCTGCAGCCGATAAAGATTTTAGCCTTACTTGAACCAGTTTCACACCATTCTCTAATATTTTCAATAAATCACCCATTAACAACCTTTCTTCCTTAGTATTCAAAATGGCATATTCATTAGGTAATCTTGCTGCATTTATAATCGGATAATTGGCTTTAGGAAATGAAAAGTCTAGCAATTGATTTGACTTAACCCAATTAATTTTCTGGCCTTCACACCCGAAAGGATTGCCGGAAAATTGTGTTACCGTCCAAACATCAAGAACGACTGCTAAATCGTCATATTGATGATTAATTTTAATCAAGGGCTGCATTGCTTGCACGGTTAGATTCAGCTCTTCTTTCAACTCTCGACTTAAGGCTTGTTGTACAGACTCCCCTATTTCAACCTTGCCTCCTGGAAATTCCCATAGCCCGCCTTGATGGACGGTATCAGGACGCAAAGAGATCAAAATATTCCCAGCACAATCCTTTATAACTCCCACGGCAACGTGCAAAGGTTTACTTTTGCTCAATCACATAACCTAAGTTGAGTTGTAAACGGTATTTAAGTCCTATATTCCGCATTTATCCGTACATAGTCATAAGAAAAGTCACAGGTTAATACTTCTTTATCAGCACTTCCTCGTCCCAAAATAACTCGAATAACAATTTCCTCTCTGTTCATCACCTGTTGTCCTTTTTCCTCAGTATAACTCGGTGCACGTTCACCCTTTTTTACTATACAAACATCATCCAGATAAATTTCAATGTTATCTAAATCCATGTGATCAATACCAGAACGTCCAACAGCAGCTAAAATACGTCCCCAATTAGGGTCACTGGCAAAAAAGGCCGTTTTAACTAAAGGAGAATGGGCAATAGTCTTCCCAACTATCACAGCCTCTGTATCAGTAGCCGCTTGTTCAACACGCACGCGCATCAATTTCGTCGCCCCTTCTCCATCTCTTACAATTAATTCTGCCAATCGTTTACAAATATCTGTCACTGCATTTGCAAATATTTTGTAATTTTTACTCTCTCTAGTTATTTCTGCAGCCGTTGAACAACCACTGGCCATTAAGATACATGCATCATTAGTTGAGGTATCCCCATCAACTGTGATGAGATTGAATGAAGCTTCAACAGCATCAGCCAAACATTGTTGTAATAGCGGTTGGCTAATTTTTGCATCGGTTGCCACAAAACCCAGCATCGTAGCCATATTGGGTTGGATCATACCAGCACCTTTTGAAATTCCGCTAATAGTCACTGAATGACCTTCTAAATCAATAACCACTGAGGCGCCTTTAGTAAATGTATCCGTGGTCATAATGGCATGAGCCGCTTGATTCCAATGATTTTCTTGTAAAGTTCCAACAGCTTCGGGTATTGCTGCTGATATTTTTTCTACCGCTAACAACTCACCTATCACCCCAGTTGAAAAAGGCAAAACCTGCTGTTTTTTTCCTTTAACAACGGTAGCTAGAGATAGACAAGTATTTATTGCATCCTCCATTCCCTGTTTACCAGTCCCAGCATTTGCATTACCCGAATTAATTAATAACCAACGCGGATTTTGCAGCAAATGTTTTTTAGCAATTTGCACCGGCGCAGCAGAAAAAGCATTTTGGGTAAAAACACCGGCGCAGGTAGCTCCTTCAGCCATTTCTACAACAACAAGATCATCACGTTCTGTCTGTTGAATACCTGCATTACTGGTTCCTAATTTAATCCCTGAAATTGTATTCATTTCCGGAAAGTCAACAAGTCCTACTGCCATTTTTCTTTATCCTTATCGGCCTCAAGCCTTAAAAAAAACATAAACTTTTGCAATCATTTCTACATCGCTCTCAATCTTTGCACATTGCTTTTTAATCCATTCGACTTGTTCAGACTGCACAAACATAGCGTGAGGTAAAACCACTTCAACTTCAACTAATCCATCGAGATAATGAATTCTAAAATCTTCGACCGAATGAATATACTCTGCCAAGTATTGATCTAAATTACGTTGAATTTGTCGACGAGATAAAGGCTTATTATGATTGTCTTTAAACTCATCATCCTCAGGGTCTATATGAACCAACACATCAACCACATCATCAAGTTCACTTTTCAAATTATCTCTAACTTCATCACCGATCATGTGTCCTTCTGAGACACTAATACGCGAATCAACCACTATATGCGCGTCTATATAGGCATCTTCACCCATCCGTCGGGTTCGTAGCAAATGAATACTCTGTACACCATGGGTTTGTAAAATAACTCGTCGAATTTCTCTAACATCTTCTTCGGGTAAAGAAGAGTCTACCAATTCATTAATACTCTCCAGTACTAATGACACACCCATTTTTGCAATCATTAAAGCAACAATCACTGCCGCGACGGAATCAGCAAAGGGATAACCCATGAAAACAGCACTAATACCCATCAACACAGCGACGGAAGAAAATGCATCACCACGATGATGCCAGGCATTTGCCAACAATAATTTTGAACGGGTAATTTTACCCACTCTTTTGGTATAGTGATACAACCATTCATTGGCTAAAATTGAAACAATGGCAATAACTAAAGTCTCTTTGTTCGGTATCAGTAGTTTTTCTGGTTCAAGCAACCTTTCAGTCGCATCCCAGGCGATCCCCCCCGCAACAACAACTAAGCCCATCCCCAATAATACAGTTGCCATGGTTTCAAAACGGCGATGTCCATAGGGGTGATCATAATCTGCTTCTCGACTACCTAATTTAATCGCAATAATCACAATAAAATCACTGACTAAATCTGATAAGGAATGAATGCCATCAGCAATCAGAGATGTTGATTGGCCTAAAAAACCAACACCAATTTTGATTATCGTTAAAAAAATATTGATCAAAGCCCCAACATAAGTCACTCGGGATTTTAATTTTAAGGTCTGCTCTGCATTATAAACAGTTGCCATTGTTCTAGCCCACTTCTAAAATAATGGTGTATTCCATTTCTTCTGACAATGTCTCCAACACTTTATGTCCATTGATTCTGCACCATGCAGGAATATCCTGTAGTACACCGGGATCAGTACAAACAACCTGTAAAATATCACCTGTCTGCATTGTTTTTACTTTATCCTGCGTCCGTATTACAGGTAAAGGACAAAGTAATCGTTTTGCATTTAATACTTCATTCACCATTAAAACACACCTAAACCATCCATTCTTGTGGTATCTCTTCAGCTTTAAAAGGTTGCACCTGAATTATTCTTTCTGTTCCATCTTTTTCTCTAATCGTCACATCAACAACTTCTGCGTCACGCCCTTGGCCATAACGCGCTGTCAGTTGAGCTGCGATCACTAGATCTTCTTCACTGGGTTTGCCATCAACCAAAGCTAAAGGGCCACGATGACTGGCACAATTCAAGTTAATAAAATCTTTTTTATATCCTTGCATAAAACGAGCTTCGCCGTCTTCTCTGGCTACAATCACTTTAAAATGATCTTTAGGCCGAATATGGCGCCCTACCTTCAATAACATGACATCATCTAAATCATATTCTTTTTTGCCTCTGGCAGACCATAGATCAACTAACTTATCTGAATAACTTTTATCTGTAAGAAAACAGCATCCCCCTGCAGGTTGTGCAAAATCCTCAAATCCAAAATCATTGGCTAAAGCCATCTGTGGTTTTCTTGACCGTCCACTAAAGTCGTGTAGTTTTTCTCTATCTATCCAGCCCTCCCTTTCTGGTAAGGTCATTGGTAAATTTTTAGCACAAAGCGGTCGCAATAGTAAGTCATCCGCACCTGACTCATTCGCAATCACCGGCATCGTATCCTTTCTTTGTGACATAGGCCGCTGCCCTATCACTTCACCGGTAATAATAAAATCAAAATCATTTTCTTTAATCCATTGCTTAGCTTTATGAACCATAAAAATTTTGCAATCTAAGCAAGGATTCATATTGGCGCCATATCCGTGCTTAGGATTAATTAATACATCTTTATATTCATCGATAACATCAATAATATGTAGCTTTATTCCTAACTGCTCTGCTGACCATAAAGCATTATTTCTTTTTGGCTTATCTTTATCCTTTTTTCTAATAGCATGGGTATGACCTTCCACACAAAAACCAGTAAAAAAATTAATCCCTTCAACATGTACACCTTGTTCTAAAATCGTTTTTGCTGCTAGCAATGAATCTAATCCCCCAGATATCAATGCCACTGCTTTTCTTTGTTTACTCATTACAATGCTGTTCAAAATTCAAAATCAGGCTAATTATACCTTGCAAATCGTAACAGAACATGCAAATACGCCGATTTACCCTACGATATATTTAAACTTCCCACTAAAATTTGTTTGTCATTTATTTTGCACTAGACTTAGAGAGTCAATCTAATAGTTCTTAAGAGCGTTCCTTAGCACTAAAGTCTGATAAATCACAATACTTTAATCTACACATATACAAAATAATTTAAAGGAGTTTCTAATGGAAAGAGAAGAAGCCATGACCTTCATGCTCAAATTACTCAAAATTCTATTACATAAAGAAGGCTCCGATCTATTTATTACTACTGGATTTCCACCGGCAATAAAAGTTAAGGGTGTGATGATGCCTATTTCTCAACAACCATTAACGGCTAATGATTCACAAGCACTCACTCAGTGCATTATGAATGACAAGCAACTCAAAGAATTTGAAGAAACCCAAGAATGTAACTTTGCTATTGCGCCACCGAATTTGTGTAGATTCCGAGTCAATGCCTATGTGCAACAAGGCTACCAAGGACTCGTTCTTCGAGTCATTGCTGCTGAAATCCCCAATTTTGAAAAACTAGGATTACCTCAAGTTTTAAAAGAATTAATTTCTTACAAAAATGGCTTAATTATTATGGTTGGGGGTACTGGTTCAGGTAAATCTACCTCAATGGCCGCGATGATAGACCACCGTAATGAAACCAGCTACGGCCATATTATAACAATTGAAGATCCTATCGAATATGTACATCAACATAAAAATTGTGTGATGATGCAAAGAGAAGTGGGCGTTGATACTCAAGACTGGGAAATAGC
>VAPL010155213.1_pt1 | contig 11066 bp, 14 predicted proteins | sample 3395061 | NCBI WGS metagenome assembly VAPL01 (sample SAMN08290444, study PRJNA428436) | hydrothermal vent metagenome | isolation source: Deep-sea hydrothermal vent chimney 2 | place: Pacific Ocean: Juan De Fuca Ridge | depth 2182 m m
CTACGCCCATCAAATGCCAGGAGTCACACATTAAGTTTATTTCCAGAAAACCCTGCGGGATTTCCTGAAACTAAACTGAATGGTGCTCAGCGCGACCGTTACCTTACAAGACGAACATATTGAAATAAAAAGTGAGATATTAAAAAATGACTATAAAAGAAGCAGTATTAAAAAGTTTAGCAGATATACAAGAACCAACACATTATAAAGATATATTGAAGAATATTCAAAAAAATAATTATTATGATTTTTCAGACTCCAAAACACCAGACTTAACTATTTCAGGAACATTGACAGGATTTATCCAAAAAGGTGATACAAGAGTTCAAAGAATAAAAAACGATAAAGGAAAATATTTATATTATCTAACAAAAAATGAACCAAATATCAATGTAAAAATTAGTGATAATCAAAGCAAATTACAAACAAAAAATATTTATTTAGAAAGAGATTTACATAAATTATTTTCGACATATTTAAATAGTAAAAATATATTTTCAAAAACTATTTTTCACGAACAGTCAAAAAATAGTAATGACAATCATCAAAAATGGATACATCCAGATATGATAGGAATTAATTTTTTAAAACTACAAACAAAAATTACACACCAACTTGTTAAAGTGCTAAACACAAGAGATATTTTTAAAATCACATCTTATGAAATAAAAAAAGAGATAAACACAGATTATGAACTTAAAAAATGTTATTTTCAAGCTGTTTCAAACTCAAGTTGGGCTAATTATGGATATTTGGTTGCATTTGAAATTAGTCGTAGTCTAATAGATGAGATGGAAAGGCTAAATCAGTCGTTTGGTATTGGAATAATTGAATTAAATGCAAATCCATTTGAAAGTAAAATTTTATTTCAATCAAAGTATAAAGAACTTGATTTTAAAACGATAGATAAGCTATCTAAAATCAATATAGATTTTGAAAAATTTATTTTTAATATAGAAAAAATATTAACTGCAGATGAAAAATATATTGATTTATCACAAAAAGAATTGATTGAGTTTTGTGATAGTTATCTAACTGAAGATAGCGAAGTTGAAGAATATTGTAAAAGCAAGAATATACCTAGTAACATTGATTTAGTTGAAAGGTAACAAGTAAGTGGAGCCAATAAGTTACCTAGCGGCAACTTATTGGCTCACTACAAACGATATTTATAAAAATATCAACTTTTTATGTTAAAATAAATAAAATAATAAAGGATTATTATGCAAACAGTAACTTTACAAGTTCAAGATGGTACTTATGATAAATTTCTTTGGTTAATAAATCACTTTTCAAAACAAGAAGTAACTGTACTAGAGCAATCAAAATATATATCAGATGATACATATTTAAGAAATATTGATGGAATGGTACAAAGTATCCAAGAAGCTAGAAATGAACCTATAGAAAATGGTGTAACATTAGATAAATTAGAATGGTAGAATATCAATTAATCTTTATGTCTCGAGCACAGAAAGATGCTAAGAAATTAGCTTCAAGTGGATTAAAGCCTAAAGCTTTAAAATTATTAGAACTTATCAAAATAAATCCACTTCAATATCCACCTGAATATGAATATTTAAAAGGTGATATGAAAGGCTTAATCAGTCGTAGAATTAATAAACAACATAGATTGGTTTATGAAATTTTTGATGAAGATAAAATAATCAAGATTTATAGAATGTGGGAACATTACGAGTAATTCAAGTGCTAACAAATCCTTGGAAAAGAACAAGTGTATAGACGAAAATTTCAAGCTTTTAAGTGTTGCATTTAGAAATACAAAATACAAAAGTTTTAAGCCGTATTACCCACTTGTCTTTCAAGTCAACCGTTAAGTATATCATGCAAAAACAACATTACCTGCAATTTAAAGTTTTCAAAAACTCGCTTTTGTCATTCAAATTTAGTTAAAATTTAAAAGTTTCTAAAGTACCCTTTTCTTTTTAAAAAAGAAGCAAAATCTCCCAGAAAAAGAATTTTATTTATATTATTATGATATACTTAGGATATACAAAGTATTAGGAGTAAATCATGACAGCAGTAATATCAAAATGGGGTAATTCACAAGGGTTAAGACTTCCTAAAAGCATTGTAAAAGATTTAGATTTATCTATCGGAGATGAGTTAAAAATAATAATTGAAAATAACAGAGTTGTTTTAGAGCCTATTAAACATAAGAAAAAATATAACATTTATGATTTAGTTAAAAAAGTTCCTAATGATTATAAACCTCATGAAGAGTTTGAAACAAAAATGGGATTTGAAGAGTGGTAGAGTATATCCCTGAACTTGGAGATTTAGTTATTTTAACTTTTGATCCACAAAGTGGTCATGAACAAAAGGGGCGAAGACCTACTATTATAGTAAGCAATAAAGTTTTTAATCAACATCTTGGACTTGCTTTTGCTTGTCCTATTACAAATACAAAAAGAGATTTTCCTTTTCATGTTGAAGTTGATAGTAAAAATCTAACAGGTTATATTATGGTTGAACAGTGTAAATCTATTGATTATAAAGCAAGAAAAATCAAATTTGTTGAAAAAGCTGAAGAAAAAGTTGTCGATGAAGTTTTAGCTATTTTAGGTAGCATAGTCGATAAAGCATAACAAGTTCGAGAAGCCAACAAGAAAACCCTGATGGGTTCTTGTTGGCTTACGACAAACGATGCGACATATCCGCTTCGCAGACACATCGCATCTGTCGTGCTGAACGCAAAAATAAAAAGTTTAAAGCTTCACCTTTTTAGGAGAGAGATAGTGTTTGATATAGTGTTTATTGGGGCAGGGGCTAGCTCTTTGATGGCGGCTTCTTGCATGAATGGGAAAAAAGTTGCTTTGGTGGATAGTTCGGCTAAGGTTGCTCCAAAGATAGAGATTTCAGGTGGTGGGCGGTGTAATTTTACAAATCTATATGTAAGCGATGAAAACTATCTAGGAGATAGTGATTTTGTGAAGCAGACTTTTGAAGAGTTTGGGCAAAAAGAGTTGATAAATTTTTTTGATAAACAACGACTTAGCTATGAGCTTAGAGACAATGGAAAATATTTTTGCAAAAAAAGTTCGAGTGATATCATCAATATTTTTTTAAAACTGACAAAACATTGTGAATTTTTTCTAAATCAAACTGTGCAAGGTGTTGATTTTAAAGATGAATTTATCATAAAAACAGACAAACAAGTATTTAGAGCAAAGAAGCTTATAGTAGCTAGTGGAGGGCTTAGTTTTAAGAGTTTAGGAGCTAGCGATATCGGGTATAAAATCGCAAAAGATTTTGGACATAGTATTGTGATTCCATCTCCTGCGCTTGTTGGCTTTACCCTTCAAAAAGAGCAGTTTTGGATGAAGAGTCTTAGTGGAGTTTCTTTGAGAGTTGATTTGCATGTAGAGGATAAAAAGTTTCATGATGATTTACTTTTTGCTTATAAGGGGATAAGCGGACCTAGTGTTTTGTCTGCTTCGCTATATTGGAAAAAAGGGTTGATTTGGATAGATTTTTTGCCTAATGTTAAAATCTCTAAGTTACTTTTACAAAAAAGCAAAAAACAAATCAGCTCGATTTTGCCGCTACCTAAAAGATTTATAAAAGAGTATTTAAAATCTGTTGGTTTAGACGATATTGGGATTGATAGGCTTAAAAAAATAGATATGAAAAAATTAGAAGTTTTAAATCACTATGCATTCGCACCTGCTGGTAATTTTGGTTATACAAAAGCTGAGGTTACAAAAGGTGGAATTTGCACGAATGAGATAAATCATTTAACTTTTGAGAGTATAATAAAAAAAGATTTATACTTTATAGGTGAGGTTTTAGATGTGACTGGTGAGCTTGGTGGATATAATTTTCAATGGGCTTTTTCAAGTGGTGCTGTGATGGCAGAAAGTATAGGGTAGGGTTTATGAGATATTTTATTTTAGTTTTTTTGATTTTAACTTCGCTATTTGCAAAAGATTTTAAGATTGCAACTTATAATGTTCAAAATTTATTTGATTTGAAAGTTAATGGAGGCGAATACAAGGAGTATATTCCGAATACAAAATCAAAATGGAATAAGAAAAATTTTGATATAAAACTTACAAATATTGCAAAAGTGATAAAAGATTTAAATGCTGATATAATCGCCTTAGAAGAGGTAGAAAATCTAAATGTTGCAAGAGAATTAAATAGAGCTTTAGGCGATAAACAATATCCTTATATTTACACTTTTTTTAGAAAAAATAGACATATAGTCGGTAGCGTTGTTTTTTCTAGATATCAAGTTGCAAAGAAGTATTCTGTTGAAGTAAAAGGATATCCACGAACTATTCATGTCATGAAATTTTATTTAGATGGCAATAAAATTACTATGTTTATAAACCATTGGCCTGCATTTAGCCATGGATATAAGGCAAGAAAAGCGTATGCAAACAGACTAAAATCACTACTGAATGACAAAGATGAATTTGTGATTTTGGGTGATTTAAATACACCTCTTAGAACAACAAAAGATGGCTGGGGAAAAAGCTTAAAAAAGATTTTAGGTGTTGGAAGTTTCGATAAACCACTTTATGATTTATGGTATGAGGTGGAGCCAACCATAAGATATACGCATGTTTACGGAAGGGTTAAAAATGCACTTGATCACATAATAGTTCCAAAAACGCTCTTTGATGATAGGGGAGTGGAGTATAAAACTAATTCATTTGGAGTTTTTAGAGCAAAATATCTTATAGATAAATATGGATATCCAAAAAGATGGGAATTGAGTAAAAATGGTGTGCATATAGGTAAAGGTTATTCTGATCATCTACCAATATACGCTACTTTACAGACAAAACCATATAGTAAGAAAAAAATTGAGGTCGTTACAATAAGCTATCTTAAAGATATGTTTGATGATCTTTTGCCAGTAATTATCAAAAATGTTGAAGCTGTAAGGGTGGATAAATACGGAGTAACTATAGGCGATGGAAAAGACCAAATAAAAATATATTTACCTGATAATAAATTTATAAAAGGTAAAAAATATGATATCTTGGTACAGAAAATAGATAAATATCGCAGAAAAATGGAGATAAGATTGTGCAAAATCATAAGAGAGGTAAAATAGTATGTTTGACAATATAATGATGGGCGCTTTTGTCCTATTTCTGATTTGGGTGATGATAGGCTTTTTTAAGCAGATGGAAAGAAGAAGAGAGGAGAGAGAAAACAATAAAAAATCATAGTTTTCACCTGACTTTAGCATTGGGACACCCCAAGCTCAATTTGTATAATATCAAGTAAAAGTTGTTGCTCCTTATCCATTTTAAGAAGTATTTTTTCTTGATATTTAGAGTCAGGAAGAGTGATGTCTAATTGAAGCATATTCTTTACTATATCACGAGCCATTTTTACATTAAAAGGAGCTTTATACTTATAAAGCAATCTTTCTAATTCTTTATAGATTGTATAAACCACAAACGATATAGATATATGAGCTTCTATCCTTCTTTTTGCAAAGTGATAAATAGGTCTTATCTGTAAATCACTCTTAGACATCCTAAAAGCTTTTTCGATATGCCAAAGGTTTGAGTAGCTATCAATTATTGCATCTGCTGATAGATTTGTATTAGCAACATATCCTTTAAGTCCATCCCATTTAGCATCAGCTTCAAACTTTGCATAATCTATCTCAACATTAACTTCATTTTTTAATGTTAGATATTTGTTATGGCCTCTTGCATTTATTTTATCTTTAGTAAGTTTTCCAGAACTCGCTTTCTTCTCCAATCGATTCAAACCTTTTCTTCGATTATAGGCATCTTTTTTGGCTCTCTTTTCTGTATAAGTGATAACAAGAGAGTCATTATTCTCTTTTTTGATAATAGCACTTTGTCCATCTTTACAGAGGTTTAAATCTAATATTTTTTTAGCTATATCATTCGTATCATTTTTATTCTTACTCCGATGATATACTCATAGCCCTTCTTTTTGAGTGAGACTATATTTGCTTTGGAGAGTAAGCCACTATCTGCAACTATAATTGGTTTTACAAGATCAAACTTTTTTTGAAACTTCTCTAGTATTGGGATAAGTGTCTTCCCTCCAAATGTATTTCCCTCAAATAGTTCATAACCTATTGGATAACCTTTCTCTCCTGCAAGTAGCCCTAGCATTATCTGAGGGTCTTGAAACTTACCATCTTTAGAGAAACCAATCTTTCTAAAGTCATCTTCATCTTGTGCTTCAAGGTATAGTGTGGTCATATCATAAAATACTACTGATATTCGACCTAATATTTTTTTAGTATGATTAAATGCTATTTCTTCAACAAGTTTTAGTTTGCTACCTTGATAGATGATTCTTGAAATTACCAAGTCTCTAAAGATTTTATCTTCGATGATGCTAAAACCAATTTTATCAAGTAAAGCACCAAATATTAACTCCGCTCCTACCGCTGTAATATTAGCATTCTTTAGCTTCTTAATAAAACCTAATAGCTGTTCATCACTTTGACTTAAAAAATCAAATGTAGATTGTTTTTGGAGTGATGGAATCAGTTCAAGTGCTTTAGAATATAATTTTTCAACTTCTTCTAAATTACTTGATGCACTAATTACTTGATGCACTAATTGATTGTACAACTTTGTATTTTCCACTACTTTTATCTATAATTTAGACACTTATTGAACCACTTTTATTTTTATTTTTTCGTACAAATATACAAAATTATACAGTTGGGACACCCAAAAAAAATAAAAAAGCCCTCTAATCCCCTATATATCGCTAGTTTGTTTTTTTATTTTATTTTACCGCTAAAGTCAGGTGGAGAGTATTGTCAAGAAATAGTAAACATTCCATAAAAAGTAAGAAATTTAACACCTATGGAGTAGAAAATATATAAAGAGTGATTTTATAGCCTTAACAGGTACTTTTAGATTCAAAAAAAGTATAGCTTTTTATGAATCTGGAGGTAGGTTGAAAGTTATGGAATTATTTGGGGTATAGGTCTCTCTTGTTACACCAACTACTCTTCTAAAATCTATATTTGTTAATTTATTTACTTTGTAATATTTAATTGTTTTTGCCATATCTTATCTAAGCAAATTTTACTCCAAGTTTATTGAAGTTTTAGGAGAGGTCTATTAGAATAATACAAAGCATTTAACATATTGATACCACGAACAGATTTTCCAACTGTATGGTCAAAATGCCAACACATCATCTCACTTTCATCTGTCCACTTCTTCTCTTGAACTGTATCATCAAAAATCAGACATGCTTCATCTGAATCTATCTCTCTTACTGTTGATTTCACTTTCTTCCATAACTCTTTTCACAGAAACTTTTTGCTATGCAAAATCGCTATTCGCTAGTTTTGAAGTAAATTCATTTTTTGATAAAAATCTTGTTATTTGGTCATGACTTATCTCATTATTCATCATTGCTGTTAAACCTGTCGCTGTTGCGTAACCGTTTCCGCTTATTAAATAATCTGTATATAGTTCAAGGTTAATTTGTTTTCATAACTACTTCTAAGCAATCTTGATTCCTTTGTGCGTAAGGTCAGATATGTATATTTAATTGGTATATATAAATCCAATTAAATATACTAAAATTTACGCCTTTTCTAATGCATCTAGTAAATCACCTTTTATTATATCAAATGATTCAACTCCAACAGATACTCTAACTAAAGTATCTTCTATACCAAGCTCAAGTCGCTCCTCTTGGCTTAAGTGTCTATGAGAAGAGATAGAAGGTACAACCATAGTTGTTGCAACATCACCCAAAGTAGGGCCATAAGGTATATCTTTTGCTGCTTTAACAAAGTTATTTATATTGGTATAATCCCCTTTTAATACAAAGCTAATCATTGTTCCAAAGTTTTCATCTAACATCTCTTTTGCTAACTCATGTTCAGGATTTGATGAAAGACCTAGGTAGTTTACTTTTAGAATTTTTGGATGATTATCTAGTATTTTGGCTAACTTTCCAGCATTTTCTTGTGCTTTTTTAAATCTCAATTCAAAAGTTTGTAGTCCTCGTTCAGCAAGCCAACTGTTAAATGGACTTGAATTAAGTCCAAAATTTGCAATAAGCTCATCAACGGCTTCAAGAATTTTAGAATCATTAGTCCCTATATACCCCAAGTTTAAATCACTATGTCCTGATAACATTTTTGTAACAGATTGCATAACTAAAGTTGCACCATGATTTAATGGTTTAAATCCTATTGGTGTTGTAAAAGTATTGTCCACCAATATTACAGCAGATGATTTTTTAGCTACCTTTACTAACTTTTTAAAATGTATCAATCTAAGTACTGGATTTGATATAATCTCTGCAAAGATAATTTTTGTTTTAGAGGTAATTGCCTCGTCAAAAGTTGATGGATCAGAAGGATCAAAAAATTTAGTTTCAAATCCCATACGGGGAAGCATTTTTGTAAGCATTTTTAAAGATTGTCCATATAGTTGTGAAGAAGCTGCTATGGTATCACCTTTTTTCAATAATGCTAAAAATACACAAGAAAGGGCAGACATGCCAGCAGCTGTAACAACCCCACCTTTAGCATCTTCCATCCATGATAGTTTCTCTGCTAAAATTGTTGAATTTGGGTTTGCATATCTTGCGTAAGTATATCCTTGAACATCTTTATCCATTACAGCTTTTTGTTGTTCAAGATTTTCAAAATGATACATCACAGACATTGATATGGGAGTTGTTAATGGAACACCTGGACTATTTGGTGTTTCACTTCGTCTGACAACTGACTTCCTTCTTTCACTCATAATATAACTTCCTTTACACGCTTTGTAAACTATAAACATCTCCCTATAAACTAAAAAAGTTTAAACGGAATAATTCATCTCAAAATTGTACTTTTTTAAATATTCAATAAGACTTAATTTCTAAACAAAATGTAGATTAAATGATTATAATCAGCAATCTACTCTTTTATCGCTTATTATTCCCAATCCAAAATCACTTTACCAGATAATCCTGATTCCATAATATCAAATGCTTCTTGAAAATCATCTATTTTAAACTCATGTGTAATTATTGGATTTAGATTTAACCCAGATTGAACTAAACTTGCCATTTTATACCAAGTCTCAAACATCTCTCTTCCATATATCCCTTTTATGGTTAAACCTTTAAATATGACATCATCCCATAATATGGTCATATCACTTGGTGGGATTCCTAACATCGATATTTTTCCACCGTTATTCATATTTTTTAACATTGTATTAAAAGCACTTGGAGCTCCTGACATCTCTAACCCTATATCAAATCCCTCGCACATATGCAAACTTTTCATAACAGTATCTAAAGATTCATTTGCAACATTTACCACTTTTGTAGCACCCATTTGTTTTGCTAATTCTAATCTATAGTCATTTATATCAGTTATTACTATATGTCTAGCTCCAGCATGAGAAGCAACTGCCGCAGCCATCGACCCAATAGGTCCTGCACCAGTTATAAGCACATCTTCACCAACCATATCAAAAGACAAAGCAGTATGCACAGCATTTCCAAATGGATCAAAAATTGCTGCTTGAGTGTCAGTTATACTTTCATCCAATTTAAAAGCATTAAAACTAGGTAAACATAGAAACTGTGCAAATGCTCCTTGAATATTTACGCCGATACCTTGTGTGTTTCTACAAAGATGTCTTTTACCTGCTCTACAATTTCTACAATACCCACAAGTGATATGACCTTCTCCTGAAACTCTGTCTCCTATAGAAAATCCTTTAACCTCTGTACCTATTTCTACAATTTCACCTGCAAATTCATGTCCAACTATCATTGGTGTTGGGATAGTTTTTTGAGCCCATTCATCCCAATTATAGATATGCATATCTGTTCCACAAATTGCAGTTTTTTTGACTTTTATTAAAAGGTCATTGTGTCCTATTTTGGGTACACCAGCTTCAACTTGCCAAATCCCTTTTTTGTTATGAAGTTTTGATAATGCTTTCATCGTATCATTCCCAATTCAATTCCTACAGTTTTAAATGAAGATACAGCATGTTCTAATTGCTCTTTTGTATGAGCTGCTGAAAGTTGTACTCTTATTCTCGCTAACTCTTGAGGAACAACAGGAAAAGAAAAAGCTATGACATAAATACCAAGTTCAAGTAGCTTATCTGCCATTTTTGAAGCTAGTTTTGCATCTTTTATGAGTACAGGAACGATAGCATGATCTGCCCCTAGTAAAGTAAATCCGATTTTACTCATTTGTGTTCTAAAGTATTCACTATTTGACTTCAATGTATCTAACATACTACTAGAAGTCTCCAATATCTTTATAGCCTCAATAGAAGATGCCGCTACCATTGGTACAATTGAATTTGAAAATAGATATGGACGAGAGCGTTGTCTAAGATATGATATAACCTCTGCTTTACCAGAAGTGTATCCACCACTAGCACCACCAAGTGCTTTTCCTAATGTCCCTGTATAGATATCTATCTTATCTTCAACTCCACAATGAGAAGGAGTTCCTCTTCCATTTTTTCCTAAAACTCCAATACTATGTGAATCATCTACCATAACTAAAGCATCATACTTTTTTGCCAATTCACAAATAGCCGGTAAATTTGCAATTGATCCATCCATTGAAAATACACCATCTGTTACTATCAATCTATACCTGGCATTTTGTGAATCTATGAGTTGTTTTTCCAAATCTTCCATATTTGAGTTTTTATATCTGTATCGTGAAGCTTTACATAATCTTACACCATCAATGATGCTAGCATGATTTAATTCATCACTTATAATTGCATCTTCTTTATCTAAAATAGTTTCAAATAGCCCTGTATTTGCATCAAAACAAGAAGAGTAAAGGATAGTATCTTCAGTACCCAAAAAAGATGAAATCGTGTTTTCTAACTCTTTATGTATGGTTTGAGTCCCACAAATAAATCTTACAGATGCCATTCCATAACCATACTCTTCTAAAGCTTTTGAAGCTACTTTTTGAATCTGTTTATTTGAAGCTAAGCCCAAATAATTGTTTGCACATAAATTTACAACCTCTTGACCAGTATTTAATCTAATATTTGGTGCTTGTGATGAGTTTATAA
>VAPL010554269.1_pt1 | contig 11066 bp, 9 predicted proteins | sample 3395061 | NCBI WGS metagenome assembly VAPL01 (sample SAMN08290444, study PRJNA428436) | hydrothermal vent metagenome | isolation source: Deep-sea hydrothermal vent chimney 2 | place: Pacific Ocean: Juan De Fuca Ridge | depth 2182 m m
TATATTTGCGCCCACTTAATAAAAGTACAAATTAATAATCAAGGTCGTGTACCTTAAAAATTAACAAAAATGCCAGTAAAAATTAGATTACAAAGACACGGAAAAAAAGGCAAGCCATTTTATTGGATTGTTGCTGCTGATGCCCGTTCAAAAAGAGATGGTAGGTTATTAGAAAAAATAGGAACTTACAATCCGAACACAGACCCTGCAACCATAAATTTAGATCTAGATGGTGCTGTAAAATGGCTTCAAAATGGAGCACAACCTACAGATACTGCAAGAGCAATTTTATCGTACAAGGGAGCTATGCTAAAAAATCATTTAGCTGGTGGTGTTCGTAAAGGTGCTTTAACCGAAGAACAGGCTGAAGAAAAATTCAATGCTTGGTTAGAAGAAAAGGCAAGTAAAGTTTCTGCTAAAGAAGGTAGCTTAGCTAAAGATGAAGCTAAAATCAAAGCATTAGAACTTGAAAAAGAAGTAAACGAAAAACGTAAAGCTGTAGTAGTTGAAGAAACTGTTGCTGAAGAGGCTACAACTCAAACTGAAGAAGTAGTTGATGAAGCTCCTCAAACTATTGACGAAGCTGCTGCTGAAGCAAAAGGAGAAGAAGTTTCTGATACTGAAGCGTCTAACGAAGAAGAATAAAAAATACTTTTTATATCTTTTAAACCACGCTAAAAAAGCGTGGTTTTTTATTTTCAAAAACGTTTCTATTAATACAATTAGGTTTCGACAAGTTGAACTTGCTATCTTCTAGATAAAGTGTATTTTATCTCTCGATAATGCTCAACCTGACATCTAATTATAATTTTAATATTGTATGTCTCATCGAGCGCAGTCGAGATGCATATAATATTAATAATTTCTATAAATTTGTTATAGAACCTTAAAATCATGCAAAAAAAAGATTGTTTCTATTTAGGTAAAATTGTACGAAAACATAGCTTTAAAGGTGAAATTGTTATTAAATTAGATACAGATGAACCTGAATTGTATGCTAATATGGATGCTGTTTTTGTTGATCTTGGTAATAATTTACTTCCATTTTTTATAGAAAAAAGTTTATTACAAAAAGGAAATCAATTGCGTGTAAAATTTGAAGATGTTTCAAATGAAGAAGATGCTGATTCCATTTTAAAATCTGATGTATATTTACCATTAGAATTATTACCTAAACTTACTGGAAATAAATTCTATTACCATGAAGTAATTGGTTTTACTATAGAAGATATACATTATGGAAAAGTAGGTGTTCTAACAGGTATTAATGATAGTACGGCACAAGCTCTTTTTGAGATTAAAAACGGAGAAGTTGAAATCTTAATACCAATGATTGATGACTTTATTAAAAAGGTAGATCGACAACATAAAACGATTGTTATTGAAGTTCCGGAGGGACTCATTGAAATGTACCTATAAAATACAGTTGCAGTCAGCAGTAGAGTTTAGAATGTCATTGTGAGTCCACTTACCGGACGGGGCTGGAAGTGAGGAACGAACGATGTGGCAATCTCATACAACAAAAAAGAATTTTTAGTTATTAACCTGAGTTCTCGATACTATCCGCCTCTGGCGGATCACTCGAACTGACATTTTGGAAATTATTTAGCTTTATCATTCAGACCAGCTGAAGGAGGGGAAGAATCTCTCAAGATTCTTCAGTCGTTCCTGATAGCTATCGGAACTCCTTCTGAATGACAACGGAATGTCATTCAGAGCATAGCGAAGAATCTCAAAACGTAATGGCTAAAAGATTATATTGAAATTTAATGAACAAGCCTTTCAAATTTAAACAATTCACTATCTGTCAAGACAAAAGTGCTATGAAAGTTGGTACCGATGGGGTTTTATTAGGTGCATGGACTTCAATAGACGATAATCTCAATTCAATATTAGATATTGGCACAGGCACAGGTCTTATCGCGCTACAATTGGCACAACGAAGTGATGCAACAACTATTGATGCTTTAGAAATTGACAATAATGCTTATGAACAGGCTGTAGAAAATTTTGAAAATAGCGATTGGGGAGATCGTCTATTCTGTTATCATGCTTCCTTACAAGAATTTACACAAGAAATAGATGAACAATATGACCTGATTGTTACCAATCCTCCTTTTTATACTCCCACTCTGTCTTCGACATCTCTCTCAAAGGGAGAGAAAGCCATTTCTGAAGCTAGAAAAAAAGCAAGGTTTTATGATTCTCTACCATTTGAGAGTTTAATTTATTGTGTTTCAAAATTATTATCTAAAAACGGAATTTTTTCATTAATAATCCCATTTAAAGAAGAAGAAAAATTTATCCTTTTAGCAGAAAAGCACTTGCTGTTTCCTAACAGAATTTGTAGAGTCAAAGGCAACCCTCTATCAGAAATCAAAAGAAGTTTATTAGAATTTTATTTCCGTAAAGGCGAAATAAGAATTGAAAATTTAACTATTGAAATTGAACGTCATCAGTATACTGAAAGTTATATAAATTTGGTAAAAGGTTTCTATTTAAAAATGTAATTTTTTAAGGAATTTTTTGCCCTCTAGCCATTACCCATAAATTATACCAATCAAGTCTAGATAATTCTATTTTAACTGCATCTTTACAAGCTCTAATTCTTTCTGTATTTGTTGTTCCAATTATGGGTTGAATAGTGCCTGGAATTTTTAAAAGCCACGCCAACAAAATAGAAGCACCTGTAGTATTATATTTTTCAGCCAATAGACTAACCAAGTGTATGGTCTCATTATCTTCATCAGAAGTTGAACTTAATTTTCTAATAAACTTACCGCCATCTAAAGAGCTATAAGCTTGAATTGCCAAATCATGAATCTGGGCATATTCTAACAACCCTTCTACACCATTAAAATCAGTTTTGTTAACTCTATTCACTAAAACTCCACTGTCTAGTACTAATGAATGTCTTAAACTCAATTGTATTTGATTAGCAACCAATGGTTCATCGCAATATTTTTGAATCAGTTTTATTTGATGCAAAGACATATTACTAACACCAAAACGCTTCACCTTGCCCGCTTTTTTTAAAACGCTGAATGTATCTCCGATTTCTTCGGGATTCAACAATGGATCTGCACGATGTAATAAGAAAACATCTAAATAATCTGTATGCAAACGTCGTAAAATAGCATCAACTTGTTGTAATAAATATGCTTTACTTAAATCATAAATATTTGATTTTTTAATGCCTTTATGATAACAAATTCCTGCTTTAGATTGTACCGTTATTTTATCTCTTAAAGAGGGTTTATTATGTAATATTTTTCCGAAAACTGTTTCGGCTTTACCTAATTTGTAAATATCAGCATGGTCAAAAATGGTGATTTCAGATTCTAATGCTGCTTCAATTGCTCTTTCAGCAGTTAATATATCTGTAGCCGTAAGGGAATTGGTATTCCAATCACCTCCTAAGCCCATACAACCGTATATTATTTCTTTTTTTAAAATATCTTTTCGAATTATTCTCAACCATTTATATTTTCAGGATTATAGCCTAAATATGGCACTTTTATTTCGTTAAATTCAATCCCATATTCTTTTAACTCTTTCAAAATAGGTTCGTAGACTTCTTTTGTAATTGGCAATTGAACACCGGGAGTTTTTATTTGCCCGTTTAATATTTTAAGTGCGGCGATAGCTACCGGTAAGCCCACTGTTTTAGCCATCGCCGTATAGGTTTGATCTTCGCCAATAACCATCATGCTCGATTCTATTTGACGTTTCTCGCCTTGATATTCATATCCAAATTTATGCTGCATTACAATCATATCTTTATCATCTTCTTGCAATGTCCAACTATCCATTAATATTTTTTGTAACATTTGTGCAGGTGTAGCACCTTTAATTCCTATTTTTTTATTTGCATTAAAAATATCTAACTCTGTTAATTTTTCCCACATGACATCATCTTGGTCTATCTTAAGATATGAACGTAATTTTAATTCGACAGAATCATGCAGATTATAGGCTAAAAAAGAATTTGTAAAATCACGATTACTCATATTTTCTGAACCTTCCATAATATAACTATCATCAGTCATCCCTAACTGTACAAACATATTCCAAGCTCTTGAAAAACCAATATGTCTAATAGTACCTCTGTACATGGTCAGAATATCATCTAAACCATATTCTTTAATATATTTCAAAGAATCTCTATTTGCATAAGCTTCAAATTTACCATTACCATTTACATGCAAAATTTCTGTTCTCCTAAATAATTTATGATAGGGTATATATTTATATTTTCCTTCTTGAATAAATTTTGCAGCACCTCCTTGACCGGCCAATACTACATTTCTTGGATTCCAAGTAAATTTATAATTCCATAGATTAGTATCACTCTCAGGTGCTACCAAGCCTCCGGTAAAAGATTCAAACATTAACATTTTAGCACCATTACCTCTAATTTTATCAATAACTTGCATAGCGCTCATATGGTCAATCCCTGGATCTAAACCTATTTCATTCATAAAAACAAGTCCTTGTTTTTTCACCTCTTCATCTAAGGCTTTCATTTCTTTAGAAATATAAGATGCTGTGACCATATGCTTTTTATATGTAACACAATCTTTGGCAACTTCAATATGAAAACGAGCGGGTAACATAGAAACTACTATATCTGCATTTTGAATAGCTTTTTTTCTTGCAGTAGTATCAAACACGTCTAAAGCTATGGACTTTCCGTTGGCATGACTCTGTAGTTTAGCTTCAGCTGATTGTTTTGAAACGTCAGCAACTATAATTTGTAGATTTTCTTCAGTAGATTTATCTAATAAATATTTTATCAATGATGATGATGATCGACCAGCACCAATAACCAACACTTTTCTCATATTTTTTTATATCAGATTATTTAAAACGAAAGTAAGGAATTTGATGTATTTTATTCAAAAAAAGTTTTAAGTTTTATACAAACTCAAAATAGTACGTGCTTTCTCAAAATCTGACTCATTTACCATTAAGGTGGGTTCTAATAATTCATTTCTTTCAAAAAACAAATAGAACGGATAAGATGCAAGGCATATTTTTTTGTAATAACCATAGCTATTCCATAAAAAATATAACGCAGTCAGATTGTTCGTTATCTTTGTTCCCGAAAGGGTTTCCAGAGTTTCCCATATACTGTCTAAAATTTTATTACATTATCCGGATAGTGCTTCAAAAATTTTAGTTGTCTATGAAAAACTCTGAAAATTTTGATGCAAATCAATTATTAGAACCCACCTTAACTTGTATTCTTCTATAAAGGCAGTTCCAATAGTATAAGTAAGATTTTCATCAATCATATAACTTTTAATCTCTTCGTTTTCGAGCTTCGCTTTGGCTAAATGAATCTCGTGAATAAAAGTTGACCTAAATACTATTTTTAAGTTTTTTTTTTGAGTTTTCAATTGAATAAATTATTGAACTCATCTTGACTTTTTTGTTTTTAACCGAAAATGAGATGAGTTCATTTATTTAAATATACTACTTTTATATAAAATTTTTGAACTGATGAATAGAAATTTATCTATTACTGCCTTATTTGGAATTATAGCTATTATTTTAGGTGCTTTTGGGGCTCATGCATTAAAAGAAACATTAACTAGTGATGCTTTACAAAGTTTTAATACCGGGGTTCGCTATCAAATGTACCATGTTATCGTATTACTTTTTGTGAATACTTACTCCGGGTTTTCTACAAAAACTAAAAATTTAATCAGTTTTCTGTTTTTTATAGCCATACTATTTTTTTCAGGTTCTATTTATGCTATTACTGTAGGCAATATTGATCCAAAATCTATTTGGTTTATCACTCCTTTTGGAGGTCTTCTTTTTATAATTGGTTGGTTTATAATGCTTTTAAATTTTCTAAAAAAACATTAATTTTTTTATAGTACTTATTTAAAATAAAAAAAATACTAAAACGTTTTCGTTAAAAATAATTATGCTTAATTTTGCCTATCATTTTTAACTAAAACAAAAATGGAACACACAACTCAATCCGTAAACAGTGCTATGGAAAATTACGGAATAAAAAATGCTACTATACATTGGAATCTTACACCCGAAAAATTAACTAAAATTTGTGTAGATAATGGCTTAGGCAAACTTGCCAGTTCTGGCGCATTGGCAGTAAATACCGGTGAATTCACTGGTCGTTCACCCAAAGATCGATTTATAGTTAAAGATGATATCACCAAAGATAAAGTTTGGTGGGGTGATATTAATATTCCTTTCAATTCAGCTAAATTTGACAAGTTATATAACAAAGTAGTTGCACATCTTTCCGGTAAAGAAATATATGCCAGAGATGCTTATGCTTGTGCAGATGATAGATATCGTATAAATATACGGATGATTACTGAGCTTCCTTGGTCAAACTTATTTGCCTATAATATGTTTTTAAGACCTACTAAAGATGAACTTAAAAACTTCAAGCCAGAATGGACTATTATTCAAGCACCGAGCTTTATGGCTGTAGCATCTGAAGATGGTACGCGACAACATAATTTTGCAATTTTAAATTTTACAAGAAAAGTTGCTTTAATAGGCGGAACAGGCTATACAGGTGAAGTAAAAAAAGGTATTTTTTCTGCCTTGAATTTTATTCTACCTGTATTTAAAGAAACTTTGCCTATGCACTGTTCAGCCAATGTAGGTGAAAACGGTGAAACAGCTATTTTCTTTGGCTTGTCTGGTACAGGAAAAACTACGCTATCGGCAGATCCGAATAGAAAATTAATTGGTGATGATGAGCACGGATGGACAAAAGATAATATCATTTTTAATTTTGAAGGCGGTTGTTATGCAAAAGCAATTGATCTATCAGAAGAAAATGAACCGGATATTTATAGAGCTATAAAACCAGGAGCATTGCTAGAGAATATTGTCTTTAAAGAAGGAACTAATGAAGTAGATTTTTCTAATGTATCAATTACTCAAAATACACGTGTTAGTTATCCGATAGATCATATTGATAACATACAAGTGCCTTCATTAGCCGGTAATCCTAAAAATATATTTTTCTTAACTGCTGATGCTTTTGGAGTATTACCTCCAATTTCCAGATTACTTCCAAATCAGGCGGCTTACCATTTTATATCAGGTTATACAGCTAAAGTTGCCGGAACCGAAGCTGGTGTAAACGAACCTCAGCCTTCTTTTTCTGCTTGTTTTGGCGCTCCTTTTATGCCTTTGCATCCTGCAGAATATGCAGAAATGTTGAGTAAAAAAATGAAAGATTCTAATGTAAATGTATGGTTAATTAATACCGGATGGACAGGTGGACCTTATGGTGTTGGTACTAGAATGAAACTAAAGTATACACGTGCAATGATCAATGCTGCATTGAATGGTGATTTAGGATCTTATTGCTACGAAGATTATCATATTCATTCTGTTTTTGGTGTTGCTCAACCAAGAAAATGCCCGGGAGTACCAACTGAAGTGTTAAGTCCGAGGTCTACTTGGAACGATGACAAAGCTTATTATACAATGGCATTTAAACTATCAAATGCTTTTAGAGAAAATTTTGACAAATTCGAAGCTTTTGCTAATGAAGAAATTAGAAGAGGTGGACCACAAAGGTTTACATTTTAATCAGCCATCAACCCTAAAATTTCCGAGTCTCATGTTGTATTTACGCTGTGCGAACTGAAAATAGTTAAATAATTTATAATTAACTTCTAATCCATAATCAATATTAGGTTGGTAGTCAATTATATTTTCATAGATATTAGGATTAAATCTTGACGGATTTATAACCCTATTATTCCACTCAACTACATATATTCTATTTCTAGTCTCTAAGTAGCTTTGAGAATAGTAATTCATAGGTTTAGCAATGGAATTCAAATAAAAATTAAACCCCACATCAATAATAATAATTTCATACTCTAAACTATCGTTTGCAATTCTAACAGGTTCTTCTTTTTGATTGTCAGTAGTGGCAACTGTTTTTTTAGGTGTGCCACAAGCAACTATCAAAAAGCCTAAAATTGATATTGTGTAAATTAAATTCCTCATAATAAATGATTTATAATACTACAAAAACTATTCCAAATTTAGTGAATAAATTCTATCTATAATTTGATTATATTTATTAATAACAACACTAATCCCGATAGCTATCGGGACTCAAGGGGACAGTTCAAACATTAAAATTATAAAAAGATGTGCTAAAACTCCAATTTTAATTGAATATCAAATACGGCTGATTTTTCTTTCTTTTTACTATTTGTATCTAAATTTGTTAAGGACAAACCCAACAATCTAACTGAGTTATGCATTTTCTCTTGATATAACAATTCTTTAGCAACCTCAAGTAATAGATCTTTATCATTGATAAAATATTGTAATGTTTTACTTCGGGTCTGTAAAGAAAAATCGCTATACTTAATTTTTAATGTGATGGTTTTACCGGAAACTTTTGTTCTTTTTAGTCGTTTTGCTAACTCCTCAGCAATACGTTCTAACTTTTCTAACATATATACTTCTGAAGTCAAATTTGTATGAAAAGTATGTTCGGTAGCTACAGACTTCCTTATTCTATCCGTTTTAACTTGACTATTGTGGATTCCTCTTACAATATTGTAATAATACCCTCCTGATTTTTTAAAATGTTGCGTTAAAAACTCTAAGGATCTTTCTTTTAGGTCTTTTCCAGTAAAAATACCTAGGTTATACATTTTTGCAGCAGTAACTTTACCAACACCATAAAACTTTTCAATAGCTAATTCTTCCAAAAATAAAATCACTTCTTCCGGTGGTACTGTTTTTTGTCCGTTGGGTTTATTAATATCAGAGGCTACTTTAGCAATAAACTTATTGATTGAAATTCCTGCCGAAGCTCGTAAACCTACTTCATCAAAAATGCGTTGTCTTATTTCTTGTGCCAACATAGTTGCTGATGACATGTTCTTTTTGTTATGAGTGACATCTAAATATGCTTCATCTAACGAAAGTGGTTCTACCAAATCGGTATATTCAAAAAAAATATTTTTTATTTGTTTAGATATTTCGCTATACCTATCAAACCGTGGTCTTACAAAAATAAGATGAGGACAATTTTTTCTTGCCAATACACCACTCATCGCCGAACGAACCCCAAACTTACGTGCTTCATAACTGGCTGCAGAAACCACACCTCTATCTCCACCACCGCCGACAGCTAATGGTTTTCCTCGTAATTCAGGATTGTCTAGCTGTTCTACAGAAGCGTAGAATGCATCCATATCAACATGAATAATTTTACGATGTGCTACATTTTCATTCACATTATAAAACTACAAAAAAAAGACCTCACAGGTTTTATGTACTGAACTCGTTTCAGTATCTAACCTGTGAGGTCTAAATTAAATTTTAAATCAGTAGTGCCCAGTTAAAGACGTAAGACCGCTTCGCTAATAGAACCAAGATTTAAGACTTAATTGTAACTAATTGATAAAGGTTTGATTAGAATACAAATTTTCATAAAATCCAAACATTTTAAATTTTTTAAAAAGCAAGGATACATTTTTAGAAAACCTTGGAGTCCTTTATATACTTGTAATTTTAGTTCATAAACTACTTTTTACCGGACAACAGTGATTTTAAATCTATATTCTTCCCTTTCGGGGGGGTTATTTCCTAGATAATGGCATTGAATAATTTGAAAAATAAGATTTACCTAAATGTCACATTGAGCGCAGTCGAAATGCTTAAAGCATCAATATAAAAGCTCTTCTCCCAAAGCTTCGGGACGCTCAAGAGGACATGTTAATTACTTTTCAAACTAAAATGCCTCATTCTAATTCTAGAAAATGACCTTTCGGGGAGACCCGGGAGAGGCTAACTACACCACTCCTTGAGCCAACATAGCATCAGCTACTTTTACAAAACCTGCAATATTAGCACCTTTTACATAATCTATAGAGCCGTCATCATTTTTTCCATATTTAAGACATGCAGTATGTATATCTTCCATAATCTGCTTCAATTTAGCATCTACTTCTTCTCTTGTCCAATTATAACGCAATGAGTTTTGACTCATTTCTAAACCAGAAACAGCAACGCCTCCTGCATTTGAAGCCTTACCTGGAGCAAATAACATTTTATGTTTTTGAAAAGCTGTAATCGCTTCAGGAGTACAGGGCATATTGGCTCCTTCACTTACACAAATACAACCATTCGAAGCTAATGTATTCGCAGCGTCACCATCTAATTCATTTTGTGTTGCACATGGTAATGCAATATCACATTTTTCAGCCCAAGGTTTTTTACCTTCAACAAATTTAGCATTCGGATATTTTGTAACATATTCTTTTATTCTACCTCGTTTTACATTCTTCAAATTCATTATAAAGTTTAACTTATCAGTATCTATGCCATCAGCATCATAAATATATCCTGAAGAATCAGACATTGTAACTACTTTACTTCCTAATTCAATCGCTTTTTGGGTAGCAAATTGTGCTACATTACCGGAACCTGAAATAGTTACTGTTTTTCCTTTAAAAGAATCGTTTTTAGTTGCTAACATATTCTGAGCGAAATACACATTGCCATAACCGGTAGCTTCCGGTCTGATCAAAGACCCTCCCCAAGTAGCACCTTTACCTGTTAATACACCGGTAAACTCATTACGTAATTTTTTATATTGACCGAATAAGAATCCTATTTCACGACCTCCAACACCAATATCGCCTGCAGGCACATCAGTATTATGACCTATATGGCGACATAATTCGCTCATAAAAGCATGGCAAAAACGCATAATCTCATTATCTGATTTTCCTTTCGGATCAAAATCAGAACCTCCTTTACCACCACCCATTGGCAATGTTGTTAAAGAATTTTTAAATACTTGCTCAAAAGCCAAAAATTTTAAAATACTTAAGTTTACTGTAGGATGGAATCTTAAACCACCTTTATAAGGACCAATAGCAGAATTCATTTGTATACGATATCCTCTATTTACCTGAACTTCATCGGCATCATCAACCCAACTAACTCTAAACATGATTACTCTTTCAGGCTCAACCATTCTTAATAGAATATTTTTACCATGATAGATATCATTATTAACAATATAA
>VAPL010694636.1_pt1 | contig 11065 bp, 11 predicted proteins | sample 3395061 | NCBI WGS metagenome assembly VAPL01 (sample SAMN08290444, study PRJNA428436) | hydrothermal vent metagenome | isolation source: Deep-sea hydrothermal vent chimney 2 | place: Pacific Ocean: Juan De Fuca Ridge | depth 2182 m m
CGGGATCGGTTCTTTGGACATATCGAATCCGAAATCAAGACAGGTCTTGAAAATATTCGGAAAGCGTTCGCGGCTCCTGTAACCTTCAATATGCGTCACGTCCAAATAGACGCAATCCTCGCCGCTCTGTTTCATTTCAAAGTCGATGGCGCGGGCGACGATATCTCTTGGAGCCAGACACCCTAAGGGATGATATTTTTCCATGAACGTTTGACCGTTCTTCCGGCGTAAAACGCCGCCTTCGCCACGAACGGTTTCTGAAATGAGAAACGACTTGGCCTGCGGATGAAACAGGCAGGTGGGGTGAAACTGGAAAAACTCCATGTTGGCGATTTTCACTCCCGCACGGTAAGCGATGGCCACCCCGTCTCCCGTCGCTGTGTCCGGGTTCGACGTGTACAGATATACTTTTCCAGCACCTCCGCTGGCTAAAAGCGTGACCTTGGACATAAAGGTTTTGACCTTATTACTCTTGGTATCCAGGGCGTACAATCCCAGCGACTCATCCTTGGAACTTCCCGGAATGACGGACGCGTCCATCTTGGCCAGGGTGATGAGGTCGATGACCATGTGGTGGGGAAAAATTTCTATATTGGATTTTTCATGCACGGCTGCAATCAGGGTGCGTTCGATTTCCCATCCCGTGAGATCGGTGGCGTGGAGGATTCGGCTCTTGGAATGGCCGCCCTCTTTGCTCAGGTGATAGTCTTTTCCGTGGTGCACCCGATCGAATTTCGCGCCCAGACCGATCAACTCCCGGACCCGGGTCGGGCCTTCCTTGCAGATACTGCGAACCACATCTTCCTTGCACAACCCGCGTCCCGCCTGGATGGTATCCTGGGCGTGAAGGTCGCACGAGTCGTCATCGGCCATGACCGAGGCAATGCCCCCCTGGGCGTATTTTGTGGCGGACTCTTCCAACGCATCTTTGGTGATGATGCCGACGGACCCAACCTCGGAAACTTTGAGCGCGAAGGTGAGGCCGGCCACGCCGCTACCGATAACCAGAAAATCCTTGTAAATATTCATCGTCGCATTATATCCACTTACACCTTTAATTTCAACGAGATACTACATATTTACAGCGAAAGCGCGAAGCTTGACCTAATATCAACGCGCTACAAGGTTGAGGGCTGATTAAATTACAATAACTGTGGAATGGTTGAGAAAATGCTACCGGAATGAATCTTGATTGAGGGAGTTGGCACTTGCAAATGCCGAAGAAAATCGTTTTCAGAAACCACCGTTGTTGGTGATGTTGCCATTGGGACCGACGGTCCAGGTCACACCGGGAAGACCCACATGCGTGGCGGTAGAGGTAAAACCAGCCTCTTGACCTAAAAGCCCGGCACCCATGGTGATGGTCACATTATTGGTGGAAACAAATCCATAAAGAGGCCCTTGTATCCCCGCCACGTCATTGGTACAGGGAGTCGTGGAGTTGTTCGCTCCGGTTCCCCAGAGAGCTTTGCACGTAAGATACACATTTTGCAGGTCCGTCGAAGTGACGGCGGCCAACGAACGATTCCGATACTGGGCGAACTGAGGGAAGGCGATCGCCGACAAAATACCGATGATGGCGATGACGATCAGCAACTCGATCAGGGTGAAGCCTTTTTCGTTCTTGAGATTTTTGTGTGTTTGAGTTTTCATGGCCGAGGGTTTTTCTGAAAGATGACTCCTCCATTTCGCCCCACCAAGGGACGAAACCGGACGAGTTGATTGAACCTTAGACGCTGGGGGTCTCAAAAATCCCACCTGGGCTGGGAGCCAACCCCTTAAAATCAAGGGGTTGGCCAGAACCAGTTGATTACGGTTTAGAATCCACCGTCATTCGTGATGGAACCATTGGTAGCCATCGTCCAAGTTATACCGGCAACACCAGCGTGGGTTGCGGTCGCGGCAAAAGTGGCTTACGCACCATTACCAATGGCGACCACTACGTTCACGGTCGGCGTAAAACCATATAAAGCCTGCGTGATCCCACCTGGAACAACCGCATCATTGGTACAAGGGGTAACAGCCGTGTTGGCTCCGGTTCCCCATACGGCTTTACACGCCAGATACACATTGTGCAGGTCGGATTGAACCTGTGAGGAATTCGCACGAGCCCGATACTGGCTGAACTGAGGAATGGCGACTGCGGCCAGAATACCGATGATGGCGATGACGATCAGCAACTCGATCAGGGTAAAACCCTTTTGGTTCTTATGAGCGTTTAATTTTGACAACATTCTTTCTCTCCTTATTCTAGGTTGAACAACCGGTTTATAAAAACAAAGGTGTTTGAAACCTACTGAATTCTGTTTTTCCTTAAATAGGTGCAAACCGGATGCCAATATCGGGAGAAACGTCAAAATCTTCATAACATCCCAATAAATAATGGCTTTTATTTGACACACCCTACAGCCATTGCCCGAAATATAGTCACAAAATCATTAATCGACAAATTACGTCACTCGAGATGATAATAAATTTCAATTCCCCCGGCCTATAAATTGGTATAATTTTCAGTGCATCAGGGGTCCAGACTCTGAACTGGATTGTTTTATCGATGGTTATTTTCATTCAGCAGGTTGCGGGGCTATTTCGGAGGATAAAATCATTTCCCCTCATTAACGAGAAAGAGTAAATTTAAATTTCCCTAAGCCGCATAAAAATGAGACCTTTGCTGTTGCGAGGAGCGCAGTTGGCGACGAAGCCGTAATATTTTTCATTAGCCTTCGTGCCCGGCACGGGTAAATCCAGGGTCTCTGGGTCGCCACGCCGCTTCGCAGCTAGCGATGACGTATACGAGTGGCTCATTATGGTCGATCAGGTGTTCCCATGAAAACCCAACCACGCATGAAAAAGAACGCCCGCAAACGAGTGGGAATTCTTGGCGGGTCCTTCGACCCGGTCCATAGGGGTCATATTGGTCTTGCGACCGGGGCAAGGGAGAAGTTCAAGCTCGACCACATTTTATTCATCCCCGCCTACCTGTCCCCGCACAAGCTCACCAGCGAACCGGCCTCCCCCCGTCACCGACTGGCAATGCTGAAGCTGGCGCTTGGCCCCTATCCCTTTTTTTCGACCTTAGAGATCGAACTTGAGAAAAGGCAAGTGTCCTTCACCATCGACACGCTGTCTGCTTTGACCACCTTAAATCCTGACACGGACTTTTTTCTCATCATAGGAAAAGACGCTTTCCTGAGTATTACAACCTGGAAGTCCGTGCATCGGCTTTGGGAATGTGTCATGTCATCGTGGCGACACGACCTGGCTATGTGGAAGGAATTGAAGAGTGCCTTGAAAGTATTTGCGCCGGATGCGAAAATTTGTATTCACCGGCGACTCTGGAAGAGGATGTCACAGTGTTTCGTCATCTTGAAAAAAAGACCACGCTCAATTTTTTCGATCTTCCCCCAATGGATATCTCGTCATCCGTCATCCGTGAAAGAATCAACCGTCATCAGGAAATCAAAAAAATGTTGCCAGCCGAAGTCGAAAATTATATGATTGCAAATCAACTTTACCTGGAACAGTCCCACCTTTAAAGGGGTTGCATGAAAGAACCTGTAAACGAACTTCGGCAACTTGTAGTGACCGCCGCCGACGACAAACAAGCCATCGACCTGGTGACGCTCGACTTGCGTGGCCGCTCTGACATGACGGATTACTTTGTCATTTGTAGCGGCAACTCCCGCTCACAAGTGCAGGCCATCGCAGATTCCATTCAGGAAAAAACCTATGGAACCGAACACAAAGTATATGCCATAGAAGGGTATTCAACAGGCAACTGGGTGATTTTGGATCTGGGAGATATTTTTGTCCATGTATTCCATAAGGATGTCAGGACGCATTATGATCTTGAACGGTTGTGGGGCGAAGTCCCCGTCAAAGTAACCGTGGAACCGTGAACACCTTAGAGGAGCGCCTGTATTAATGCCTAGTAAGAAACTTCCTTCGTATTTATCCAAGCTGCAAGAAATCCGCAACGTCTTGCTTGGGGACGTTGAGAAAAATTTCAAAAACAGCCAGACAGAATCCACCGAGCCGGTCGCGGATATCACCGACGACGCCGCTCGAATTTATTCTAACCAACTCATGACGAATCTTGGCGAACAGGATTGGGAAAAGCTAAAGCAGGTCGACGAAGCTCTGGATAAAATCAAGGATGGGAGCTACGGAACCTGCTCCACCTGCGAAGAACCCATTCCCGAAGCCCGATTGGATGTCCTGCCTTTTGCTAAATTTTGCGTGGAGTGTCTGAGCAAAATAGAAAATGAGCCCCAAACTCCAACAAATGACATGCCGGAAAATATTAGCGGGGAAAAGGTTTGATCGCACTCCTGAATCAAAATTTTGCTGAAGACGATTGAAATTAAGGCGGGTTTGCCACCTCCTCATCCGGGCTCATGACCATTGATTCAGGAAATCCACTAATATGATGAAAAGTAGCTCAAAAATTTCAGCCATTGCGGGGGCCAATCTCCCGATTTGGCATGCTATAATCCGGCTTCCAAAATATCAGAACGGTTTAAACACCACGTTAGCAACCCCTAAAATACGGCTAAAATTACAGTGACTCTGAAACATATTTTACTCTTATTGATTTTCACTCTGCTGTCGGTATACATCGCCTTCCTTAATCCTCATGAAGTTGAAGTGTTCCTGACGCAATCGTTTTCCCTGCGCATGCCCATGGTGATTCTCCTTCTGAGCTTTATCCTGATCGGAGTCCTGGTCACTGCCGTGATGAACTGGACGTTAAAAGTAAAGTCCTCTTTTGGAAACTTGAAAAACCACTTCCAGCAACAACACATTGGGAAAAGACAGCAGTGGTGTCGCGATCAGTATGAGAGAGGTAAAAGCGTTTTTGCCGGCGGCAATCTTGAAAAAGCCAACGTGATTTTCAATAAGATCCTTGAGGAGTTTCCAAACCACGTGGGCGCCCTGAATTACAAAGGCGATATCGCGCGCCAGAAAGGCAATAGCGACCTTGCCTTGGAACTGCACTTGAAAGCCTCGGAAATAGCACCCAGAAGTTTTAAAACCCTCAACCACCTGGCCGAAGATTATTCCAGCACGGGGTCATTAGCTGAGGAAACCGCGACCCTGGAAAAAATCCGCCAAAGCGAGCCCGACTCTCCTTTGATTTTGTCCAGAATAAGGGACTTGCATTTAAAGAATGAAGATTGGCAAAATGCGTCCGTACTGCAAAAACGGATTGTCGCTTTAACCGAAGACCAGAAGCAGAAAAAGAAAGAAGAGGAATTGTTCAGCCAGATAATTTACAAAAATGGTCTGACTTACTGGGAGAAGGGGCAGGTCGATTCGTCCATCTCCGAATTTAAAAAAGCCCTGCGTATCAGTGGAAAATGCATCCCCGCATACATTACTCTGGGCGATGCCTATCTGAAATCGGGAAACAAAAAACATGCTCTCAAGACCTGGGAAGTGGGCCTGACCTACACCCATTCCCCTTTGATCCTTCTGCGCCTGCAAAAGATGTTTCAGGGATCGGACGACTTGAAAAGTCTGCAAAAAATTTATCAGGAAGCGATCAAGTCTTCCACCAACTCAGTGAAAGACACTCTGGTTCTGCTCAATGGGGTTTTCTACATGGACCGGGGAGAAACCAACGAAGCCATTGAATCTCTGGAAACCATTCAACCGGACAAATCGGTATTGCATTCTGTATTGCTGGCAAATGCCTACCAACAAAAACAAGACACCTCCAACACGGAAAAAGCGTCGCAGTCGGCTTTCAGTCGAGCCAGGGAAACTTTGCTGGAAATGGTTTGCACCGAATGCAACGGCTCTTTTAAAGAATGGTCGAGCAACTGCCCTGAGTGCAAAACCTGGAACAGCCTGAAACTCGCCACCCAATGAACAACCTCGCCGCAAGCGGACGGGATATCCCCGACAGAAAGTTTCTTTTAAAATACGTGTTGGCCTCGGGAAATTAAACCCACTGGTGGGATTAAAAAAAGGCTCTGCGCGTCAACTCCGCACGAGCCCTTTTCAATCTGTCCTACAAGACAAACCCACAACCTCTACGCAATTTTTTTTACTATCGGTTGATGAGTTGCAGGTCCAGAATTTTACTGTTTTTCCTGAACACTTTAGCTGAGACAAGCGTTTCTTTTTCCAGTTGAAAAAACATGCCTTGCTCAGGGTAGCGCGCGATTTGCGCGTTCATGGATTTTGGCACTCCGTAATTGGCCACCAGGTCATTGAACTTTGCGCCGATTTTAACTCCCTTCGCAAACGATCCCCTAAAAGTAGGCAGGATTTCAATTTCATCCACCAGGGTCGATTTATTCACCGTATGAACCACCACCCCTTGAGCGAGGTACTCTATGACCACGCTATCCGTTAAAGGTTCCGTGCCGCGATTCACCGTAAATTTATCGGGGATGCCCATTAAAGCGATCACCTGGCTCACCGGCATTCCCACTTTCAAGTTTTCTCCGATGACAAGAGTTGCTTTTTCATCGGCCATAGCCGAGCTGGCCATCAAACAAATCATTATTGCCCCAACAAACGATTTCATCGCTTTCACGAGTTTCTCCTTTAAATAAAAAATTTTCCGAGGACATGACAGCGCCGGACGCCGGAACGACATAACTCATTGAAAGTTTAAGGCTTGCCGACAAATAATATAGTGATATTATAACCGGTACAGGGCCTCAAGATAAAATTTAAATGTAAAAACCATTGCAAAACCCCGCGTTATCGATGTCCTTCCAGCGACCCTGTTTTTCTATTCGGACTCCTTTTCAGTCCTCATCCGGTTCCAGGCCCACGTTCAAATTTCGTCTTCGATCCCGCTTCATCCTGGTTTTATCTTTCTGAAATTTTCGCCACTGGGCCGCATCCTCTTTCTTGGGGAGGGTTGATTCTTCAAATTCATCCTCATCGAAATCAAACCTGGCAGAACTTTTACGTGAAATATTTTGAGTCGTTTTGGGCGATGCTCTTTTTCCCTCCTCAAACTCCTTGTCGGTCAACGCCAGCTCCATCTCTACAAGACTTTTGATTCCCTTGACAGCCCGGCGTTTTGACAACGCTTCTCCGCGGGCTTTTATTTCTTTCGAATTGACCAGACCGGACTTCCACTGTTTAGGAATGCCGTCGAATCCATACAACGCCCCGGCCCAGGCGCCGACCAGCGTGCCCAGACGAGTCGACTCCTTGCCCATGTTGAGCGCAGGGGTCAGGATACTGGCAAAATCCGCTCCCCCTTTTAAAACCAGAGTCAGTGCCAGCGGAATCAAAGTCAGTACATGGCCCTGAGCGGGATTCGTGAATTTATTTTTTCCATACGCAGAAGCGTTTTCCGAGATCCAATCAAACAGAGAATCCCGTTCCTCATCAAAGCGCTCCAATAATCCCTGCACAGTCAAGCGCACCGCCTGAAATATTTTCTCGTCAAACACCTGCGCAATTTCCGGGAATCGTTCTTTAAGAATGTATTCAATACCCTCCGAGGCGGTCACCGCATCTTTTAGAATCTGTCGGGACTTTTCCTGCCCCAGGCCCTCCGTGTCTTCATCGCATTCAAGAGAAATAAAACAGGTCGTGAGATGACCCACAAGCGCCGTCCCGATCACTTCCATCGGGTTCTGGCTCAGCAACAGGCCGGTTTCCAGGCATTGCCGAAGCATTTCGGGGGATTCCTGCTGATGGAACAAAGCAATGGGAATGGCGAGAGGGGGGGTGCTGCAACCCGCAAGATTCTGATCGGCCGGAATCAGTGGTTCCCGTCCTGGAAACGATTCCACCGCCTGATAAAAACCGCCTTCCACATGGCGGAACGACCCATAATAATTTTCCGGACCATTGGCGGCGAGTTCCCGAAACAGCTCTGCAATTCCGGCGACATGAGCCTTTTTGGTTTTGAGAATGACGTCGCAGACCGCCAGAGCGCGTTGGGTTTGCGCGCCGTACAGGCCTTTCATCCGGTAACGTTTGACCCCTTTGCCGATGAATTTGCGCACATCCTTGAAATCGTCCATCGACTTAAAACATTGTTTGACGGTTTCGGGCTTGAGACCCTTCACCGCCATTCCCATGGCGTCGCCAACCGCCATGCCGAACCAGCTTCCCAGAATTTTATCTTGCGAGGGTTTCATACGATGAGAACGTCGTGAATAGCGCTGGACCCAATATTAGCGAGCGTTGGATTTTTGAAGAATTAATAGTTCACCTATGATTGATCACAGGGGCATGAATTTAAAGGAAAGGATATCACAAGCATCAGGTCGAAGTTTCTTCCCCGGGTAACGGGGTCTCCCGTAAAGCGGGCGCTACGCTTATGGTGAACAACTCGGTGGGCTTGTCCTGAAGGGCCAGAACCTGGGTGATGCGTGCGGCCTTTTCACCCAACGCCTGCTCTGCGGTCAAGATGGCCAGCTCTTTGAGGTTATTGGTTTCACTCAAGTGCATCAACACCACCAACTGCAGGCCCTCGTGGTTGGCGTCCGCCAGCAACTCGCCGCAGGCTTCATTGGACAAATGACCGACCGCACTTTTGATCCTTTGCTTGAGCGGCCAGGGATAGGGGCCAACCTCCAGCATGTTGATATCGTGGTTTGCTTCCACCAACAAGGCAGTCGATTTTCTTAATTTTTCGCGGACAAACGGCGTCACTTCTCCGAGATCGGTCGCGTGACCGATTTTTATGTCCCCGTGCCTGATGACAAAAGCCACCGACTCTTCGGCATCGTGGGGCGTGGCATACGGTTCCACCAGCATGTCTCCAATGGAAACCGGCTCCTCGGAACGGATCGGAGCCCAGGACGGAATACGCCCAATTCGGCTTTGAATTTTTCTAAGGGTTCCTTCGGTGGTATACAAGGGAATATTGTGCTTCCGCACCAAAGGCCCAACTCCCTTGAAGTGGTCCGAATGTTCGTGGGTGACAAACACCGCGTCCAAATCTTTCATGTCACGTCCGATACTGGCCAACCGGGCGCTTAATTTTTTTTCACTCAACCCGGCGTCCAGTAAAATGGAATAGTTATCCGTTTCAACATAAGTCGAGTTTCCCGCGCTACCGCTAGCCAACACACTGATTTTCAAATAGCCCGCCTTTCAGGATGGGTCACAATCTAGGGTTTAGGGAAAATTTGTATTTCGTCGGTGAAAAAACGTTTTTCACATTGACTGGGGTCTTTTTTGACAATCGATTTTCTGAAAGCGTCGTCGATGCGCAACCAGCGTTCGGCAAGTTCTTCGGGCACACCGCATTCCCGGAGGGAGTCTTTTAAAATCTCGTTCCTCAAATCGAACATCTCGGCGGTGACGAACATATGCTTGTGCGCGTTTTTTGGCAAAGCGCCGGAATAAATTTTTCCGCCGCCCATGTTCGACACCATGAAATCGGTTTGTTGATTTTCTATGGTTTTCTGATCGATCGTGGAAAAAAATTGTTTCAACCAGGGGTGCTCATAAAGCTTGTCATAAAATACTTTGTGAACGCGTTCCAGAGCCGGTCGGCCGCCCACATTTTCAAAGAGGGTTGTGTCTTCCATTGATTTCAAATCCTAGGTTGTTCAGGGTTTGCTCTTTTTTCCGTGAACGAGGGCCAGAGAGTCCATCAGATATTCGTCGTTGACTTCAACAAATTTCGCGGCCACGTAATAGGGATTGTATTGCGGGGGATTCACGCTGGCCGGCGAGTCACAACGAAGGATTTCAGCTTTGAGTTCATTGTTCCTTAAATCCTCGCTGGCGTTTATTTCCAGAGTGACCAGAGAACCTACGGGCAAAGGTCGACCCAGTTTAAAAGAAATTCCCTGCACGGTCAGATCCACCAACTCGGCGGGCATTCGAATTTCGTTTTCCTGAATCTGAACTTTCAGGGAAATCGCCACTCTGGGGAAAAACCGTTTATCGCTGTTTGATTCATCCATAGCGTAAAAAATTAATCGTCTATTTGGGCTTTTTGGAGTTTGCCGCTGTAATCCACGTAAACCGATTTCCATTCGGTAAACGTTTCCAGAGCGGCGGTCCCCGCCTCGCGGTGGCCGTTGCCGGTTCCTTTGGTGCCGCCAAAGGGGAGCTGAATTTCCGCGCCAATGGTCGAGGAGTTGATGTAGGTGATCCCGGTGTCCAAATGCTCAATGGCCTGAAATGCGCGGTTCACATCCTGAGTGTATAGCGACGATGATAATCCGAAAGCGGAGTCGTTGACGATCTTGATTCCGTGGTCGAGACTTCTACAGGCAATGACGCTCAAGACCGGGCCAAAAATTTCCTCCTGGGCAATGCGCATTTTAGGCGCCACGTCGCCAAATATCGTCGGCTTGAAAAAGAAACCTTTGCTACACCCTCCCGCACGATGCGCTTTACCGCCAAGAAGCAATTTCGCGCCTTCATCGACACCGATCTTGCAATAGCTTTGCACTTTTTCTCTTTGAGCTTCGTTGACCAGAGGGCCGACATCGACCTTTTCGTTCAGGCCATCTCCCAGTTTGAGTTCCTGCGCTCGCTGTACCAGAAGATGGGTGAACTTTTTTAAAACTTTTTTATGCACGATCACCCGGCTACACGCCGTGCATCGTTGCCCCGTGGTGCCGAACGCGCCCCAGATGACACCTTCGACCGCCAGGTGCAAGTCGGCGTCATCCATCACCAGGATGGCGTTTTTGCCGCCCATTTCCAGAGAATATTGTTTCATCCGCCGGGCGCAATGCTGGGCCACCACCCCCCCGGTCTCGGTGGAACCGGTGAACGACACCATGTTCACTTTCGGGTGGTCGAGCAGAGGCGTGCCCACTGCCGTTCCCGATCCCGTGACAAAATTGACCACTCCGGGAGGCAGTCCCGCCTCTTCTAAAATCTTCACAAAATGATAGACCGAAAGCGGTGTGTCGCTCGCGGGTTTGATGACAACGGTATTGCCCGCGACCAGGGCCGGAAATAATTTCCACGACGGAATGGCCAGTGGGAAATTCCAGGGCGTGATGGCGGCGACCACGCCTACCGGCATTCGAACCGACATGCAGAACTTATCGTTCAATTCTGACGGGACCGTCTCTCCTGTCAGCCTGCGGCCTTCACCTGCGGCGAAATA
>VAPL010046624.1_pt1 | contig 11056 bp, 11 predicted proteins | sample 3395061 | NCBI WGS metagenome assembly VAPL01 (sample SAMN08290444, study PRJNA428436) | hydrothermal vent metagenome | isolation source: Deep-sea hydrothermal vent chimney 2 | place: Pacific Ocean: Juan De Fuca Ridge | depth 2182 m m
CGGTCGAGCGCGGTGGCGTAGCGATTGTAGGCGATCACCGCCGGAATCGCGGCGAACAGGCCCATCGCGGTGGCCACCAGCGCCTCGGAGATGCCCGGCGCGACGTGGGCGATGGTGGCCTGCTTGGCGCCGCCGAGGCTCTGAAAGGCGTTCATGATCCCCCACACGGTCCCGAACAGCCCGACGTAAGGGCTCGTCGAACCCACCGTCGCAAGGAATGGCAACTGGGTCTCGAGTTCGTCCACCTCGCGGGAGAGCACCACGCGCATCGCGCGCTGCGCACCCTCCACCACCGCGCGCGCCTCGGCGCCGGACTGCTTGTGCAGGCGCATGAACTCTTTGAATCCGGCCTCGAAGATCCGTTCCATCCCGGCGAGGTCGTGGTTGCGACGACCGAGCTGCTGGTAGATGGCGCCGAGGTCCGTCCCCGACCAGAAGCGGTCCTCGAACGCGTCCGCCGCCAACTGCGCACGCCGCAGTATCTTGCGTTTCTGCAGGATCACCGTCCAGGACAGGATCGACGCCAGCAGCAGCGCGAGCAGCACGGCCTGCACCAGCAGGCTCGCGTTCATGACCAGATGGAGAATGGACAGATCGCTACTCACCGGGGATCTCCAAAAGCAAGGACCGCGGCAGCGCGCGGGGGTTCAGTGTCCGGGCGTCCAGACAGGCGATGCGCACACGACCCCGACACAGCGGCCGTGACGGCCCCCCCCGCCCCACCCGCACCTCCTGATCCAGCACCAGGCTCGCCGGGCGTTTACGCACCGGTTGCACGGTGACGTCCAGGAGGTCGTTGAAACGTGCCGGCTTGATGAAATCGAGGCATACCGAACGCACCGCGAAGATGACTCCTTCCCGCTCCCGCAGCCGGTCCTGTTCAAACCCCAGCGCGCGCAGCCACTCGGTACGTGCCCGCTCCATGAATTTCAGGTAGTTCGCGTAATATACGATACCACCGGCGTCGGTATCCTCGTAGTACACCCGAACCGGCCACACGAACACGCTCACGATCGTGACAGGGATTTGCACCGCGTTGCAGTGAAGTTCAACCGACGCCCCGCTTGGGCTTCGGCTACTGTACGGGGCCCGCCACACTCCGGCAAGGGGTTCTTCGAAATGTCATCGCCCGCCGCTCAACGCCGGGGGCGATACCACGACGGCACGCCCTTTCGGCTCGATCTCCCCGACGCGCAAGGCCCCTGCCCGGAAGGGCGGCGCACGACCGACACCCCGAGCGACGGCGGCTCGCCGAAGGTGCGCCAATTTACTGAGACACAAGGATTTTTAATGTCCCCGGCCGGCCGCTGCTGCACGGCCGGGACCATGGGATCTCCGGTGAACTACAGTAACGGAGGGGAACCAATACGACCGCCCCTATGGAAGCCCCTCCCATTCTTCGGAATGGATCTCACCGTATCGCGTGAAAACTCCAAATCAAGCCTAACTCCTCGCCGGGTTGTGCCGATATCCAGATACCCGCCGGTTGCCCAGGGGCATCCCGGAAATCCCGGTTATTCCGGCAGGCCGGGAAATGGACGGAAACAATGCGCGAAGGTCAAGAACACGGCGAAATCGTCGGGGTGCCCGACGCCGGCCATGCGGCCGACCTCAACGAGGTGCTGCACGGCATTCTGGAGACGATTCTCCAACTGCCCTGGTTGGAAACAAACGCCGGCGGTGTCTTTCTGTCGGGGCCGGCGAACAGGCGACTGAAGCTCGCCTCCGCGGTCAACTTTCCCCCTTCCCTAAAGAACGCCTGTGCCAAGGTGCGCTATGGCCACTGCCTGTGCGGCCGGGTGGCGGCATCGGCCGAACTCCTGCACACGGACTGCGTGGACGAACGGCATGAGACTCATTACGAGGACATGTGCGACCACGGCCACTACGTGGTGCCGATCAAGCTGCGGAACCGGCTGCTGGGCGTTATGGTCCTGTATCTCAAAACCGGCCACGCATACGATGCCGGCGAGGCACATATACTCGAGAATTTCGCCGGGATCATCGCCCTGCTGATACACGGCGTACAGATACACCAGGAAAAGCGGCTTGCCGACCTGATCCTGGCCCACAGTTCTCACGGCGTCGTGATTACCGACCGGAAACTGAAGATCCAATGGGTGAACCGGGCATTCGAAAAAGTTTCGGGTTACGACGCCGAAGAGGCCGTCGGCATGACGCCCGCGATACTCAAATCCGGAAAGCAGGGACCGGATTTTTATGCGGCCATGTGGCGCAGCATCAACGAGCAGGGCTTCTGGGAAGGCGAGATCTGGAATCGGCGCAAGGACGGAGAAATATATCCGGAGTGGTTGAATATCGTCGCCTTGAAGGACCAGCGTAACAAGGTCCTGCGTTATGCAGGCATGTTCATCGACCTGTCCCCCATCAAGTCGGCGGAAGAGAAGATCCACCGACTCGCCTATTACGACAGCGTAACGGGGCTGCCCAATGCATCGCTATTGCATGAGAGGCTCGAACAAATGCTTTCCCGGTCCCGATCGGATGATCGCCGGGTTATTGTTCTGACCCTGGATCTGGATTATTTCCATGAGATCAATTCCGGGCTTGGCCGGCGTGCCGGTGATGCCGTTCTGTGCGAGGCCGCGCGCCGCATCAGCGGCGTGCGGAAAAGCGCCTTCAAGGCCCGCATGGGGGCCGATGAATTCGTGATCGCCTATCTGGAGCGGAATGGGAATAATGAAAAAATCCCGGCTCTCGTCGGCGGGCTGGCGGCGACGATCAACGAGCGTTTACATGCGTCATTCGAATTCGAGCAACATGATCTGACCCTCGAGGGTTCCATCGGTATCGCATGGGGGAACGGGCGGGATACGAACGCCGAATCCCTGTTGCGGCGTTCGGACATCGCCCTCGCCCATTGCAAGGAGCATTCGCGCGGCGGATATCAGATCCATACCCGGGAAATGGAACGCCGGGCGGACTACCGACGATTTCTGGGTATGGCGATCGGCAAGGCCGTCGAACGCAATGAGCTGTTCCTGGTATACCAGCCGCAGGTGGACCGCCGGGGTCGGGTTATCGGCGCCGAGGTTCTGTTGCGTTGGCACAGCGAAGAGTATGGCAATATTCCACCCGATGTATTTATCGGGATCGCCGAAGAACGGGGCGTCATCATCGATATCGGCCGCTGGGTGCTCGAAAGTACGCTCGATCAGATGGCCCGCTGGCGCGAGGCGGGATTGTACGATTCCGCCGGTTTCCCGCGACTGGCCGTCAATGTCTCCCCGCACCAGATCCTGTCCAAAAATATCATCGAAGAATTCGCCAAGGCTTGCGCCGCCCGCGGCTTCCGGCCGGAGTCGGTCGAACTGGAGATTACCGAGACCGGAATAACGCGATATTCCGATCATGTCATCGAACACCTGCATGCCTTGTCGGATATGGGCTTCAAGATCGCCATCGATGATTTCGGCACGGGCTACTCTTCATTGTCGCGTCTGCGCCATTTCCCGGTCGATGTCCTGAAGATCGATCGCAGCTTCGTGGACAACATGGCGACCTGCGCATCGGACGCCTCTCTGGTGAAGTCCACCATCGACATGGCGCACACCCTCGGATTCCGGGTGGTCGCCGAGGGGGTCGAGGATACTTCGCAGTTGAGCATGTTGGCGGAATTCGGCTGCGATGTTTTTCAGGGTTACTATTTCAGCAAACCCGTCTGTGCCGAGGAATTCCTCGAGTACGCAAGCAAGCGGAACTCGGGCTGACACATCGCCCGAAAATCACCTCCATGCCTTCCCGCAACGCGATCCGCATCGTTGTCGTTCAACCGCCCCGGGCACGCGGGGCCGGGCGTCGCATGCGCGGCCGCGCCCGCTCAGTCGGGGCCGTCTTCTCCCCGCCCGGCGGCGAACAAATCCTGCACCGCGGCCTGCGCCGCACCGGCGCGCGCGGGCGGCATCCGTCCGAAGTGTTCATAGGCGGTGCGCGTGGCGACCCGGCCGCGCGACGTGCGCATCATATAGCCCTGCTGGATCAGGAACGGTTCGACCACGTCCTCGATCGTCCCGCGCTCTTCGGCGATCGCCGCCGCCAGGCTGTCGATGCCGACCGGCCCTCCGTCGAACTTCTCGATCAGCGTACCGAGCAGCTTGCGATCCATGACGTCGAACCCGTTGTCGTCCACCTTGAGCATGTCCATGGCGCGCGCGGCGCTCTCGCGCGTGATGCGCCCGTCGCCCTCGACCTGTGCATAGTCCCGGACCCGGCGCAACAGCCGGTTGGCGATACGCGGTGTCCCGCGCGCGCGGCGTGCGATCTCCGCGGCCCCCTCGCCGGTCACCTCCAGGCCCAGGATCGTCCCCGAGCGCGCCACGATCCCCGCCAGGTCCGCGGCACTGTAGAACTCCAGGCGCTGCACGATACCGAAGCGGTCGCGCAGCGGCGAAGTCAACAGCCCGGCCCGCGTCGTGGCCCCCACCAGCGTGAACGGCGGCAGGTCGAGCCGGATGGAACGCGCCGCCGGCCCCTCGCCGATCATGATGTCGACTTGGTAGTCCTCCATCGCCGGATAGAGGATCTCCTCGACCACCGGGCCGAGGCGGTGGATCTCATCCACGAACAGGGCGTCGCGCGGCTCCAGGTTGGTGAGCAGCGCCACCAGGTCGCCGGGACGCTCCAGCACCGGGCCGGAGGTGTGGCGCAGGTTGACGCCCAACTCGTTGGCGATCACGTGCGCCAGGGTGGTCTTGCCCAGGCCGGGCGGCCCGAAGATCAGTACGTGATCCAGGGCCTCGCCGCGCTCGCGCGCGGCGCGGATGAAGATATCCATCTGCTCGCGCACCGGCGCCTGTCCCACGTATTCCCCGAGGGTGCGCGGGCGTATGGTACGCTCCGCCGTGTCCTCGTCCCCCGCGAGCCGCGGGCTCACCAGCCGGTCGGATTCGATCATGGTCCCCACCCAGTCGCCCCCGTCATCATACTCCGGGCCGGGACCCGGCGGGGAACGGCGCTCTTCATTGGATATCGCCGATTCGCTCGTCCTTCAGGTGAACCGCTTTTCGTTTTATCGCATTGCGGCGGCCGCCATGGCGGCGAAGCGACGTTGAAACGGGCGGGCACGGGATGCCGGGCGCGTTGAACGAACGGCGGACGCCGGCACTGCTGCTGCTCGCGATCCTGGCGCTCGCGACGGCGGCGCCGGCACAGAGTGCGCCGTGGCTGCTGGTCGACACCCGTAAGGCCGTGCTCTCGGTGGTCCAGGACGGCCGGGTGGAGGCCCGTTTCCCCGGGATCGCCATCGGCCGGGCCGGCGTGGTGCGGCTACGACGACGCGATGACAACGCCACCCCGCTCGGTACCTTCCGCATCGCCTGGATCGACGATCACAGCGTATTCCATCGGTTCTTCGGCTTCGACTACCCCACCCCGCCTTACGTCTGGCGCGCATTCGACCATGGCCTGATCGGACCGCAGACGGTACGCCGCATCCTGTGGGCGGTGCGCCACCATCGCCTCCCGCCGCAAGACACGCCGCTCGGGGGCGACCTCGGCATCCACGGACTGGGCCACGGCGACCTATGGATCCATCGCCGGATCAACTGGACCGGCGGATGTATCGCCCTCACCAATGCGCAGATCGACCGGCTTGCACGCTGGGTGCGCATCGGCACCAAGGTGGTGGTGCGCTGAGCCGCCCGCATTCGAATCGCGGCGCGGGAATCCTTTGGAATCGGAACCGCGAAATCCGATATACTTGCGAACCGTTACGTCTTACCCCCCCGGAAGGAGAGACCGTCATGCGAAAATCATTGGGGACCCCGGCCAAGATCGCGGCGCTGGCGCTCGTCGCCGGCCTCGCGGGCGGCTGTGCCACCACCGACCAGTTGAATGCCGCCAACTTGGCGGCCCAGAACGCACAGACCACGGCCCGAGCCGCACAGAGCACGGCCCAGGCCGCACAGAGCACCGCGAATCAGGCGGATCAAAAGGCCGAGGAGGCGTTGCAGCAGTCGGCGGCCAACAAGAAGGCCATCGACGCGACCAACGAGAAGATCAACCGCATGTTCAAGAAGACCATGTACAAGTAGGCAGGATGCGACGGTCGCGCACGACCGTCACGATCCCGCGTCCCTCGCGCCCCGCGTCTGCGGGGCGGGTTTTTTCTCCTGCGCGCCGGCATCGGGTACCGCGGCGATACGCACCGCCGCGGCAAGGGTCGCGCGCAGCCCCGGATCGCCCACGCCCACCGGCACCGGGATCCCGGGGGGACGCTCGAGCAGCCGCCGCACCCGGTCCCAGTCCACGGCATAGCCCGGGTGGCGGCGGACCGCGCCGACCAGCAGACGCACCACGGGGGTCAGATCGAGCGAGCGCGCAGCCCCCTGCGGCGTGACCGGGCGATGCGCCCCCAGATACAACCTCCCGCCCTGCCAGCCGACCTTATAGAGTTCGCGGACCATACGCACCTTCGTGCCCACGCGGACCGCATCGAACAACGCGCGGATGTCCTCGGGATAGAGACGCACGCAGCCGTGGCTCACCGCCATTCCCACGCCGTAGGGCCGGTTGGTGCCGTGGATCAGGTAGCCGGGCACGCCCAGTTGCAGGGCGAACCGACCCAGCGGATTGCCGGGCCCGGGGGGAACGTAGCGCGACAGCGCATCGCCCTCGGCGGCGTGCTCCCTGCGGATGGAGGCCGGCGGATACCACGCGGGGTTCGGGATCCGGGCGACGATCCGGGTAACCCCCACGGGGGTCTGCCAGCCCTCGCGACCGATCCCCACCGGGTAGGTGGCGACTTCGCGGGCTCGCCCGCGGCGTGCCGGCGGATAGTAGTAGAGACGCATTTCGGGGACGTTCAGGACGACCCCCTTGCGCGGACCCGGCGGGAGGACGAACCGCGTGGGCAACACCACGCGCGTACCGGTCCCGGGCAGCCACGGATCCACGTGCGGGTTGGCCTCGCGCAACTCGTCGTAACCGAGATCATAGCGGCGCGCGATATCCGAGAGGGTGTCCTGCGGACCGGCCGCCACCCACTGCAGGCGACCCACCACCGATTCACCGCGCGGCGGCAGCGGGTAGGTCGCGGCCGCGGCCGGCGCTCCGAGCACCGCCAGAATCAGCGCCGATATCGGGAGCGCACGGCACACGCCGCCGCGATCCGGCCCCCGACCGGCCGCCCGACTCACGGCATCAGCCCCTGCAGGGCCCGGCGAATGATCTCCTCGCTGCCGAGGCCCCGCGTATCCACCCCGCGCACCATTCGGCCGGCCTCCTGGGGCTTGTAGCCGAGTGTCACCAGGGCGCTCACCGCCTCGGCCGCGGGCCGCTGCCCCACATCGCCCGCGACGGGGGGCGCAGCGGCGGCGCCCGGGCCCTCCCACTCGCCCAGGCGGTCCTTCATCTCCATGACGAGTCGCTCGGCGGTCTTGCGGCCGACGCCGGGCAGCCGGGTCAGGGCGCCGGTGTCCTGCTCGTGAACACAGCGCACGAACTCCTCGGCACTGACGCCCGAGAGGATCCCCAGCGCCAGTCGTGCCCCCACGCCGTTGACCCGCAGGAGGTTGCGGAACAGCCGCCGCTCGGTCTCGCGGGCGAAGCCGAACAGTGCGTGGCTGTCTTCGCGGACCACCAAGTGCGTATAGAGCGTGACCTCGTCGCCGAGCGGCGGCAGTACATAGAAGGTCGACATCGGCGCCTCGATCTCGTAGCCGACGCCATGCACATCGATCAACAGGTGCGGCGGCTGCTTGTGCGCCAGCACGCCGCGCACGCGCCCGATCATCGCCGCCGCCCGCGCCGCGCGCCGCACGCCGCCGGCAACCGCGCCAGCGTGCTCCCCGTGTGACCGTGGCACAGCGCCACCGCCAAGGCGTCGGCGGCGTCGCTTTGCGGGACGCCGTCCAGCCCGAGGAGATGGCGCACCATGTGCTGCACCTGTGATTTGGCCGCCGCGCCGGTTCCGACCACCGCCTGCTTGACCTCCCGCGCGCTGTATTCGGCGACGATCACCGGATCCAACGCCACGGCACAGATCGCCGCACCGCGCGCGTGTCCGAGTTTGAGCGCGGAGTCCGCGTTGCGGTGCAGGAACACGCGTTCAACCGCGACCTCTTCGGGCCGGTAGGTCTCCACGATCCGGCGTACCGCTTCGAAGATACAGGAAAGCCGCGCGGCCAAGTCCGCACCCTGCACGCGGATGCAGCCGCTGTCGACGTAGCGCAGATGTCGCCCGCCGCCCATGTCGATCACCCCGTAGCCGGTGACCCGGGAACCGGGATCAATACCCAGGATGCGGGTCACGGACACGGATCCGGGCGGGATACGCGGGCGGGGGTACGGCACCGGGCCTCACAGGGCACCCGCCGCCTCACAGCTCGGCGAGTACGTCCTCGGCGATCTCCGCGTTGGAGTACACCTGCTGCGTATCATCCAGATCCTCCAACATCTCCAGCAGCCGCATCAGCCGCCGGGCGTCCTCGCCCGCCAGCGGCACCGAGACCGAGGCGCGCATCGTCACCTCGGCGTATTCCGCCGCCGGCCCGACCGCCTGCATCGCTTCCCGGACCGCCATGAAGTCCTCGGGTGCCGTCACCACTTCGACGGATCCGTCGTCGCTGCCGACGACATCCTCGGCGCCGGCCTCCACCGCGACCTCCATGATCCGGTCCTCGTCGCAGCCGGCCGGGTAGCCGAGCACCCCGTTCTTGGCGAACAGGTAGCCGACCGAACCCTCGGTCCCGAGGTTGCCGCCGCACTTGGAGAAGGCGTGGCGCACCTCGGCCACCGTGCGCTTGCGATTGTCGGTCATGCAGTCCACGAGCACCGCCACCCCGCCGGGGCCGTAGCCCTCGTAGCGCACCTCCTCGTAGGTCTCGCCTTCCTGGGCGCCCGCGCCGCGCTTGATGGCGCGCTCGACCTTGTCCTTGGGCATGTTCGCCGCCCAGGCCTTATCGACGGCGAGGCGCAGGCGCGGATTCATGGCCGGATCCGGTCCGCCGGTCCGGGCCGCCACGGTGATCTCGCGGATCAGCTTGGTGAAAAGTTTACCGCGTTTGGCATCCTGCGCGTTCTTCCGGTGCTGGATATTGGCCCATTTGCTGTGTCCCGCCATACGCCGCCTCGTCTCACCGTCCGGCGACACAGTGTATCATGCGCCCGCGGGTCGGGCTTACGCGGCCGAGCTTGTGGAATCACGCACCGGCGACATCGGATCATCCAACGCCGTCGGCGGGGCAAGCTCCGCCCTACCGGGTCCCGCCGCGTCCGTGGTTGCGTAGAGTGGGGCTCGCCCCGCCGACTGCCTCCAATTCGCCGTCCCGCAGGAAGCGGCAGGTGCGACGCGCCACGCGCGGCGAGAACACCAACCCCATGTGGCTCACCGGCAGTACCGTGTGTCGCGAACCATCGGGGGCGCGCGTCTCGGCGACGGCGACGGTCCCGTCGTTGGGCCGCGGCAGCCCGCCGAACAACCAGCCGATCCCCCAGCCGCGGCTGCCCGCGATCACCGCGAGATCCACGCCGGGCGGCACCCTCGGCCCACCCCCGAGCAAGCCCTGTTCCACGCTGCGCCCGAGCAACCAACGCCCGAGTGCCCAGCGCGCCAGACGCCGCGCCACTGCACTGCCGCTCAACGGAGGCCCGAGCAGCACGACCCGCCGCACGCGCGGTCCCGATCCCGTATCCGCCCGCAACCCGGCCTGACCCGCCAGCAGGTGCAGCACGACCAGACTACCGAGGCTGTGCGCCACCAGATCGACGCGCGGAACCGACAGGCGCACCAGGAATGCCGCGAGGTCGCGGGCGTTGTCCGCCGGGCTGCGCCGGCGCGTCGGATAGGAGAAGATCGCCGTGCGCAGTCCGCAGCGGCGCAGCCGCCGCGCCAGCCCGACCATCACCCAGCCGGACAGGAACAGCCCGTGGATCAGCACCACCACGGGCGCCGGCCCATCGCCCGAATCGGCCGGCCGTGCTACGGCGAGACCTCCAGCATGCGATCCAGGGCCACCCGCGCCTGATCGGCGGTCGCAGGCGGGACCTGGATACGGTTCACCACCCGATCCCGCACGAGATTCTCCAGGATCCACGCGAGGTGCTGGGGATCGATGCGGAACATCGTCGAGCACATGCACACCGTCGGCGACATGAAGTGCGCCGACTTACCCTCGTTACGGAACTGTGCATTCAGGCGCTCGACCAGATTGAGTTCCGTTCCCACCAGCCAGCGGGTGCCGGGGGCCGACTCGGCGACGGTCTTGATGATGAACTCCGTGGAGCCGACGAAATCGGATTTCTCGCACACTTCGAACGAACACTCCGGATGGGAGATGACCTTGGCGTCCGGAAAACGCTCCTTGAATGCGTCGATGTGCGCAGGCCGGAACATCTGATGCACCGAACAGAATCCCTTCCAGAGGATGATCCGCGCCGCGCGGATGCGCGCCTCGCTCAGCCCCCCGAGCGGGCGGTCGAAGTCCCACACCACCATCTGCTCCGGGTCGATGCCCATCCGGTGCCCGGTATTGCGGCCCAGGTGCTGGTCGGGAAAGAACAGCACCTTCTCACGGCGCCGGAAGCTCCACTCGAGGACGTCGCGGGCGTTGGTGGAAGTGCACACGATGCCGCCGTGGCGCCCGCAGAACGCCTTGAGGTCGGCAGCGGAATTGATGTAGGTGACGGGCGTGATGCTCGCGTCCGGGTCGAGCACCGCGCTCAGTTCCGACCAGGCGCGCTCCACCTTCGCCAGACTCGCCATATCCGCCATCGAGCAACCCGCGGCGAGGTCCGGCAGGACCACGATCTGGTCCGGGCGCGAGAGGATATCGGCCACCTCGGCCATGAAGTGCACGCCGCAGAAGACGATGTAGCGCGCATGCGAGGCGGCGGCGAGACGCGAGAGCTTGAGGGAATCGCCGGTGTAGTCGGCGTGGCGGTAGACCTCCTCGCGCTGGTAGTGATGGGCGAGGATCACGAGGCGCTCGCCGAGCGTCTCCTTCGCGACGCGGATGCGCGCCTCGCAGTCCTCGTCGTCCAGCAGCGAGTAGGCTTGCAGGGCAAACGGGTCGCCCGCCATCCGTTCAACTCCTCA
>VAPL010254495.1_pt1 | contig 11054 bp, 8 predicted proteins | sample 3395061 | NCBI WGS metagenome assembly VAPL01 (sample SAMN08290444, study PRJNA428436) | hydrothermal vent metagenome | isolation source: Deep-sea hydrothermal vent chimney 2 | place: Pacific Ocean: Juan De Fuca Ridge | depth 2182 m m
GATACCCAATGATACCACCGCGCCGGTTTCAGGTGGCTTGCCTTGGAGGGGAATTTCAAAATGTCCGTCACCGACAAGCGAAAGCTGCACCAGACCATTAGAGCTGGAGGTGACCAGGCCGCTCATGAAATTCATCTTGGGAGATCCGATAAACCCGGCAACAAACGTATTGTCAGGGTTGTCATACAGTTCAAGCGGCGCCCCGACCTGTTCCACCTGGCCATCGCGCAACACCACAATCCGGTCCGCCAGCGTCATCGCTTCGACCTGATCATGGGTTACATAAATCATGGTGGTGTTGATAGTTTCATGCAGACGGGCGATTTCCACGCGCATCTGCACCCGGAGTTCGGCATCCAAGTTTGAAAGGGGTTCGTCAAACAAAAACACCTTTGGCGAGCGCACAAGCGCGCGACCAATGGCGACACGCTGGCGTTGCCCGCCGGACAGTTGCGCAGGCTTGCGGTCAAGCAGTGGCCCCAGTTGAAGCATCTCGGCCACTGGCCTTACAACGGATGCCGTGTCGGCCTTGTTGCTGCCGTTCATGCGCAAGGAAAACCCGAGGTTTTTTCCCACTGTCAGATGCGGGTAAAGCGCATAAGACTGAAACACCATGGCGATACCGCGTTCCGAAGGATCTTTAGTCGTCACATCGTCGCCATCTATCGATATTCTGCCAGTTGTAACTTCCTCAAGCCCGGCCACCATACGCAACAATGTTGATTTTCCGCAGCCCGATGGCCCGACAAAGACGACAAATTCCCCGTCTTCAATGGCAAGGTCCACATCATGGATAACTTTGATTTTCCCAAAGCTTTTTGAGACACTCTCTAATACCAAATTGGCCATCTACATCTGTTCCTTTTGTGCCGGGGCCCCTGTGTCCGGCTGATCCTGCAAAGCGTGGAGCGCTTGCTGGCTGTTCAAATTTTGCCTGTAAGTACTTTTGTAGAGCGCGAGTTTCCGGGCATAGGCATCGCTACGTAATTTGCGGGGTGAATAGCGTTTGCGGATATGAACGAACTGCCGGGCAATATCCGGGGTCAGGATTTCGCCCGAGCCGATGCCCGCAAGTATCGCCGCCCCGGCGCAGGCCGTTTCTTTTTCGTCGACACAGTCGATGGCAAGACCGGTGATGTCCGATTTGATCTGCATCCATCTACCGGAACGTGACCCACCGCCAACCGCCCGCAACGATGACAAATCCGTGCCCGCCCGTCGGATACGTTCCAGCCCCAACGCCTGTTCAAAGGTGATACCTTCCAGAAAACCAAGGATCAGATCATGACGGGACGTATCAAACGACAGGCCCTCGATGCGACCAAGTGCATATTCGTCGCCCAAAACCGAACCAGTGCCGGCAAAATGCGGCAATACCAACTGTGCGGAAATCTGATCGGGCAGCCCATCAAGCAGGCTTTCAACACTGTTGACGCCCATCATTCCCGACAGCCATGACAGCAATCTCCCGCCGCTCTGGCTTCCTATCAGCGCGATATATTTGCTATCCAGAACATGGGGGTACACGCAGATACCCGTGTCAAATAGTGTGCCGTTGAAATCGTCCAAGGTAACCGCGATCGCCTCGGTGGTTCCGATTGAATACAAGCCCGTCCCGGCCTCCAGCACCCCGGCCCCCAAAACGGCGCAGGCCTGATCATGGCCACCCGCGTAAACCGTCAACGGGGCGTTCAGGCCAAATTTGCCAACCATTTCGCCAGAAACTGTCCCGACTTTTGTGCCAGCTTGAACCGCTACCGGCAGCAATGCGGTGGAAATCCCAGAAAGGTCAATTAGTTCATTCGACCAGAGCCGGGTCTGATTGTTTAACAACCCCATGCGCGACGCCATTGAAAGATCAGTGGCCGCGCTCAGCCCCATGGCTGTCTGCAAATACTCGCCCATGCAAAGGACGCGCGCCGTGCGCCCCAGTATTTCCGGGGCCTGCGATTTCATCCACAATAGCTTGGCTAGCGACGTCAGGGCGTTCAGGGTTTGGCCGCTGGACTTTGCGGTCGAGCGAACCGCCTGATCCTCGCAAAACCCGGCAATAATATCCCGACCACGCATATCCATGCTGACCGGGGCTGGCATCAGGGGTTCACCATGGGCATCCACGGGCACAAACGCTTCGCCCTGTGCGGAAATCGCCAGGGCAAAACCGGTGGCGAATGAAACTGCCGGGGCTATCCTGAAGAACAGCGATCTGATCACCTTCAGAACCTCACGAACATCAAGTTCGGCAAAACCGGGTTGCGGCGACATCACATCATAGCTGCCGCTGGCCTCTGCAATTTTCTGGCCATCCGGCGAAAATGCGATCAACTTGCAATTTGTTGTCCCGATATCCAATCCGAGCAGCACAAAACTGTGTGTGTTCGCCGCCATGACTATCCCTTCGTGGCGCCGGCCGTCAGCCCGCCAATCATGAAACGTTGCATCATGAAATAGACCACAACCACAGGCACTGTTATCACCGTCAGCGACGCAAACAGCGCACCGGGCTGGGAAAAGAACTGCCCGGTATAGATAATCGGCACCAGGCTAAGCGGTTTGATAGCGTCTGAATCAACGGTCACCAGCGCCAGCACAAATTCGTTAAATCCGGTCATGAACTGAAAGATTACCACCACCGAAAGCGCCGGCCAACTAAGGGGCAAGGCGATAAACCAGAATATCCTGCTTTGGGACACACCATCCAGGCGCGCGGCCTCTTCCAGCTCGATCGGAAGTTTTTCAAAAAAGCTGCGTAAAATGATGATGGCAAATGGCAGGCCAAACGCTGTGTAGGGCAGAATCAGGCCAAAATAGGTGTTAAGCAATCCCAGTGATTTGTTGACCAGAAATATCGGAATGATCAGCGTTGGCACCGGCAGCATCAATGTAGTGATCAGCAGAAAGAACCAGATTTCTTTGCCGCGCACCTTCATGCGAGCAAAGGCGTAGGCCGCCATGGACCCCAGGATGACCACAAGCAATACCGATACGCCGCTGATGAAAAGACTGTTGAACATGTGGCGAAACATCGGTGTGTCGCGAAAAACAATCTGGAAATTCTCAATGCTGAATTCGCTGAACTGCAGCCCCCCGAAACTTGTGGCCCGCCGTTCGGGTGGCGAAAATGATCCGGTCAGCATGATCATGATCGGCACCAGCCAGACAAGCGCCAGTGCAACTAGGAATGAATTCGCAAACAACTTGGTGAGGAAACGCGCCTGTATCATGCCTTGCCCCCGATAGAAAACTTGGCACCAAGCACCCCGACCTGAAACAGGCTAAGCCCAAGTGACAGGATCAAAAGCACCACCGAAAGCGCCGAGGCATAGCCCATGTTCTGCAAAATGAAGCCCTGTTGGAAAATGTAGTTTGGAAGCATCTCAGTGGCGTGGTTAGGCCCGCCCTTTGTCATCACAAAGATTAGCGGGAATGTTTGCAGGGTTCCGATGACTCCGAGCAGGATCAGCGTCAGATGCACATGTTTCAGATTTGGCCAGACCACATACATTGCGACCTTGCGCAGGCTGACACCATCAACCCTCGCGGCGTCCAGAACGTCCCGGGAAATACCCTGCATACCCGCGATATACATCAGCATGGAAAATCCGGTCCACTGCCAGATATTCACCACAATGACCGCAAAAATGGCAGTGTCGGTCTGAGTCAGAAACGGCAGCCGCAGAAAGTCAATGCCGGTTGCCAGCCCGACATCGGATAACAGGCCGCCAAACGGATTGTAAATCCGCTGCCAGACGATCCCCACAACCACCGGCGAAACGATGGCCGGTAGATAAAAGATCGCCCGGAACAATGTCACCATCGGGGTTTTTATTTCCAGCAGAAACGCGATCAGAAATCCAATCCCCATCTGAATCCCTATGGTCAGAGGGGCCCAATAGGCAGAGTTTCTGACCGATAGCCAGAATGATCTGTCAGAGGTGAGAATCTCTTTGAAATTGTCCAGAAAGACAAACGTGCCGGGATTGATGCCATCCCAGTCGAACATGCCGGCATAAAAAATGTAAATTGCCGGGTAGAAAACAAAAATGCCAAACAGGATCAAGGCCGGAGCCAGAAACAGGAAGCCCGAGTGCTTTTCAAGGGATTTCACCGCGTGATCCTTTCATTACTATTGTGCCGGGCGTTACCAAAGGATTGTAACGCCCGGCACATCCGGGAGTAAAATAATTTACCAGGCCTTACTGGTTATCGAAAGCTGCCTGCAGATGACCAGCGGCCTCCGATGGCAGCATATCCCCGGCTGCAACCGCCGCCAGCGCCTCTTCCAGCGCCTGCTTGACCGCAGGTGATTTCATTTCGCGGGTAAAGGTTGCCTTTGGCAGCCATTCATTGACAAACCGGTTCCAGACAGCTTCGTGACTTTCACTGCCAAAACTGTCGGGGTTTAGTCCGACAAAAGCCGGCAGGTCATTGAATGTGTTGATCAGCTGTTGCGCACCGGAACCGGATATCCAGTCACCCATGACCTGACAGGCTGCATCCGCGTCATCCACATCTTTGGTCATGCCAATCATGATGTCGATACCGCCAACAAAATTTTCGCTGACGCCATTGCCCGATACATCAACAAACGGGAAGGCCACATAACCCGCTAAGTTTTCTGACAGCGGTGTTGGATTGTCGCCACCGGCCTGCTGGTTCCACCAGGCCCCCATGGGAAGGATCGCCGCCCGACCGGATTCAGCAATTTCCACCGCGCCCGGATAATGGGACAGGCCAAGCGCACCCGGCTGAAAGATGCCATCGTCAAAGAAGTTTTTCCACACCTGAAGCGCTTCTTCAAAGGCGCCATCCGTAAACGCCATTTCGCCGTCCTGGGCCTTTTCCAGTGCGCCTGGGGAAATGTTGTTGATGATCTGCGCAAATACATCGCGGTTGATCCAGCCGTCGCCTGCCCCAATTACCATCGGGGCATATCCCTTGGCGTTGGCCAGTTCCGCCAGCGCCTTCAATTCGGCATAGGTGGTGGGTGCTTCAACGCCGAGGTCTTCCAAAACCGGCTTGATGTACCAAAGATTGATGACCTGTGTAAGAACTGGCAGGCCATAGAAATTTTCATCGCCTTCCGGATTGCCAAGACGCAGCTGATCAATGGCGATCGGATAAAATTTACTCTGCCAGTCATCACCCCAAAGCGAAACTGCGCAATCCTGTACCGGCATCAGAAATTCCCGATACTGCTGGGTGAGCGCACCTGGCTGCAGGCCAATAATGTCCGGCATGTCGCCGCTTGCTGCCCGCGTCTGCAGGTCTACAAGATATTCATTGTAGTTGAAAATTTTGGTATCAACACTAATTCCAGGCAGCGCGGCCTGGGTGGCGGTGACCATTTTTTTTGTGGTGCTGAGCACCGGACTCCAGGATCGGTAAGTTACCGTTTTATCCTGGGCATAGGTGGCAAAACCGGTGGCCCCAAGGGCAACCACGGCCGTTGTCAGAAAGATGGATTTTTTCATTTTTATACTCCTGTTGGTTGGGTTTATTAGTGATCAAGTCAGTGTATTCTCCTAACTACTGGCAATTTTTTTCCGGCGCATCGAAGGGTATGATTTCCGCAACGCCGCTATCTGATTCTGCGCATGGGAACGTGTATGTCCCTTGATCCGGTTGATCTGATTTCATCAATCAAAAATGGGTTGGGGCAAGTCGGCGATTTGCGCCAAGGTCATTGGTTGTACCCCGCCAAGAGCTTCGGCGGCCCAGACTGTTTTTGCATAGGCCTCTGCTACCTGAAGGCGGTGAAATGCGTCACGAACGCTGGTTCCGACGGCGGTAGAACCGTGGTTCTGCAACAGAAAAACATTATGTCGTTTCACATAGGGCGCGATGGCTTCCGCCAGTTTTTCAGATGAGGGTCGCCCATAGGGTACGGTGGCAATCTGCCCGATGACTGCCACCAGTTCAGGCAGGATACCATGGGGCAAATCACGACCAGCGGCGGCAAAGGCGGTTGAAAAGATCGGGTGCCCATGGGCAACACCCATGGCGGCCGGACGCTGTCGGTAGAATTCCAGATGCATGAATTTTTCGGATGTCGGCGTCAGGTCACCACCGATCTTGTTGCCATCCAGGTCAATCCGAACCAGCATGTCCGCAGTGATGTCCCCTTTGTTAATGCCGGAAGGCGTCATAAAGACCGAACCGTCGGCCGCACGAGCGCTGACATTACCCTCGGTTCCGGCCACCAGGGCGCAGGATGCCATCAACTGGCAAATACTGATAATTTCGTTTTTCAGATCAGAGTCATTCATTTGGGCAGTCACGGTATTACCTTTTTAATTGGTAGAGAGCAGGTGCCGTGTACGGTGGCCCGACTCTCTTCATTTCGATTTCTTCTTCGATGACGTTGGCGTTGCGCAGGAATTCATTCTTCTTTGGGTGTTCAAGTGCCAGACCGGTGCAAATCATGTCGATGATCGCCAGTTGTGACACGCGCGAGGCAACGCTTTCACTGCCGACCAGTGATCCGCTGGGGGCAGAGGTCAGTACAATGTCTGCATATTGGTTAGCCGCGCCTTCGGTGTTGCTGGTGACCAGAACGCTGCCGATGCTTTGTTCACAGGTGGATCTAAGCACATCCACCACATCCCGCGACTGGCCGGAAAATGAGATCGCAAAGAAAACCGAGCCGACCGGCGGATTTGACGTAACCGCCGTCAGCACATGGGGATCGTCATAGATGCAGGCAGCATAGCCGAATCGGATCAGTCGCTGGTAAATATCCATGGCCGGGGCTGCCGAGCTGCCAAAACCAAGCACATGGACGATGGCGGCGCTTTGGATCGCTCGCACAGATTTTCGCAATTCGGTCGGGTCCACCAATCGGGCCGTTGTTCGCAGGATGCTGGAATGAACATTGACGGTATTTTTTGCGATCACTGAATATGGATCTTCGCCCGCCTGTTTCTCATACTCGTCTTTGAGCATCTGTCCTTTAGCCACACCGCGCAACTCAGCAAGCGCCACACGCATGTCACGATAGCCGTCAAAACCAAGCCTTTTGGCGATTCGAAATACAGTGGTTTCGCTGACGCGCACTTCTTTGGAAACAGCAGATAAAGACAAATCAGCAACCGTATTCTGATTGTCGATAATCCAGGACGCGAGGTGCTGAAGCGACCCTTCACCTGACATTGCCAGGGTCGATAATCTTTTGCTCAGATCAAAAGTATATTTCATGCCAGAGGCTCCATTTCTTGAGTAAGAAGATTCTTTTTCATTTCTACAAACTTAAAAGTAACTTTCTTTTTCGGCCGCGTCCAACAACAACAAGTGAATGAATCCTTAACCCGGCGTTAACGCCGGGTTGCTTTCAGGACCGGGCCGCCTTCAAGGGCGGCAATCACCACACCAGTGGACCTTTATGCCAAGTTCCATGGCAAGGGCCGCCTTGGCCCATGCGGCCAACCGGGCGCCATCGGCAGTGTCGCAATAGGCCACTTGAATATGGTTGGCCTTGTGTCTCGCCATTATCTGATTGCGTGTCAGTGATCCCAGCCGTGCATGCATGATCGGCCATTGCGGGGTGGTCCCTTCGCTGCGCCGTCGGGTCTCTGATTCCGGCAAAGCCACAACGTCACCCAGACCAATATCCATATGAAGAGCGCCGCCCTCCACGAATATGCGTGACCAGACGATATCGCCGGGTTTAGCCACGCCCTTCAGCGTCGCGCCTCCAAGGCGGAAATACATCGCCGGTTGCCGAAAGCATTCACTGCCGGCCCACCCGCCGGTGTGGTGGGCTGGCGGGGCGGCACCCGATATTTGTAGTACCCAGATAAAACCGTCTTCGGTGCCGCTGCGGTCAACGTCGCCCCAGCGCAGGTCGTGCAGGGTGGTTTCAACAGGCTGGCCAAGCGCGCGGTGAACCCGGTTGGTCAGCACCCCGTCCACGGCAGCACATTCATCGACTTCGTTGAAATGTACGATGGCCTGCCCAGGGCGGATCGCCAGCCCTTCACGATCCGGTGCGTCCGGTCGATCATCGTTGTTTAACATCCCCTCAACCAGATCAGAGGCCGGCAGCAGATCTTTCAGGCCCTGCTGATACTGGATGCCAATGGCCTCACAGCCAAAATCATCGGCAATCCGCGCGGCGGCGATATACATTTTGCACTGGCTGATGACCTGTGTGCGGGTCAAGTCTGTCTGCTGATCCTGACCAAAATGTAAATTGAGCCCCGTTTTCTCAAGCCACGCCAGCACAGCCTCGGCTTCTGCCGCGCTGACTTGAGTAGTTTCGAAGTAAAGCGCGGATTGTGAAAGCCGTTCCTTGAAGAACCCCATGGGGGCAAGAAGTTCATCCGGCACAATGGCATTATACATGCCCATGCAACCTTCATCAAAAACCCCAAGAATAACCCCCATCTTCCGGATATCCGTGGCTATATTTGCCGCCAAGTCGCGAATTGCCCCGGGCAACACCGTGGGATTGAAGCGCCGCACATGGCTGATGTCATGTTTGATTTCACTGGTGGCCAGCCATTCGCTCATCCCGGATGTAAAGAATCCGTCGTCGAAACTTTCGCTCCAGAGCGTTGAATATGCCACCCCGGCTTTGCTAAGTGAGCCGTTTAGGTTCAGCATCCCCACCAGACCCGGCCACTGCCCTGACCAGTTGGCAATCGTCAGGATTGGCCCCTGATGCGACATGAGCCCCGGCAGTATATGGTGGGAATACTGCCAGACCGCTTCTGCAACAATGATCGGCGCGTCTTTTGGAATGCTGGCAAATGTGTCTAACCCCTGCCTCTGGGATGATAAAAACCCGTGGCCCGTTGCCTTACTGACAGGGTGCGCCCGGACCAGCTTTTGCCCCATTCCAGCCAGTACTTTGATCAGCCGGTCCTCCATGTCGCGCTGCGCCGGCCAGCAGGCCTGATTGGCGCTTTCACGCAAATCTCCACTGGCCAACAGCAGAATATTGGTTTCAATCCTGGTTCCCATCAGATTGCTCCTAACCATTCATTAAGTTTCTATAGCTGAGAAAATCGGCCTGCATCTGTTCAAAGACCCGGAATTTTTGGTTGTGAAAGGCGGCTACTTTTCCACCGCGCGGATTTACAACCTGTACCGGGCCGGACATGGCCGCCATGGACTGCTGCAACGAACCGTGGTGCCCGGCGGCGACCGCGCCCAGCATGGCACTTCCCAGCAGCACCGACTCCTGTTGTCTGGGGATAATAACGGGGCAACCCGTGGCATCCGCATGTTCGCGAATATACAGCCAATTGCGTGCCAGCCCCCCACTGGCCACCAGCGCTTTGGTGGGTGCCCCTGACTTTTCCAACCCGTCAATAATCTGGCGGGTGCCATAGGCCAAAGCCTGTATGGTGGCCAAATATTGCCGCGCTAGGTCATCGCGCCCTGCCTGTAAGGACAGCCCGGTAATGGCCCCCCGCCGGGTCGGGTCGGCAAGTGGCGCGCGGTTGCCATGGAAATCAGGCTGGACATGGTAATCCTTGGTCAAGCTATAACAATCACCTGTATTTCCCGATGCGCTGGCCAAGGCCTGATCCAGTAAACCATAGATTGAAACGCCGTCCTTCCTGGCCTCGGAAACAAGATCGTGGTGGGCGGGGTGGCTTTCGATGATCCGGTCGATCAGGGCGCCGGCCGCTGATTGCCCGGCCTCACTGACCCACAGTCCCGGCACCAGTGCCGAGTTATATGGCCCCCAAACACCGTCGGCAAAACTGGGGTCCGGCATAAGGCCGATATGACAAGTTGAGGTGCCGGCCACCAAAGCCATCCTTCCGGCAAGCGCACCGCCACACAGCCCGGCGCCCAATGTTCCAAGAGCCCCGGAATAGGCATCTATTAGGCTGGCCGCGACCGGTGTTCCCGCCAGCAGGCTAAGCTCGCCTGCGGCATTTTCCAACAGCCCCTTACCGACGGGTTCACCCGGCGCCAGAAATTTCTGACCAATCGCGCGGCACTGATTGTCCGCCAGGTCCTTTAAGCCGATTTCAGTTAAAAACGCCGTATCCCAGCCTTCACCATTTGCCCCCATGGATGCCCGATAGGTCCACTTGCAGGTGGCGCTGCAGAAAGAACGGATTTTGCTACCGGTTGCCCGATGGACAAGCCAGTCAGGCAGATCAAAAAAATCAGTGGCACGCTTGTAACTTTCTGGCAGATTTTCCTTTAGCCAAAGCAGCTTTGGCAGCTCCATTTCCGGCGACATGGTGCCGCCGACATATTTCAGCACATCAGCACGGGTGGCATTAATTATGTCGGTTTGCACGATTGCGCGGTGGTCCATCCACACGATGATGTTCTGTACGTCTTTACCCGTTGGACTGACTGATACCGGAACCCCGCCCGGGCCAACCGCGACCAGTGAACAGGTCGCGTCAAATCCAATGCCGCCAACATCCGATGCGCATAGGCTGGTACTGGCCATCACCTGTTTCACTGCCCGGCAAACGGCGCCCCAGATATCATCAGAAGATTGTTCGGCAAATTCCGGGGCCGGATTGAACATTTTGATCGCTTCCACCGCAGAACCCAAAAGTCGACCCTGCCCGTCAAACAAACCGGCCCTTGCGCTACCCGTGCCGACATCAATACCCAAAAACGATTTACCATCCATTTCACGTTCCAATATATCATTTGTCGACTATCCAGAAAGATCAGCATCTCATACTCTGAGATCTAGACACCGATAAAGTAACGTGAATTTGCGGTATTCTGATAATTGCAGATCGGACATAGTTTTCAGCATGAAGGAAGCTGTTTCAGATTTTTACAACAAAAAAAGAAACTTTTAGGGCGTATCTTTGCATTCGCCAAGTTGCCAGCGTTGTCCTCACTGGCCTTGTTGCATGGATCATGCGCCCGGTGCTAACAAGCAGTTTTGTTAAGATCACGGGTAGCCTTGATGCCGCACAAGCTCAACGCCGCCCGCCGACATAAGTTTGCGAAGAAGCGATATCGGGTTACGAACTGGGCTGAGTATAATGACAGCCTGCGAAATCGTGGTGATTTGACAAGCTGAATTACGGGTGAAGCACAATAAAAATGGGCTGCAGCAC